>Ga0214921_10001219_pt1 | contig 44503 bp, 51 predicted proteins | sample LL1505_MetaG_FD_177992 | JGI IMG/M metagenome (GOLD analysis project Ga0214921, IMG submission 177992) | Freshwater microbial communities from Lake Lanier, Atlanta, Georgia, United States - LL-1505 | ecosystem: Environmental > Aquatic > Freshwater > Lake | place: USA: Georgia | collected...
AGGGAGCCTTATGCAGTCAGGTCGGTAGACCCTCGTAAATAACGTGACCATTATGGTCTCGCTATTTTACAGATATGCTAAAAAGTTGAGTTCGTCAGTCACAAAAGAAGTCTGCAATTATCACAATTATTTGTGAGCATATATGGTGTCACAGTTGGTCACGCACGTGTATCCTTATGGTCACACAGTGTCGCGCACCATCTGCGCACCTGTTTTTACATATAGCAAACGTATCCGCACCATAATGCGGTTGGTCATTTTAACGCAATGATACCACGACAGAATATAATGCTTGTTTGAAACGTCTTATAAACGCACAAACATTTGGCCATAAATTATACCCTGCATATTATACAATTATTTTAATTGCCTAAACAATACGCAAATATTTTGATTTTGTTTTTCCTTTATTGGAAGAAAAACAAAACAACGCACTTTTCCTAAATAGTATTATACATCCTTGCGTTTTTTAGACGCATGTTTTTTTGCTACATTCTCTAATTTTTCTACTGTATCACCTAACACTATCTCCAATTGGGGCGATTGTGGAATCTCCACTTGGGGTTCTACCTCTTTCCATTTTATACCCTTTATCTCAATCGCACTGTTCGCATTCTTGTTTTTTAATATCATACACGATACGGGCACTTTGGTTTTTATATATTGCTTAAACTTGTCCGTTGTTACATCCATCTCTTTTATACATTGCTTGTTAGTCTGCTTAAACCTTGACCACAAGTCGGTCGACATCATTTTCACATCTTCGTTCGTTTGCTCCACATTCGCGTGCCACCAGTCGTCAAAGATGGAATAATTGGACACCACTATCTTCTCTGTCTCCATTTCCAATATCTCTTTCAACTGCTCGTCCACTATTTGTAACATATTTCTTGTCGAGTTCAGCGTCGTATTGATTTCGCGCATGGATTTACGAATCGCTCTCACCTTGTCCATACATTTATACTGACTCTCTTTCAACTCTGTTAACTCACACTCATCCGTTAATGTTTCTATTGCTAACTTATACAACTCCCTACACGTAAACCATACTATCCTCAATATCTTCCTCGGATTGTCATTCTGGGATAAATTATTTATATACACTATACATTGCTTAGTGTTTACCCATTCATACATCACCGGCGATTTATCATATTTGTCTATCGTCGTATTTAATGACACCAACCACGCAAACGTGATATGCTCATTTTTTATTAAATCCTTTTTAATCTTTTCTCTCTGGTCTATCGGCACTGTTTTCTTATAGTTTTTTGCATCCACCAACACATCAAACTCCTCAAACCTCATATGAAAATCTCCTGAACCACCCTGCGTATGCTTATCTATTATCTCATACCCCTTAAAATCCATAAACGTATCGTCTGCATACATCTTAAACTCTTTCTCCCCTTCTGAACCCTTGTGCGATGTGCTCTTGTGCGTTAACATCATTATCGCCTCTTTTATCTGGTCGTTCGTCTCTTGCATCTTTTCTATCCTTTTTTCTTTCGCCTCCAGTAAACAATCATACTTTTCCTTCTCCTTCTTTACAACATCGTTAATTATCTCCCTGTTTTCAGACTCATATTTTCTTATTTGCTCTCTCATCAACTCCAGTTGCCTCTTTAATTGCTCCATTTGCCCTTCATATATCTTTATTATTCTTTCCTCCATCTTTTTGGTCATCTCTTTCTCCACAGTCAAACTCATCTCCATCTTTGCGATTTGCCCTTTGGTCTCCTCTTTTATCTTATTGTATATCATCTCTTGCGTTAAACCCAATAACGATTGCTCTGACTCTTCTATACATTTGCATCCTATGTTTAACGCCAGAAATACCTTCTCTGGAGAGAACGTGCTCACTATCTTCGGCAAGTCTTCGTCATCTGGAATCGTTATTATTACCGTCTTGGGCATTTCTTTATCATTCTTTTTTGCTTTTATGTTATTTTTATAAATAATTTAAACACACAAACGGTATTTACAATAACCCACGTGCGCACACACCATAACCAATGCTACTTTTACAATTCGTTCACAAATATGTTCCTTCATTGAGGGACAAGGCTATCTTCCAAAAGGACACATTGCTTGACATTCAAAACACATATGCGTTTTTATTGCTATTCTACACAATGATTTGCATCATCCAGTTTTTACACTATCAAGAGTTTGCATATATCATCGAATTAACGAAACCATTCCCCTATTATTTTATAGTTGACATACTATTGTGCGACCCTATCATTTACATTCATCACAGTGCTGGATTTATATTGCATCACATCTATACCCAAAACTTACAACTTCACCCAGAGTTGTATCCTATCCAATCCCCCATTTACACATTTGCATTCACAGAAGTCAGCACGTTCTTACTAACAGTAAAATGTATTCTTGAAAAATATAAAAATAATCACTATTTACTCACTCATTTATATAATATTAATAACGCTCTATTTGCATTGACATTCTTTTACATACGACTATACTTGTTTACATATGAAATATTTTTTGGACCTTGTTATTTATTATTTTCCCAATACAGCACGACACATTTTATACTTTCTTTTCTCAGTGTGTATGCTATACAGTCGCTTAACATATACTGGGGTTATATAATTATACAAACTGCGCTCCAAATGATTACACCACAAAGCAAATTACATCACAATTAAATCCGGATGCCACTTTACACCCTTGAAGATTTAAAATGGCACGTTTAATTATAAAAAATAAACTTAAATAATATTATTATTATTATTATTATTATTATTATGGATATTACACCAAACGATTATATATTTAAGAAAGTAGAAGAATTAAGAAAAGATGATAAATATTTTTTAAATGATAAAATATATACCGTCATTGATATTCGGTATTTGAGATGTCGCGGAAATGTTCATCATAAATTAAGACATATAATATTTACATTACAGTGTGATGAAGATAAAACAACAACATCAAAATGTTTTAGAATTGGTTATAAACACAGTATGTTAGGTGAGGAAATGTTTTTTTATTAAGCAAGCCATTTTAAATCTTCAAGTGTGTAAACATACACCCATGCGTCTTTAATGTTATTTTATTTAAATAATATAAATACACCCATCGTATTTATATTAATCACACTCGTGCCACACCATAAACCATGCTACTCTTACGTATCGTTCACAAATATTTCCCTTCTATGTCTGACAAGGCTATCTTCCAAAAACACACATTGATTGACATTCAAAACTCCTACGCGTTTGTATTATTATGTTACGCAATGATGTGCATATTCAAGTTTGTGCACTATAATGACTTCACATATATCATTGACTTTTTACGCCCGTTCCCTTATTATTTTATAGGCGACCTATTATTGTGCGAACCTATTATGTTTATCCATCACGGCGCCTCTTTTATTTTACTACAAACACATGCCCACAATTTGCATATTAATCCTGATGTGTATTATATTCAATCCCCCATTTACACGATTGCGTTCACTGAAATCAGCACTTTCTTCCTATCCTTGAAATGTTTTCTTCATAAATATCGCAACCAGTCCTATTTACTCACTCATATTTATAACATTATTAATGGTGTATTTGCCATCACATTTCTTTACACTCGGCTCTACCTATTCGGTTCCGAGGTTGTAAACGGAAATTATTATTTTTTATTTTTACAGTATGAGACAATACCTCAAATAGTTCTTTCTTGCATCAGCATACATATGATTTTACTACTTAACATCTATTGGAGTGGTCTGATTCTACGAAATGTTTTCAAACCGAAGGTCTACACAACGGATTCAAAATAACGGAACTATTTGAAAGAGGTACCATCCCATTATCATAAATAATTGTTATTATTTATAATATCGGTATAAATTGGCTAGAGTTATGGTTTTCGTTGGATATTACTAACAAACGCATTGTGCTGACTCCCTTGCACGAAAAATAAGTCCGTTGACCAATAATGTTTTATGGTTTGGTTTTCTTCTAATATGTTGCTAATGTAGTTGTCTAGGGGCAAATTGTAATCCGGGCGGGCATTCATCTCCTGTAACAGTTTGGTTACACCATTATAGTTAAATAGGTGCGAATCTACACATCTTAAATAAAACTTTCTAGCCAGTTTCGTGTCATTTTCCTCAACATATATCGGGTTCATAGTGTATTGTTGGGGCGTTCCCTTTGAAATCGGCCCGTTTAACTTAAAATACGGGCATTTAAATATATGGTCTTTGAATACTGGGTGACCCTCGCCGATGTGCACAAAATCCCACTCATAACTACTGCTTGTCACATTCTTGATAAACTTGGCGAGCGCTTTTTGGGTGGAACACATTATCACATCGCTCTCCATAATCAAAAAGTTCCCCCCTTTATACGTTTTCTCTATGTCTTCCAGTATAGACTTAAAGTTTTGTATCAAGGATATTTCTGACTTTTTCATTTCCACCCTTCGTAATAACAATACACTCTTGGTTTTTACACATTCTTTCATTTTGTCATCTGTTATGAGATGCTTAAATGTAGGGCATTTAAATGTGACGTTTTCTTCCCTTAGCCTCATATGTTTGCAAAGACTTGTTTTCAAATAATCATATCTTAACGGCTCAAACTCTTTGGAACATATAAAATACACCTGGTCTATACACGGCATTGTCTTTGGAAAGATTCGGTTCCGTATTTCGCGCGCAATCGTGTCCACATTGCAATCCCGGGCGGTTGCGTGTTTATTCACCGTGGACAAATACTTTTCCTCGTTATTGCACAGCTCCACTATTTGGTCTATCGTGCGGTTTAATGTTTCCTCCCTATCGTCTGGTATGTGTATAAAACGTTCATTATTAAAATAATCTCCCACACGTGGAGACCCCCAGTAAACCGGAATGGTATTGGCCAATAACCCGTGCGTTATTTTTTCCGTGATGTATGCATCGCCAATCGATGTCTCCATTGCAATCACAAACTTGTATTCCCCGATTACGTCTCTAAAAGCTTGCGTGTTGAATGCGTGCACCAATGGTATGTTATTGTCCCCATATTTGTCTACTTGTATGCGGCAATGTATCTTGTCTATAATGTTATTTATTAATGCAGTGTTACGATTACTAACTACCGCGCAAATATTTTTTGGCGGGACACGCGTTATTTTCTCTTGATTCTGCGCACGCAACTTCTCCGTTAGGTTTGCGCAATGCAAATACACTGAGTATAACGGACAGTTTACGATATTTCCGTGCGTTCTCTCTCCCCATAATACGCAATCATATGCGGGCGCAGAATCATTCAAATGACTTGCTCCTGAAAATAAAAAAGTGTATTCCCACCTTTTCGCATTTACTCTTGCCTCTTTCGTAAATATGCTCTCCAATAATATTTGCGATTCATCCAAATTATTACTTATTTCTATCGGTTTATTAAATACTTTTTTAAACAGGTCTATAAAAAAATCGACATTGTTAATGTCTGTTTTTTCTATAAATCCGGACCAAAACCCATTTACGTATACTTTCATTTTATGTTATTATATTATGTGTTTTTATTCTTCCTACTATTACGCATATCTAATTCATCCTTTCCCTTTTTATTGCTTTCCCACGTTTTCCAATACCTCCGCTATCTCGGCAATCTCTAACACCTTGTTATACATATTGGTCCACTCCTCGTGATTCGTGTTGTTGTAATTGAACCGTATTAGCGTGTCCTCGCTACCAAACTGGATGGTTTGAATCGTATATTTCGCCTCCATACCCTGTCCCTGTTTCTTCCCCCAGTATTCATCCGCGCGCCTATCATACCCGTGCACATCAAACACGCATTCTCTCAACAAATCCGGCATCATCATATCTACATGCGTTTTGCTCGCATTGCACACGATTTCGCGCTCCAAACTGTTCACACGCTTTCTCGTGTATAACCATTCCTCCCCATACGGCAACTTGGTCGCATTCATCGTGTTTTGTTCGCACAGCATTTTCAATCGTTGTGTTGTTTCATATACTTTTTGGTTATTATGTAGTAAACAAAAAGTTTTTCAATTTTTCATTACAATAAAAAATTGAATAAATACACCTCGCCATGTCATATGTAAAATGAATACAACCCGTGTAAACAGTTTTGCAGGCGCTTGGATGAATCAAAAAAAAGAGAACGAAATGTTGAAACACCAACTTGCCCAACGTGATTCTACAAACCAACCCATTGAACCCGTCCGAACACCGGCTCAACCAAGTTTGGACCACAATAACGTTCAATTATACATAGAAGACCCCGATGAAACACGACAGCAACATGAGGCGCTTGCCATTCTCGCAGAAATCGCCAGAAAAAAAGCAATTCGACAAAATAACACGGAACTTGTCAAATTACGTAAATCCCTTATTGATTCAAAACAACAACAGCTCAATACGATTCAGCAGCAAATAATAACACTAAAAGCGCAATCTGCGCAACTGGAGGAAGAAATCCGTGAGCTAACTAAAGAAGACTCCCCCTGTCCTATAATTGATACAGAAACGTCCAAAATAAATGGAACGCCTGAGAAAGAGGCTAAAAAAATGCGTGCAAGTGTCACGCGCGCCCCTCTTTATCAAGTTATCACACAACGAACTACATTCAAAACCAGAACCAAGAACTGTGACTTTTATGCAGTTACAGAAGATGGGCACATCATCCACGCAAACACGTCTATCGGCAACCAGTCTGATTTCAAAAGCTTAAACTTATGGTTAGATGCCGTCATAAAACAGACGCATGGTGGGGAAAATAAAACCAAAAAATCCGTGTATGAAGTGGTGTATTACTATAACATCTTGCGCTCCGAGTGGCGCAAATTAGGAGAAGACTATACAACCCACACCACTATATTAAATTGATATGAAACCCTTACATTACATATTTGCGATTTACACGATGCCCTATATGAGTTGTAATATTAAACGCAGTTACCCCAGTTGGTTTTGCAAAATCCACCGCGCTGGCAAATCCATTTTTTTTATCTCCAAAAATGCGCACTTCATCCCCCAGTTTGTCCCCTTTTCTAGCTTGAACCACTATCTGGTCCATACTCTCTAACCCTAATATCTTACGTTTTGTCCCGTTGATGGTTACGCTTAGTTTTTCGTGCGCAACTAATGGCAATAAATCCGCATATCCAATTGGGATAATCGCAATATATTCTTTATGATGTGTAATATACGTTCTGTTATAACCAATACCTACCCCTTTCGGCACATATTTTAATTGCGCAACGGTAGACGATAATGACAATGCTTGTGTCAGGTTTTTATTTTGGTTCGCATCTAATCCATAAAACCCTGCCCCGCTACGAACCATCGTAAAATCAGATACGTCATAATTTAAAATCCCATTTGTCGCCGCAATATGGAATAGCTCAGGGGTGATATTGATTTTGCGTAACTCTTCCCTTAACGCTCTGAACAGTGCAAACTGTTTTATTGTCGGTATATTGTTTTTTGTGCTTGCGCAGCATAAATGAGACATTACGCCAACAAGTGTAAACTTCGGGTCGTTCACAATTTTTTTGGCAGCTTCAATGGCTTTTTCATACGGCACACCATTGCGGTCAATCCCTGTATCCACAAATAAATGAATATTGGCTCGTGCATTCCCTGGCAAAGACTTGGAGATGATATCAATATGGTTCTCGTCAAAAATACCCACATCAATATTCTTGGATACGGCTTGCCTCACTTGGTCGCTATGCACATCATACAGCCATCCGAGTAGTCTTCCTTTGTCACCACTATCTCGTAACTGCAACGCTTCGCCAATAGTAGCCACCCCAATATATTTTACACCAAACCCTCTGCATATCTTTGCCACTTCAATAATTCCGTGACCATACGCGTTCGCTTTTAATACTGGCATCACCTCTGTTCCGCTTTTTTTTCTTAAATATTCCAAATTGTGTTTTAATGCTTTCACGTTTATAACCGCAGTAATGTTTTTATAATTATCCTTCATTTCGTTTACACATTGGTTCGTTCTTTTCTTGAGTGTCTTGTTTGTATGTAGAACATCGCGTCTTACTGTATTACTCTTTTTACTACGGGTGGAGTTTCTTTTCCCGCTGTCTTTGCTCATTATTAAATGGTTCAAACAATATTATTCCCCAAAATAATAATGCGTAAACTCACTCAATACACCCTTGGAGCAAACTATGGTTGATGGATTCCTCCCAGAGGTTGTCCCTATTTTCTTCCTTTGTATCAATCATAAAGGAAGAAAAATACACATCATGCAACCTATGCTCAAACAAGGCGCACAATTCGGGCGCCATCTAAGTTCCCTCCATTTTCTTAACAACCAGTAGTTGCCTCTTTTTATTCCTTTATTTATGAATCAAAGGAAGAAAACAACCTATCCAACTTTGCCCATTACGTCCGCTCATAATCACGCAGACTGGTTATGGGTTAGGTTAAACTTAAAAACCTCAAAATCTATAAATATGCTCTCCTCCGAGTGACTATTGCGAATTCACTGTTTTTGGTGTTTTTACTGGTCGGTCAGAACTTGATTTTGGACATTTATAAATGTCCAAAATATAGATATGGCAGGGCTTATAAAACAGCAAAAAACATCGATTTTGACGTTGTGAGCATAATGCTCTCGTTTTTAAAAATCGGCAAAAAACTTGTGAGCATACTTTTTTTTCGTTTTTTCAAAAACACCGAAACCCACCATTTTTTACGAGTTGGCGCCCCATTTTCTAAAAATGTCATTAATATGGTGTGAAAAAGTCCATTATAAGCAAATAATTTTGTTAGCATATATCGTCTGCAAATATTTGGTCATTTTGTGGGATTTTTTTGTAACTAAAATGCTCACAAGTTTTTTACGTTGGTCGTAAAACAGCGTGAGCATAATGGTCTGCAAAATTGAGCATAATTGTGGGATTTTTTTGTAATTATAAAATTGTAATTACAAAAAAATCCCGCAAAAAGTTGACAAAAAACAACCCATAATGGTAAGGACATATTTTTATAAATTGAGATTATTGCGCACCATATGATTACACCCATTTTTTGAGGGCAATATACCCCCCAAAATGGCCCGAAATGTGCCAAAATGGATGAATAATTGTGAAAAACTTATAAAGAGCTAAAAAGATTAAATATAAATATACAAATATATATAATGGCTAGCACTAAATGCGAAATAAACTTGCAACTCTATAATTGCATCAATTGTAATTACAACACATTCAGTAAACGTGATTACAACAAACATTTGTTAACTCGCAAACATCAAAAGACGATTGAACCAGAGGTTTGCACCGATATAAAACCATATTATTGTGTTTGCGGGAATCAGTATAAATATCGGCAAAACTTACACACACATAAAAAGAGCTGTCCTGTATTAACAAAACAATGTGCTGCTTCAAAGAACGCGGATAAAAAAACAACACTACAAGAATACACAAAGGAAGAAACCACAGAAATACCAGAATGCATTGCAACACCAGCAGAACCGTTAAGCACTGTTCCTACTGAAATATTGTTAAAACTGATACAACAAAATGCCGAACTGATTGCCAAGGTGCAACAACCCGTCACCCAGACAGTAATAAATAACTATAACACCACCAACCGCAACTCTACCTTCAATCTCAATGTATACTTGAACGAAACGTGCAAAGATGCGTTATCCATTGACGAGTTTTTGGATACGATTCACGTCAAGCTGATGGATTTGGAGAACTCGCGGAGGCTTGGGTATTCCGAAGGCCTGTCCAAAATTATTATTAACCGTTTGAACGAGATTGACGCGCACAAACGTCCCATACATTGCAGCGATTTGAAACGCGAGACAATGTATATCAAAGCGGGGGAAAACTGGGAGAAAGAAAACGAAGAAAAGACCAACATCAAGCGCGCGATTAAAATTATTGAGCACAAGACGATACGGTGTATTCCCGAATGGATAAAGACGCACCCCAACTGCATCAAGTCCTCCCATCGCGATAGCACCCCGTATTTGCATATGGTAAAACAGGTGACAGGGGGAGACCTAGAGAAGGAAGAGAAAAACATCAACAACATTATTAAAAAGATTGCCGAGAATGTGGTCATCAAACATTAATGGTTATGCCTCGTTATCGGACCAGTATAACGGGTGAAACGGGATTTTTTTAAAAATCATCGTGCAAATTAGACACGCCTCTTTATACGAAAAGGGCATATTGGTCAGCGGGTTGTTAATGTCCGTGATTAGCTCGGCTTTCGCATAGTAGCAGTCCGTGTTTAACGCTTTCCATACGTGTGGGTGTGCCTTAATCAACCCAAGCAACCCTTTTGTTGAGAAGAGCGTGTTTCCGATTTGAATGGTGTTATCGGTTCGCAACTCGGCAAACGTGATTGGGCATAATTTACGACCACGCGCGCTTTTATCATTGGTGGTATCCCCGCGAAAATCGGTGACAAGCTCTGTATAATATACGCCAAAGATGGGAGGACTCCAATAGGATGGATTATGATTATGATTCTTTGGGCGATTGGATTGTTCCATTACTTATGGTTGTTATTTTCTTTTATTCATCCGGTGAACTATTCGGTTAAAATTGTAAAAACACATATTTACATAATATATGAGTTTTTATGTGTCCATAACATCAATCAAAAAATACAAAGTCGCATTAGACATCATGCTTGCCTCCTTGCCAGAGGAGTGGAAGAATAAATACATTGTGGTCTATCAAGATGAGCCCGCCAATGAGTTTACTGTGTTTGAGGATGGGCACATCGAAGTCAAAATAACTAATAATTTATCCGATTATGGGAACTGGATTGGAATGCAAATGTTGATTGACAACAACGTTGTCCCGAAAGACACCTGGTTCCTATTTGTTCACGACACGTGCAAGTTTGTAAGTAACGAATGCAGTCAGAAAGTAAAAGATATTATAGCCGCACACAACGAGTTGGATGTGGATATTCTCTGGTTATGTCATAATGGGCAGTGTAATATATGCTTGATAAGAAGAGAAGGTATCACGCATGGGAACAATGTTTATAAAGATATTACGTATATGACGAAACAAGAACCAGTGGATTATGAATGGCAACATAACAATCCGCTTAGCCCAAAATCGTTTCCAGTGCCACAACAGTTTATAAATATTCCAACGCAGCATTTAGGACTACGGTATGTATACAATAACCTAAATGCGCGCGGTGTGTTATTATACAGCACTATCGATATGGAAAAATATTATTTTTACATAAGAGATACCCATCCACACCCGATGCTCCCTTAAACACGCAATCATTCCCTTCGCCTTGGTGTTTTCTTCCTATGAAACCAAATGATGTCTATTTTATACACAATTACAAAATAAACATATCCTCTGCATGGAATATATGGAGCCCAATTCACCTGAAGTAAAACCCTCTTTTGTCTATTTACTATGTTCCACCAACGGCGCCACCTATGTAGGCGCTACAGTAGATTTGGACCACCGGTTAAGACAGCATAATAAGGAGATTAAAGGCGGAGCACACGCCACCAGCGCCAAAGTGAACGCCGGCGAGCAATGGACACGTGCCTGCCACGTGGCAGGGTTCCCCGATTGGAGGGCGGCCCTGCAATTTGAATGGAGGTGGAAGCAACTTAGCAGGCAAGAGCTAAAAAAAGGACGCGAACATCCGCTGCTACGACGGGCCAACGCATTGCGAAAACTGCTTTCCCTGGAAAAGGCCACCACGGCGGCAGTCCCTTACGCAGAATGGCCTGCGCCCCCAGTCGTGAATGTGGAAACAGAGGAGTTTGGGCAACTGTATTATGGTGCCAGTGTGTAGGCGCAATCTTTTGCCAATCCGCGAAACGCCTTTGCAATGCACGAGCGAAACAGTTTTGTATGTTTTATTGCGCCCTTTTTACAGCTAACCGTAAAGCGAACACGACCATCAAACGTGGTGGACACAATGGAAATAGAGTTTTGTAACGGGTTTACCCCTGCGCGCACACTGGCTACATCTGGACAAACGTGATTCGTAAAGTCGGACGTATTCGGGGCAATGATATTTGTGAATTGCACAAACGGGTGTAGGCAATGATTACCAATGTTATTTATCAAGTCTGGTGCGCACTTTGGATAGATGTAGTATATTCCTTTCAACAATTGCACACACACAGGAAGAAACGCCGAATGCTTATACATATTCATCCATTTATGTATATATTTCATTAAACACTCGCTATTAGAAGCATCGCACTTCTCCAAATACGCAAAACACACATTATTGGGTATGTATTTGGTCTGCAAACTGTTCCCATCATTCAGATTAAACGGCATAAATATGTCGTGCGCATTGGCGTGCACATCCATTTTTAATTTTTGGTAGTAGTAGTGAAACGCTTTGAATACCACTCCTATTAACAAATCGTTTACGGTGACTTCATATTTTTTTGCAATTTGTTTTACATCGCGGATGTATATTGGTTCGCACTCAATGATTATATCTTTCGTCTGTTTTTTTGGTATGCTGTCGTAAGTGAACACATCCATCAACGCCTTGTAAATGATGGACATCAATAGTTTAATATGTATTGCAAATAATGCGATGGTGCCAATAACCAAATAGTAGGCATTTTCAAAAATGTTTGTTATTTTTGTTTTTTTTGTAGGGGGAACATAGTCTTGTTTGGATGTAAACCCTTTTAACAACATATCGATGCACTTATACGCATCGCAATACGCGTGCGATACAGTCCATATTAAACGGCTTGAACTGGTAGAATCATCATTCAACAAGGTGAGATGCCATTTACATAAGCTGGTTATTGGGTTGTTTATTGTTTCCGTGGTGTGCAATTCAAACTCATTCTTCGTCACTTGTAAATAGGTGCAATAAGTGCCCACATTTTCGCAAGGCCTATCGCTTTGGGATGCAGGAGCCCATTGCAAGCAACCGTCTACCATCGTGAGATAAGTAGACAATTCCGGATTATTTTGAACAAACATTAGGCCCAATTTATGAAAGGATTCACACGTAATTGCGTCTGCAAAATCCAAAATCGCATACATATTGTAAATAGATTGTTTCGAGTTATTATAAAAGATAGAGGTCACATAATCATACAATTGCATATAAGCAATACACACAATAAAAAAACATTTTTGACGTAATATGTATCTTGTCTAAACACAAGAAACATAAAATAAGCACACATATACAATACGCAAAACATTACAATCTCATAAAACTCTTTACCACACTGTGGAACATCGGGTCGTCAATATCCCATCCCATATCATCCGCACGCACCTCTACGCTTGGAGCGCTTTCTAACCATTGTCGCGCGACGCCCAAATTGGAGTCGTTCATTTTTTTATAAAATACGCACAACTCCATAAATAGTTTCTTGGTTGCATTCGTATTCTCTCCGCAAACCACCTCCAGAAAACTCGCATTAAACGCCTCTAGCCATTCATTGTCCACGCTGTCATAAGTATCCATCTGTGTTTCTTTTTCTTTGTTTCTGTAATACTATAGCAACATTTATTTATACTGTTTTGCAAATATTCTATATGATTGTAATATGACTTGTGTTACCGTGTCATCGTAAAATATAAAATTGAAAAACTTAGCTACCCATACGAAGTTCACAAAATAACACAAACCGTTCTTAAAACATTACCCAAAGACATTCTATATTGTATTGTATAGTATAGTATATATTACGCCATAATGTCCAACACTCACTTGGTATATTTGTTAACAAATGGGTATGCAGACAAACTAATGCGCGAAAGCAACTACATATGCGCGTTTAAAGATATTAATAGCGCGCTGTCCTATTCAAAAATAATGAACATTCATCCCAAATATGATTTGTATACAGTAGAATGTAAACTTAATAAGCCATTAATAAACCTGGTAATCCAGCACACGGTGAGTTACGAGGTCACCATTCGCCCCATAGACAATTACGAGAGCTTTATTCATAAAATGGAAGAATACTACAAGGGGGAGGACGACTTGCATCAACGTTGCCAACTATGCTTGGAAGACGGGACGTTTGTGTCCCAATATTTTGGGAATAGAGAAACCGGACTGCATACGTTTGTATACATTGGCAACCTTGCCTTTTCCTAATTTAATTATGAGTAGTGTATGTTATCGTCAAACTCTAATAAGTTATCTACTGTTTTGCAGAAGGGGGTGTTTTTTTTACACAGCTGTTGGGTCAAATAATCAATCGTCATCCCTTTTTGTTGCGCCTCTTTCTCCAAACGCGCAATAATGAGCCTCTGGGACTGCAATGTTTCTTGAAGTTTGATGTTTTCCACATAGTAGTTTGCTTTGTTTGCGTTTAGAACGGACAACCACTTTTGATGCATTTTCGTTTTGGTGTGCGCGACAAATGCGCTGTGACTATCGTATTTTTTATCCTTTCGCGACGCGCACGGGCAGATTAGGCCAGACTGCAACGTGTGAAACGGAGGGATAACATCTACGTATTCGCCTTGCTCATTTACGCTGGGAACATAGGTGTCGGGGGTTCTATTCAGCTCCATATTTATTATAGAGGTAGATGGGATATACACAATTGGAAGAGTTGTATTATATAAGGTATACATATGACTTTATATAATTTACATTTTATAATTTATTTATACAAGTAAACCATTATTTACGAGCACGTCTCGTTTTGCGCGCGGATTTGCGACTCGGTTGGAGTGCGCGCCTTGCAAACGCATCAATCTCTTTTTGTTTGGACAAAATCTTGTCTACAATGTCCACAAAATAGTATCGGAATTGGGGCTTCATTTCTTCCAATTCATCAATACAAACCCATTTAATCTCGGACTTCTCAAAGATGGTGCTATTCTTGATAACATTGGCGTCTAACCTTTTCTGTAGAAACTTTTGGTTGTTGTTGTAGTATAAAGGAAGAAATGGGTTGTAAACCATAGGGAATATATGCATTCTGTATACGGAATTGTTTATGGACGGATTATCAATATTGATGGTGCCATATTTGGTTAGCATCTTTTTAATATCGGCGCTATCCCCTAAAAATCCCGTCACTTCTTCCCCCGCCTCTCTTATCGCCGTATTCATAAAGCTTTCCTTTGTTTCGGTCCCCCCTCCAAAATCGCTCCAGCCAGGCGTGTCCGCATACTGGTTCTCCTTACCAAATAAAAAATACAGCTTTCCATCTATCACTGTCACCGGCAATATTCCTGCACCCATATAGTATATTACAATATTTTATCGGGTGGTCCATTCATTTTATATTGTCCAATATTAGTTTGGATAGTTTCTCGCCTCCTTCGCTAGAAGGCTCAATCCGGCTTACAAAATCGATGGGTTCCGTAAACACCTTGTCCACTTCTATCACGCGAATGTTTTTGGTGACGCTATCATTGGAGAATGTATTGCTTAACAGCCCGTTCCAATAGGCCACCACGGTTTTTAGGTGTGGCATGGAAGGCGGATAATACAGGTTCATTAGCAATAGTGTGGCGTCCGGCAACCGCATCTTGATGGCGGATATGAGCTTGGTATACTCTTTAAAGATATCATCCATCTCTTCCTGTGAATCCTTTTTAAACGAGTTCGTATATATCAAGGATTGCATACCCAGTAGGTCGTTCCCTCCGGCGGATACGCACAAATAGGTGGCCTTTTCATCGTAATGCGGCGGGATTTTGTGCAACTGGCTATACATCTCGGAAATGATTGCATCGTCTTTTGCCAAAAGGTGCACCGTGTCTCTAGTTTGGTCTCTTACTTTATGGTATACGCTATCCCCGTCTGGGACATACAATTGGTTGTTTAACATACTGTCCCCAATCAAAAAGAGGTTTTTCTTTTGAGCCAATCCCTCTTGAATAGACCTAGATTGATAGGGGTCTGCGACGAACCAATTATGAACCGCGAATCCAACCGCAACGCAAGCAAGCGTAACACATATAATGGTGACGGTGCGGTCAATAGGAAACACGGTGTGTCCGCGACCATTCGTAAGAGAATGCATAAAAGAGAGCATGTATATATATTATTTGCGATTTTTAAGCATTTTTAAAAAAAAGAATTATTATATGAGCTCCCCATCGCAAACATCCAAACGCACCAATACAAAACCAACCCGTAATACATTTGATTTTGACATAAATAACTACACGATGGGTGATTTAATCGCGTTTTTTAAACTGCCTGCAAAATACACCATTCCGGATTTAGAAAAAAAGGAGAAAGAGATGACGACGCAGATAATCTCTTCTAATAATGCGAGCCAGTCGCCGGAGTATAAATATGAGGTCATTGCGTTTATTAAAACGGCCAAAAACATATTAGCCGCCAAGCTTCAGCCGGTCCAAGCGGAATCCGCACCTCAGCCCAGCAATACGGCGCCAGGCGACACCTACAAGGAAGAGCCGCCAATACCAATTGCGCCAGGAATGATAATGAACCCCTACTCTTCCAGACCAACCATGCAACTGCAAAACATTCCTCAAAAGTCAATCAACCCGTATAATGGGAATAAAATCACTACCAATTATGTGTTTAATTCGCTGTTTCGCGATGATTTCTTCTTTTCAAGCGGAGAAAAATGTTCATACACATTGCCTAAAAAGCTTACGAATGTAACCTCGATTAGCTTATCTGCTTTCCAATTCCCCAATGTAATGTTTACCTTCTCCGCATCCAAACAAACCAACCAAATATATGTTTACGAATACAACACCGATTTGGAGGCCATAGTGACCATTGAAGACGGTAATTACACTGCAGATAATTTTCCATCAGTATTAGAAAAAGCCATTAATGAACAAGTAGTGGGAGTATACTATGAACCAGACCCAGACGAGTTAAACCGGTTTAAAGTAAGTATTAGCCCATATACTCGTTTTGTCACGATTTCAAACACTACGAACGAGATTCTAATCAACATACTACTAACAGACAACGAACCCGCGTGCAGACAACGGCCAAAAATAGGCACAGAAGACAGCAAATACAATATTTTACCACAAACCCTAGTTAGCACATTAGGATATCAAATTGGGTTTAGGCAAATCACCTATGACGGCGCAACTAGCTACACCACCGAGGCACAGTTTAATCCTACATACAGCCAGTATATTTATTTTACGCTCAACGATTACGTAAATAATCAAAGCAGTAATACCTATGGGGTGTTACCAGGCGCAATACTCGATAGTAATATTCTGGCGGTGATTCCAGTGATGGGGGCGCAATTCGCCAACTCCTTTGACAACAATGCAAACTTTATAAACAAGGTGCGCTCCTACAACGGGCCAGTAAACATATCCAAAATACAAGTGCAACTTATTAGCCCGCTTGGAAACGTATTAAACTTGCACTATGCGGAGTTTACCTTTGTGCTACAGGTGGAAAGCTTGTATGACAACACAAAATAACGGCGAAACCATAAGACCAATATACATCCACCATCATGAAAAAAATGCACAATTGTGCGCATTTTTTTGCGAATACTATCATTATATAAATATACATACCTCATACATCGTTTGCCGGTTTTGCTTTCTCTAGCGTGTCTTTAATCATATCCCGCTTGGCCTCTTGTATTAGATTGATATAGCACTCAATATTTCCGCTTTGGACTCGGCCCAGGTCTTCTCGCTCTGCCGTCTCGTCATCCACCTCTTCTGCTTCGCCCTCCTTTGGTTGGGTCTTTAAACTATCCATAACAAACTTAAATACGTTTACCTCTTTTTTCTGCCCGATACGGTAGCACCTAGCAATTGCTTGGTCTTCAATAGAAGGGTTCCAGTGTGGGCTAGGAAAGTATATTTCACTAAACTGTTTTTGCAAGTTCAAACCTTCACATCCGGTTTGGATTTGCAGTATAATCACGCTTGCCTTGGAGTTCGCAAGATTCAGCCCACGACTGTTGCGCCCATCATAGGTAACCACATTCTCAATCCCGCCCGCTTGCAACCGACCCTTTAGCTCGTCTATTTCTTGAATGAAATGGCAAAACACCAGCTTGCCAGCCCCGTTGTCTTTGCGAGACAGTATTAAATCTGCCACTGCATTCATTTTGCTATTGGCGTGTATGGCGGAGAACTGGCTTGCCGTAATGTCGGCCTCGTAGGGGTCGACTAGTTTCATCAAGGAGTGCGTCATTAACGAAGGCAAGATGCACGATTGTCTGGAGCGGTTAATCATACTCAACGCGTGCGCATCGCCGAATAAGTCACCTGGCAGGATGCGGTCGCCTTTGGTCGTCACGTCGCATAACGATACTTGCTCGTGGATTTCGGCCGCAAGCTGTTTTTCATATTTATTTACCCAAGGCACTTGAATGGTGGTCACGTGTAAAGGGGGCAGCTCAATCCCTACCTCCTGTTTGGTTCTACGAAGCATATATTTGTTTAAATATTTTACCTTAAAATCATTGCTTTTTAATTCGGAGGCACTCAATTCAATACCGATTAGCTTGAACAACGCATACAAATCGTTTTGTCTGTTTTGAATGGGTGTGCCGGTCACTATCCACGCAATGTTGGTGGTTAGCACCTCGCAACTTTTGTGGCGCGTCGTCTTTGCGTTACGCAGATGGTGCGCCTCATCGTATATGACTCGTCCCCAACGAACCGTGTGTAGCGGCGAGTCATCTTGTTCCGCGCACAAGGTAACAATGTTATAGGTCGTAATCACTACGGGGGCTCGGTGGAGCACGTCGTCGCTTATTTTTTTGCGATTGGAGGTCGTGTTATAAATCAGCGCATTATGCCCAGTCAAGTCAAGGATGGCTTTGTGCCACTGCTTTACAAGAGCTACGGGGAGGACAATCAGTGTATTACGGACTGGATTGGCCTGGATAAGGCCGACCATCAGTATGGTTTTGCCTAGCCCCATTTCATCCGCAATGATGCCTCCCTTTCGTTGGCCGTCCGAAACGACTGCCAATTCGTGGTCTAGGCACCACTTGGCGCCTTCCAGCTGAAAATCCTTTTTATCTAAGTGGGCCGATTCAATCCACTGAATAAATCGTTCCATTTTTTATGTCTGTTGGTGTATATATTAGTAAGTCGCGTGGGAATCTTGTTCAAACACAAGGTATAAGTCTACTTTGACGGCTGTGCCAAAATAAGTTTTCAATTTTTTAATTGTGTCACTCATTTCTTTATTTACAATTTTTATTTTGTTTGGATTAGGACAGGTAAAGCGGACCAGCCGATATACCGACCTTATCACATAATCCGGTTGCGCAAATGTGTGTGTGCACTTGTATACGAGTGTCAAAAATAAAAAATTGAAAACTTATTTTCTAATTGGAATGGATATAAAACTATAAAACGCTTATAAGCTCAAACACGCAAACCAACAACGTAAAATGAACACTTCTAACAAGAACACCGTAAAAACCAATGCCTCCGCCAAGCGCACTGCAAAGTATTGCAAAGTGTGTGCCGATGCAAAAAAGCCCGCCGACGTGATTGCCAGTCACAATGTGAAAGACGCCTCGGGCAAAAACACGTGCCCCACACTTGCCTCTCAGTCGTGCAAATATTGCAAAGAGGTTGGGCACACGGTAAAATACTGCAAGTCTCTTGCAGAAAAAAATAAAATCGCCGCCTATGTGCCCCCTACGACTACGCCAAAACGCGTCGTCCAACCCGCGCACGTTACGGATACCAATGGGTTTTCCGCGCTGTATCAAGATAGCGACAGCGAAGAGGAGGAAGAAGAGCCCGAATCCTTCCCTGCGCTCTCTATGACCAAGACGACCCACCTCCGCCCAAACACCACGACCATCAGCTATGCCTCTGCATTAATCAGTGAAAAGACCAAGACAAGCCCAGTTACCATTCCAGCATCGGTTTACATTCCAGTCCTGATGCCTACCGTGGAATATGTGATACCAGACGCCATCCAACAAAAAATCACCCTTGCGAAAACCGTGCAAAAAAGTCGATGGTTAGATGCGGACTCAAGCGATGAAGAAGACGAAGACGAAGAAGACGCGGAGGAAGAAGTGAAGACCCAGACATTATGCGAGTGCGCTTGGTAAGTAACAGGTAATCAATATCACCATTTATTATATACATACATACATACATTGCAAAAAAAATAACCCGAAAGGGCATTTTTTTATTTTATTTTTTATTTTTTATTTTTATTTTTTGTTTTTGTGTTGCACGAATCGTGCACATTCATCTATTTAATCCATTTTTTTCCAGATAGTTGTGAAATGTTTGTTTGAAGTATCCATACTGTTCACAACTGGCTTGTGTGTGATGTGCACACTTTTTTTACTCATCTCCGCGATGAGCTCGTTCAATCGTTGGATTTCTTTGTTTTTTTCTGAAATGAGGTCGGCATATTTTTCTTGAAGGTGGATGGCGAGGTGCAACGCCCCAAACAAACCACACAAGCACAACAGGGTGACAATGCATATTACCTGTAGTTGTATATAACTCGGGTTATATTCAACCATTTTTTTCGCAAAATGCGAAAAGGAGATAGACGGCGTGTTATTGAGTTCTACAATCAGTATAGAAATATTATACGCGCAAAATGCCCACAGCGCTAGTTTTTGGATAGTATAGGTATCCTCTTTCTCCTCTTCATTCCGAATCGGATGAATTGCGGCATTCAATTCTATATTGTCATCATTGACGTGAATAGAGAGGTCGTTATTCATCATTTGGGTCGTCATTGTTCTTTCTTGCGTTAATTCGTGTTGGTCACTATTTTATAATTTTATGAATCACTCACGATTGAAATACTTTTTCAATTTTTTAGTTTTGCATTTCTTTTTTAATGGGTTTTGCACGTGTTGCGTGTATTGCGTGTATCATTATTTATAATTTTTACTAATCATAAATAAATGAATCCGGATGGTGAGGTTGAACCAATCACAACCAATGCATTGCATTTAGAGAGTGGGTCGCCTTGCTTCAAGGGAGAAGGAGAGGAGAATATAATGAGAGGAGGGGGGGAAGGGCTATTGCCACCTCTCTAGTTTGGCATTTATTACCAATGCATTGCACGCATATGTTCGCCATTATTACTTCTATTCTGCGCTTTTTTGCGCATTAACCATTACCTCCGTGATTTACCATTCTCGCCTGTGGGAATGCAATGCCGTATACATAATAGACAAAATCGCCGTATATTGCGTAGTGGCTTGTGGCGGATATCTTTTTTATAATATGCGAATGGAGAGCGACCGAACCTTATGCAATGCGTGTATAACTTGTTTTATTGCGTCCACCTTTGGCGCAGTCCTGTATTTATACTATTATGGATTTAAAAACAACGATTATTGTTTTCACCCACAAACGAATCTATCATCCTATTATCACTCTCTTTTGCACCTAATCAGCTCTATTGGTCACCATTTCATCCTTATGTTACGATTACGACCAAATAGAATACCAATATAATATATGCCTCAAGGGACATCCGGAACATTCCCATTCGTAGACCTTATCCTAATGGGTATTGCCAATATTCCGATTCCAGCACTAATTAATTTAGCAATATTAGCTTATGTAATGACAAGAATGTTACGGGTTAAGTTTAATGTAATTACGTTATAAAATGCCGTTTTATTTATAAGAATGGTATATCTTATAAATGAAAATCGTGGACTGTTTTATTTTTTACAACGAGCTTGAAATGTTACTATACCGGTTGGAAATATTAAATGAGGTAGTCGATTATTTTGTCATTATAGAGTCTACCCACACATTTGATGGAAAAGAAAAATCACTATACTTTGCGGAAAATGCGCAGTTGTATGAAAAATACCGCGATAAAATTATTGTGGTCACGACAGATGATATGCCTTTTAAGTATCCAAACATCGATGTATTATTGGGTCATCAATGGCTTAATGAGCGACAACAACGAAATCATATTGACACGGGATTAAAGTTTTTATCCTCTAAACTAGAGAACGGATTGCAAGACGAGGATATTATATTAATAACGGACTTAGACGAAATCCCCGACCCCCAAACACTACGAAAAGTAAAAAATAAGAACATCCGGGTCACTGTAAACATATTAGATATGTATATGTATTACTATAACCTAAACACCCGTCACGAGGTGAAATGGTTAAAAGCAAAAATATTGACTTACAAAGCATACAAGACATATGCGTGCGCGAATATTACGTGTGACCAACTTAGGTTAAAGCACGATTATAAAATAATCCCCAAAGGAGGTTGGCATTTGTCCTATTTTGGGGACGCCCAGTTTATAAAAAACAAAATCGAGCATTTTTCCCACCAAGAATTAAATGTAGACGAATACACAAATCCAGAAAAAATCAATGGTCGCATCAAAAAATGCGCAGACTTATATGACCGAGATTTACCCATTAGTAAAATCCCTGTATCCCAAAACGACTACTTACCTCCTCTGTATCGTGAGCGCCTTTCCAACTTTATTGCATTTTAATAGAGACGAATGAAATTATGAAATAAAATAAAATAAATTATTCCGTCGAGTATACGAATTAAAATACAAAATCAACCACCACTGGGTAATGGTCCGAGTTCCATTTCCCGCAGTATTCCTTGTATCCGTGATAAAAAAACGCATTCACCACATAACTGCTCAGCAGTGGGGTCATCAATATGTGGTCTATCATTGAGTAATCCGCTTGCGATTGCGTGTTGCAGTTGCTGTCGGAATCCCACCAATCGCTAAACCGCTCATTTTGAACCACTCTGGACGCAATGTTTGTCAATTCATATTTCCCCTTTTGGTCTCCATCCAGTCCTTTCAAAATATTTAATACTCGGGAAACGGGTTGGTTGCTGTTAATGTCTAATACGTTCGCATCAAAATCGTTCATATCCCCCGATACAATCACTTCATACCCCTTTTGAACATAACTGCTAATCACGTGTTGCAACACTTGGGCTTGCCCTTCTCGTTGCACGCACCTTGCGGGGTCGGTTGGGTATGCCAGCAAGTGCGCGCCAATAAAGGCGACCTTCATAGTGCCCCATTTGTATTCGGTAATGTAGTGCTTGGAGACGCCTGTGGTGCCCGAAGCCGAAGTAGACCCGCAGTGCGCGTTGGGAAGCGGATATGCGACTTTCTCTTCGGTCCGGTATAGGTTCACTAGGGGGTCAATACGGGTAAGAATGCCCACATTTTGTCCCGTGCTTGTATCCGTTCCCTGTTTTAAATACGGCAAATACGACGCATCCAGCTGTTTAATCGCCACGTTTAATTCATCGCACCCTTCAATCTCGCAAATATTGACAATATCGGGTTCTAAATCTTGTATAATGCTGGTAACGTAGTTCATATGGGTTTGGGCGGCGCTATCATTGTGCCACGGGCATCCCGACCCAGGGCAATTGGCGGAACTATAGTAGTCAATAAAGAGCCACTCCGCGTTGTATTGGACGAGGCGTAACGAGTTTTTATCTTTTCTTCTGTCTCCAAAGGAAGAAACGGTGGGGCACTCGGTATCCGCGTAGAACCCAGGGAGCAAGGTGGTCAGAAGCGCAAGCGAAGAAAAAATAGAACCGACGACAAAAGAAAAACGCATACTATATCTATATTTGGTTGGGATTTCTTTTTTATACTGTTTTTATTTTTTCTTTTTTCCTGGTTTCCTTTATAAAGTCTGGAACGGTTATATTTTTTTCCAAGAGCAAATGTTCCTCTTATTGGGCGTAGACCGATACATTTTCCCATCATTTCCTCGCATCTGTTTATTGCAATTTTCATTTGCGGGATATGGCGGGGAGTTTCTATTTTTATATTTCTTTAGCGTTTTACTATGTTGATTGATTGCATCTTTACTCGACACGCGTTTCAGCTTTTCAGTCAGGCTTTTGCGCTGCGACGTAGTTAGCCCTAAAGGATTTGTTTTTGTTTTTAACGCATATTTTATATTACGCGTCCACACGGACTTGCAGCTCCCTTTACAACTCCCCGTGCCAATTTCAGACAATATTTGCATCGCTCCATTATAATTACGAAGAAACGTCATACTATATACATATACGATGAAACTTTTATTTTTTCGGTTGTTTTAGTATGACAAAGAGTTATGAGCCACAATTCACCCAAGACGCAGCCACACGTTTGGTGTGCGTATATTCAGACTTTTGCAATACACGATACGTGCGCGAGGTGTTCCAAAACAAAGAACAGTTGCGTTGGGCGTATAAACATAGACATTTGCTAGAGAAAATCACGGTGGAAGAACTGTTTGAAGTCTCTCCGTTTATGGAGTATGCAAATGATATTTTTTATCCCCTTCACATACGCTTCGCCGCCGTCCAACCCAAAGAGCCGGAAAAAAAGAAATAACCTAATGTAGGAACGGCCATTAAAAGTGGAACGCCCTCCTGAAAATAAAAAATGCTCCCCTTAGGGAGCACCTTTATATAAATGTTAGTGTGAATAGTAATATGTTATCCTAAATAGTATGTATTATTATACCTGTGTTACCTGTTTACCTATTATTATGATTTCTGGATGCTTGGGCGACGCGTTTAATTGTTGCAGATTCCGTCGCTGAACAGTCTGCGTGATACTTCTTTCATATCCTTCTCTGGAATCACTTGTTTTACGTATTGTTTTACTGGTGCATATGTTCGGTTGTCATCCTCTTCATACGACGAGTCCGCAATCAGGTCAAAATCCGGAGTCCTAACTACTGGGCAATCGCTTGGTATGACTGGACAGTTGATTGGCAGGCTATACTCATATCCTTGTCCTGCGTGGCGCATCAACCCATAAGACATATACGACTTGTCCGCAATGAGTGGTTCCAACACGTCGTCCTCTTCTTGGTTCGGACCAACTGGCTCAAGCATCTGGCTTTCTATGCAGTATTCATAGTCTTTCGCCACGCTACGCATAATTGTTGGTAGAATACTTAGTTTCTGTAGTAAATCGGCTTCTTCGTCATTTTCAGGCTTGATATCCACGATTACGGGTTGTTCTGGCTCGTCTTCTTCATCGTCTGTATCGGTTAAATCAATAATGGTTCGCTTTTTGGATTCGGGTTTACGCGCATCCAAATCGGCTAGCGTGATGGGCTCCAAACTGGTGTCCACATCTTCTTGGTCTAATGGCGAGAACGACAGCATTGCACGAATGGTATTGTGAAGCTCAGTAATCTGTCCGTTCTGGAAACTGCACAGGTTAAACAACTGCTTAATCTGTATCGTTTGCTGTTCGATGATTTCATTTTGCTTTTCCACACGCATCATCTGCTCGTAAAGCATATACTGGTGCTGTTTCAAGTCGTCGTTCACGTTGTCTAGCTTTGTATACAACTCATCGGTATACGAAGCGAGCTGGTGCACATTGACCTTGGTTCTGGCAAGAGGGGCGTTGTTTGGCAACAGCATCCAGAACTCTTTGCTGGTAGAGGATACGTAGAACTTGTGCGAGCCTTTCGCAGCAATCTCATCCACCGCTTTATTCGTTAGCCATTTCTTAATGGAAACGAATGCAGAGAACTTGGGCACCTCCTTCTCTTTTTCTTTGGTTTGTTCCTCTTCTCCGGGAATTGCCTTGGGTAACGCAAGTGGTTTCAGCTTGACAAAGTCAACATATTCCACTTCGGCTAGACCTGCATAGGCAAACATATATCTTACTTGGTCCTCCGTATAATGCTCTGCAATGCGAGGGATGTATACGTGAGTGATTTTTTTGGCATTTTCATTGGCCATTCCGATTGCCGGAGCAATGCGGATAGAGTCCACATTGGAAACTACGTTCATTTTGTTAGAGCTCATTTTTCAATAAGGTGTTGGTTTCAGTGTCGGTTTGTAAGGGCGTTTTAGGGAGTTCGCTTTAGCGCTTTTATATAATCTTATGTGCACTTTGTATTGCAAATAAGTTTTCAATTTTTTACTTTTATACTCATAAATCAAACTACTCGTTAACGTATATTATATGACATACTTTATACTATATACTATATACTATATACTATATACTATATACTATATACTATATACTATATACTATATACTATATACTATACTATATACTATATACTATATACTATATACTATAGTATCCAACCTCATTTTTTATTAGAACTATGGTAATCTACTATACCAATACAGTTACCCATTATAATCTGCAATAGTTGGGCACAATGATGAGTTCTCGTAGTATCTTCCCCATTCATAAAATCTATCTTATCTTTATCGTGCGGTCCAAATGGGGGGCGAATGGTTGTGCAATATGTCTCAAACATTGCGATTGTTTTTTTGCAGGTGATTTCTGGGTTCATTCTATTTATTGTGTAGAGTTCTTTATATTTATATGCACCGCCTCTTGTATTTTACAAGTGAGCTCAAACGAGATATACTTTCTTAAATATTTGCATTACTTTTTCTGGTGTAAAATCTGTATACGCATTCCAGTCTTTGTGTTTTTCTTTCTCTGGATTAAAGTTCGTTAGTATATTAAACAACGATACCACATCATTATACCAAAATGCGTTGTCCCCCAATATACGCGCGTGATTCAAAAACCCAATTTTCATACATACAATTGGTTTATTTAACGTGGAAAACTCGGCAATCGCAATCCCAAAAGATTCGCCATCGGACCTTGCCCACAGCATTGCGTCCGTAGTGTTAATAAACTTTACCTTCTGTTCTAAGTTTGTAATCATCGGCACGTGTATTATATTGGGTAAATCCGGGCAAAACTTATGAAAGTTTGCAAACAAAAAGTATATATTTGGATTATGAGCAGCAACAATATAGACGGTCTCGTGAACAAACTGAATATTAAAGCTATCTTTCCCACCATAGCCCCCAAAAACGACCGCATTTTTCGGTATGCGTAATTCATCTCTCATATCTAACGTAGTTTTTGGGAGGTTTACCATATGAGGGACAACAGGTATTCGACTATTATAGCCCTTCAACACAGGAGAAATAGAGGAATAAATCTGCCCGTGAGGTTGGTCGCAATGAAATACACAATGGATACAATTTTTCGCTACCTTGCTAATTCGCGAATCCAACCATCCACCCTTTATTATGTAAATATGAGTAATCTTATATTGCAATAAATAATGATCAACCTCTTTGAAGTCGTCTGTTTCGTGAACAACAAATTGGTTTTTAAACTTGACGATTATTTCCGCGGAACTATCTCTATTTTTATCATAAAATATGAACGATTTGTTCCCTAATATCATCTGGTTATAGTATGCGTAATCATAGAGGCTCACCGTAGTCCCTCTCTCGCATAATTGATTATCCCAAAATGCAATATTCATCTTATAAATGTATATGTAACGCAACTTCTATTTATATCCTGTTTGTTGTATAAAAATGGTAAACTTATAAATAAGTCATAATATAATAAAATTGAAAACTTTTATTAACTCAAACTTAATAATAAAATTATGCATTATTGATATTAAATATCAATCCCCAACAAACACCTATTACACTTACCCTGCGTTTATTCATTTGATTTACAGAAAACAAAATGGAATGCTCTATTTGCTTAGATTGCGTTGACCCTGCCAAGAACTCGGTTACTACCGAGTGCGGACATTGCTTTCATGCAAGCTGCTTAATGAAAAATGTGGCGCACAATGGCTTCGGATGCCCTTATTGCCGCGCAGAAATGGCCGAGGTTCCAGAAGATAGCGACGACGAAGATTACGAGGAGGATGACGAGGACTACGAGGATGAAGACGAGGACTACGAGTTCGATTTATTGGACGATTATTCGCTAAGAGGCTTCCGCTGGCTCTTCCAGCGCGCCGAAGGGGAGGAGCTGGACGATGAAGAGGATATCGAAATAGATGACGAATACAATGAAGACAGTGAACAAATAAACGACGCGAATATCCCCCCTTGGAGTTTCGTAGCGCATCGTTTGTTACAACGAGGCGTCACGTCAGAAATGCTGGTTCGCGCGTTGTTATCCACTTCACATCGGGAATACCGAAACAACCGGGAGTGCGATGTGTCTAGGAACGCAATCCTTGGCGGGATACGAGTGATTGTAGATGGATTCCGACCTTACGAGTTAGAGACCCTTGAGAGAGATATTCAACAAGAAGAAGAGAAAAAAGAGTTTGAGATTGAAAGACGCGTCCGACTACGTTTGCGCGCACTTGGACATCATATAGATGATTTAGATAGTGAATTAGATAGTGATATAGTTAGATAGTTAGTTATGTAGTTAGATAAGTAGTGAAATTGTGAAATAGTTGTAAATAAATTAATTAGTGACTTATTTTTTTGTTACACACACGTGGATGCTACCAAATATTATACCTATATATGTATCCTCCCTCTATATACGCGCAATGGTTATTCCACCTAGGACTAGAGGTAAATTATAATTTCAATCCTTTTTTGATGCGTGTAATGCGTAACTAGAATGAACTGGGGGTATATACTATAAAATTGAAATAATATAATGACAAATGTTTGTAATACATATAACAAGGAATACAATGGATTTAACCAAACTTTCAAAAACGGAGCTTTTATCCAAGTGCGAAGAGCTTGGACTCCCCAAGTGTAAATCAAAAAATAAAAAGGAATTACTGATTGCGATTGAACAACACGCAGCACAGAACACCACGGTGGATGTAGACACATCGGATGCGGAAAATGTCAAAATAAATATGACGAATGATATGCCTACTGGTGTGGTTAAGGTGACACAACCCTGCATAGACATTCAAAATATGTGCGGGTTGGAGTATTTGAAGACAATACCCAGCAATAGTATTGATTTAATATTAACAGACCCGCCCTACATTATTTCAAAAGAAAGTGGAATGAATGAGCACTATAACAATGTAAAGTTTAACGAGGAGAATGACATTACGCAGGTTAAAACGGATGAGGATTGGGAAGACTACAAAGCGCAAAATAATATAGAGGACGATACAAATAAAGAGAAATACATTAAATACGGGTCTATATACGGGAAGAAATATTGCGTAAAAACGGATTACGGAGATTGGGACAGCGAGTTTACGATGGAAACCCTGGAGACGTTTATATGCGAATACTATAACAAACTAAAAAAAGGAGGAACGCTTATTATGTTCTTTGATTTATGGAAAATAACAGACTTAAAAAGGATAATGGAAAAGCACAAGTTCAAACAAATCCGTTTTATTGAATGGATAAAGACGAACCCGCAGCCAAGAAATAGCAAAGTAAACTATTTAACGAACTGCCGAGAGATTGCGCTACTTGGCGTGAAAGATGGGAACCCAACCTTTCATAGTTCATATGACAATGGAATATATATGTTTCCGTTGCAAGGCGGCAAAAATAGATTCCATCCAACGCAAAAAAGTTTGTCGCTGTTTGAAACATTAATTAAAAAGCATTCTAATGAGCAGGACACGGTATTGGATACATTTTTGGGTTCGGGAACGACTGCCATTGCGTGTAAAAATACCGGGCGCAGTTTTAAAGGCTGCGAGATATCAAAAGAATATTATGACAAAATAATGACATTATAACATTATAACATTATAACACGGTGATGTCAAAATGGTCTGTAAACAGGTCTAACAGCTTTTCAAACGACCAACGAAACTTGATACAATCCCGATGGGTATGTATTTGAAACTCTCCAATTGTTTTATTCCCAATCATAATGCAGGAACTTTCGTTCCATTTTTTATTTTTGATTATGTGGCTAAACGTAACATTGTGTGCGGACCAATCCATCTTCTGTTTTAATTTGATAAATCGTAGCGTGTTTTTATGTTTATTGTAATATACGACAGGGCAATCAAACGTGTGTAAGGTGTATATTTCTAATAAGGAGGTTATGTTGGATGCAATATACTCTTTTATTTGGTCCAAATTATACAGTGGGTCTACGCAAAAGAACTCGCAAAACTTTTTTTTCGTTGGCTGTCCTATCACTTGCGGGCATACTTTCCCGTCTTTTTTGGTGGTTTTCGCGCTTAAATATAGTGGCTCGCGCCCTACGCAAACAAAATCGTATTGATTGCCATTTTTTGCAATGTGTTGGATTTTATATGGGAACACCTCTTTTAATTTATGTATTCTCTCTTGAATCGCGTGTGCCTCCTCCATACTATATTTATAGTTCCCATCGTATTTCGTCTCGTATAATAAACATACAGCCATTTCAAATATTTTCCCTAAGTCTTCTGTCATAACTTTTTTTGGCGGGTTCGCGCTTGGCACCTCCACCTCTACGAGTGTGGTTGTAGTGTTTGTGGTTGGTATCGTTTGTGTTGTTTGCGTGTCCATTTTGAAATATACTAGATATTTTAATATGCCATAAAAATCAATTTTATGATTCAATTGAATAATATAAACAGAATGCGTGAAAAAAGTATTTAAAGACAACCAACACATATAATATGGCGCAGGCCACCCTGCGCTCAAAGCTCCATACAGCAATGTATAATTAAACACATTTACACAATATATGCCGAAATATTCGTAGCAATATTAAATGGATTACCCAATTATTGGGTTCGGAGCTTGTATTTTTTGCCACTTGCACGCTTGCGTGCCTTTTTACATTTTTTCAGGTATGCCTATTTTTTGCATCCTCATACTTACCCTGATATTTTACTAACACTTTTTTGTAGGTTTTGGAGCCATTACGGAGACGAAGACAAAGACAAAGACAAAGACAAGGACGCCGGATATAAGGAGAATGATGTAAGGTAAGTAAACTTTTTGTGGTCTTATGGTGTAGTGGTTAGCACTTCAGACTTTGAATCTGACAACCTGGGTTCGAATCCCGGTAGGACCTATTTGCCTGCGTATTTGCAGGCATTTCTTTATATATTTATTATGGCCATTCAAACGCAACCTTGTTGCAAAACGTTATATTATTTTCAAAAATTGCAGCGAGTTGGCGCAGAGGCAGCGTGTTGGGCCCATAACCCAAAGGTCGGAGGATCGAAACCTTCACTCGCTAAAATCGATATATTTATTTGTGCAATATGTTTGCTTCGATAGCTCAGTTGGTAGAGCGTGCGGCTGTTAACCGCAAGGTCGCAGGTTCAAACCCTGCTCGGAGCGTTTTCATTTTCATTTTATGTTTATAAAATGAAAGTTATGTTTTGGTTATGGGTATGATTATTTACAGCTTCCAAAGCGTTTGCCAAATGGGGCTCACCGTGTTGTTGTCTTTGGTGTGCAAACTAAACGCGCACGAATAATTCGGGGTGCTGTTCAAAGGTCCGCACGGGTTGCACTCGCCTCGTATAAATCCAAACCCGGGGATTACCTTTGGCAAATCCTTGTTGGCAATTTGGTCTGTTTTTGTTTTGAAAAATCCGCTCAAACTGTCCGTCCCTAAATACGTGGTCCTTTCCATATGAGACGTGGGCTCATTCTCCCCTTTGGTGCATTTAATAAAATCGTGGTTTTTATCCACTGCAAACAACGGGTCATATTGCGACTCTCCTAAATCTGTGCCATTCAGCAAAAACTTGCCCTCCTTGGTGTTCCACGACAACAACATTTTTGCGGCATTCTCGTTATACACCTTCATCGCCTGCGCCAATGCTTCATCGGGCTGCCTTTTTATCGTTTCGTTGCGCGCAATCTCGTCAATATACATATCTTTGGTTGCTTTGGACCACGGCCAATACCCAGTTGCTATGAGCGTCTTGGCCTCCTCCTCGGTCGCTTGGCTTTGGACTAAATCCATATTAATGGTTAACTTGGGGTTCGCAACCTTCTGATACTTGATAAACGCGTCCACGGTTTCTTGGGTCCATCTGGATTCCTTTGCATTTTCAAGCCCTTCTTTTACGCTACGCGGCAAAAATGGACCTTGCGAAAACTTATACAACATAATCAATGCGACGCCCGCGACCAGCGCCATATACGGGTGAACCATTCCAACCATAATGACCCCCACCAACAATATTAGATTTCCTAAAAGCGTGTAGAACAAGGTGGCAAACACGCTGGGCACTACATATAATATACCCCACAGTGCCAATAACACTACCATAATCCCCATTAGCAAATGTAAATATCTCTCTTTATTCATTTCGTTTAACCACGATTTCATATATTATTCCTATATTTTTAGTATTGTAATTGTCATCTTGTAATTTTCGTGTTGTTCATCTTCCCGAAGACCCAAACCCACCTTCCCCTCTTGAAGAGCTTCCCAACTCATCTGTATTATCTACCAGCTTTACCACCACTGGCATCAACCCTGGCCCGCAGATTTGCGTTAGCCGGTCAAAACGTTCCACCGTGTAGTCCTCCAAACCATGCATACAGTCCATCATCGCCATAATGTTACCTCTATAGCCAGAATCAATAATACCTACACTATTCGCCAACCGCAATCGGGTCTTGTAAATGCTGGACCTCGCATACATATAATAGCCGGTAGGGGTTTCCTTGCATCCAGACCCAAAATTAGAGATGATGTTGGCGCTGCATTTCACCCTAAAATCTATCTTATTCACTTTTCCAGTTGTGCACAACAGCTCTTGAGGAGCATACAAATCAAACCCGGCATCCACATATTTGTCGTTCATAATTCGCTCGTTATGGGCAGTCGCTGCTTTTTCGTAGTGGTTATATAGCTCATTGGAACCATCCACAAACATTTTTAGCTCCATATACTGGGGGAACCTGCGGTGCATTGTCGCGTGCTCCTTGCTGGCCTCTCCCAAACAACACATTTCTTGCACGTGGCTTGAATTATCGGAACCCATTGCGGAAAGAAACACGGATTTTTCAGTAAAGCTTGACATCATATATAATTATATCGTGTCAAGTATTTATATTATTTTATTTTTTGTGTATTGTTTGTATTCGTGTGTATGTTTGTGTTTATCGTGTCGCGCACCCACGCTTGCCCGTATTCACAGGAGGAGGATACGGCTTTAGGTTATCGGGAGGATTCGCCACGCAACGTTGCACTTGCAATGTATATTGCCCACTTGTTTGCACATTGTGCACATTCTTGGTGTATCCCGAATGGTTCTGAATGCATTTTCCTTCTACGGTTGTGCACGTCTTGACATTCCCTTCATACAACTCTGGATGATTGGTTTCCACGACGCACACATTGGCGGCGCTTTTCTTCTGCAAATAGACCCCTTGGCTTGTGTTGTCGGCCAAATTGGAGTTACCATAGTTAGACTGCACAATCACGTTCGGATACGTTCCGTTATACGCCCACCGATATTTCTTTCGGAGCATTCCCCAATTCGACAACACAGAAGGCTTAATATATTTGTATTGGTCTCCTAATATTTCCGCGCGCTGTGCATTCATTACCGGTTGGGTTTGTGGTGTCAAGACATAGGGTTTCCCGTGCCCTCGCGGGTAAGCCCCCTTATAAGGGGTTCCGTTCTTGCTCATCGCCATAGACTGACCAATATATCCTGCACTACGTCTTCCTCCATTGATAGAAAAGCCGGACGGACCATAATTCACTTGAGCAGAGGTAAACATGCTGGAGGGTCCAAAGGGACCCTGGGTTACCCAAATCCCCCCTGGGGGTGTTCCCGATATTTTCGTTTTGTGTTGCGATAGTAACGATTTTTTTTTAAACGTGGCAAGAGACATATATTATACACTCATAATTTATTTATCTGTGGATTATTATTTCTACTGCAATGCAACTAAATATATAATAGTTGCCTTCTTGTGCCGTTTTCTTCCAAACATCTCAACAAAAACCAGTATAATTTAGTGCCATACAGCTTGGACAATAACTCCTCCCGATTCACTCTCCATCGTGCCAAGGTGGTCTCCTCTGGGCAAGGCAATCGTTGTTCAAACAAACAATATAACACCAGAGTGGCAAAAGAATAATACACGCTATTGCAGTGACATTGAAAGGGCAACACATTGCACCTTGCCATTTCTGGGCAATAAAACTGTCGCCTCTCGTCAAACGACTTGAGAAACGTGAGCAAACCCGATGAATTAATCGGGAGCACAAACTCTGGGTCCATCATCAAAAAAACGTTTCCATTGATAACAAACACATTATCTAAATCCACCAAGTAAAAGCTTAACCTATTTCTTCGTAGCTCATTGAGTTGGGAAGATAAACTGTGTATCATTAGGATAGCCTCTTTGTAGCTCATTGTATTCATTTTTCCGTAGGATGCTTCTGATTCCTCCTCTGTGATGGAGCTGGTGGTGGACCCTTCTTCCATAATATCGTCATTGTCCTCGTCATCTTCCTCGCTTGAAGAATCATACTTGGTGCGAACGTGTTTTATAGGGACGCTCTTTTCACTTGGACTCGGAACGGGCTCAATGGAAGAAAACAACCAATCCCGTAGAGTGCAAAAGGTGGTGGCTTGAAACGAAAAGCAATAATAGGTTTCATTTTTGGTGGCTACCAGCGAGCAATTCTCTATTAAGCCACTGGATGCAATGCTCTGCAGAAACAGCTTAATGCTCGTGTTATAATAGTCCTCCAACTTGTATTTTATCATACATTTTCCATTCGTTTGTTCCACAATAAAAGTCATTATATTCTAGTGGTAGGAAGAAAAAAAACAACGGGAACACACCACCCTTATGGGATGCGATATGTATATTTATGTATTTATTACCTGTTTTACCTGCGGGTTCGTTGTTCTAGCGAACGTATACTTCTTCGCCTTCTTCCAATGGCTCCATCTGGTTGACTTTATTTTTCGCGCAATTCAGTGGCGTTCTTTGTATTCGCGCTTTGTTCTGGATATAAGGTCGGTGGTCGGATGCGACGTGGTCCCATTTGGAGGAACGGCTCATTTTCATCTTCCAATTCTTAAACTGCTCATACCTTACAAATACATCCTCGCCTCTTAGCAACATTTTTCGCACATAGGTAGAGTCTTCGCTCCAATCCCACTCTTTAAAGTGAATGAATGCGCGGTAACAGTTTTCTTTTTCGTTTTTGCATTTGACCAGCTCCACGGTATCAATTATGCCCAGGTGCAGTCCACTTATTACATCTCGTATTTTTTCCTCGGTTATTTCTGGGGTCACCCTTGGGATGCAGATAGACGGCTCCTGTATGGGTGTCTCCAGTAGTCTCATAAAATCCTCTGCGGATTCGTTGTTTCTTTTCCGATTTTCGTTCATTCGTAGGGAGTTCATTCGTATAATTCGTTTGATAACGGTTACTTTGGGGTTTTATATGGCAATGTTTTTAAAAAAGTTTTTCAATTTTGTATTTTTTTCACTCATAAATAATATATCACATATATTTGTATTTTTTTGTCTTGTATTCGTATACATTTATGCGCAATTCATATCAACATATATTGTATACTCGTTTATGAGTCATAAAAATAAAAAATTGAAAACTTATAGCCAATACAGAGTGAAATTAATACTTATAAAGCGAATCCAACTCATTGGAATAACAAACATAACGAACATAACGAACATAACGAACACGAAACAACCGAACACTTAAAAAATGTCTACCCAAACCAAATGCGCATACTGTGGAACACGAGGCCATAAAATCACTGCTTGTGACCACCCGTTTGCGATTAATTTATGGGAAACGTTCCAGGGCAAACTCCATGACGAGTATGAGGCAAGTCAGCACCGCTTTGCCGACCGAGCTCATTACGTCTATCAATACTTGAAGACGCTCACTGTAAGCGCCCTAAAGTTGCTTGCGGTCAATCACAATATACGGCTGGCGAAACACACCAAACTGGTCTTGATTGCAAAAATTATGGACGTCTATTTTGAGGACCACCGATTTCCAGAATGGAGGTTTTGTCTAGATAGACAAAGAGAGTTTATAAATAGACGTAATGAAATACGTCTTGAAAGTGAGCAGTTACGGCTCTCCATTGCGATGTATCAGGCGGTATTACCTGCGCATTTCAGTTACGTTACAATTAGCCGTCGGATAGACATGATGACCATCGCCCAATTACGGTCTTATCTGCGTCTTCTCGCCTGCTTTGTGGGCAATCGTAATCCCGAGGGGGGCGACCGTAAGTTTCCGATTCAGATGACTTGCAAGCCGATACCTGAAAATGCGGACCATTATGAGGTGGATGAATGTGCTATCTGTTACGAGAACGTGACGGAACATCATATGGTTCACCTCAACTGTTCGCACAGGTTTTGCGAGGAATGCGTAACGAAAACGCTAAAAACCATTCAGCCTAGACAAATGCCCACGTGTGCGTTGTGCAGAACCGAGGTGACGTCCTTTGAAACACACGAGCCCACCATATCGAAGAAGTTGGAGGGGTTCCTTCTCTAAAGCCATCCGGATTTCAGGTAACAGGTATGTATATTGCACATCCATTCATTATCCCTTCATCATCCCTTCGTCATATTATATAATAACGCATCCCTTCATCATCATATAATAAACTCATTCATATATTGGCGAATTACCAATATCGTCTCGAGGCACGAGATTTTTTTTTGTTTGCACGCTTCTGTGTCTTTCTATTTTTTTTGCCACCAATCTTGGTCTTTTCAAAGAGGACGGAGAGTTCCCTGATTTCTGGTTGAATGGGTTTGGGAGACATACCGGTGAGTTTCATACTGTTTCCAAGCATTTCAGCCAACTCATCCGCTTCTTTATTCATTGTATTTTTCTCCTGTTGTAATGCCGTTTTTAGTTCTCTTTCGGATTTTAAAAGCGCCATTTTAGGGGTGAGTGTTATTCTCCTGCTTGATTTTCTTCCTGTGGCGCTGGTTTTCGTCATATATATTTATACTATAAAATATACGGTAGAAGTTAGTCATCAAATGGGATTCCGCTATTTTTGCAAATCGTGGATGCGTGCTGTATAGAATGTTGCATACAAAACAATTTCGTCTGGCTAATGCTTTCTAGGACCGCCCAGAACTTTTCTTCCTCGTTCATTGGCGCGCGCATAGGTTTACAATCTGGGAACTTGTATATGGAATACCTTGTGTTGCAGTTTTTGTAAGAACACCAAACATAATCCGTGGCGGAGGAGACAACTGCGTTCCGACCAAGAGTGGTAGAGCCAGACATGCATACATTGCTAAAATCTTTGGACTCATCAAACTCATTTTGGTGAGTATTATCTATATTTATTTTATGTGGACTTGTCATAATATAAAGACACTAAATTAACTCTACCTATTTCACTAATTATGCGGATTACGCAGATGATGGACACGATTTCGGGAGGATGAAGGGAATGAGAAGTTTTTTCTTCTCCATATACCATAAGTATGAATAACATACAACATGTAAACAATTTTAAAGGCGAGCTTACGCAGTTCATTGCCGACAACAATATTGTTGGCACCGCAGCCGGCGTAAGCATTGCGATTGCCACCAAAGATATTATCCAATCCTTTGTAGGTGATATTGTAATCCCCTTGTTATACACACTCTTGGTCACTGTGAATGCCAAATACTTTGCGAACATCTTACCCCATAAGACAAAGATTGACTATATGAGCTTCTCCAAACAGTTCATTACGTGGCTCTTGGTGATTATTATCACTTATATCTTTATTATGGTTGCCTTCCGTTTCTTGCTTGGCGTGCCAGAAAAAAAGAAGGAAGAGGAAGAAAAGAAAGCCAAATAAATACTGAAAAATGTAAAATTGATTGCCTCCTTTGTCATTTGCATTGTATTATAATTCATACAATGCAACAAAGCGTTCACAAAGCATCCGTGTTGGCGCAAACCCTTGAATGGTTTGTGAAATCTACGTTGATTCCCGGTGAAATGGGTCCCGCGATTTGGTGGCTCTCGAATAGAACTACAGTAGAATTGATGGAGCTAGTAGAATGCCACCATTTGAATGTTAGAGATGGGTCGCACGTCGGGTTGATGAAAGCGATTTTGGTGCACTACTTCCCGCAACCTATTGTGAAGGACACCGTGCGGGTTCAAACCGATTGATTCAACCCGTCAAGGTTGTGTAAAATATATTGTTTTAAGTAATAAATACATAGATATCCGTGTCAAAGTAAAATACCTATATAATACATAAATGCCAACGACGGATTATAGTCAAACCACCAGAATTAAAAAACTTGCCGGAATGACAATTAGCAAGTTTCATAGTTTAAACCCAAATACTCCTCAAGGCGGAAGATACAATTTTGAAAACAGTCGGGCGATTTTAGGCACCATTGGTTCCACAACTAGAAAGGAGATTTATCTGAAAAATCGTGTGCCAGAACCACCTTTATCGGGTCTGATTTCTTCTTTGAACAAAACTACTGCGGATGGACTCACGATTGGTTATAGTGTAGAGTTTGACTATGGAGATAATATAACTCGAAGCAAAGATATGGACAACGATAATTATGACGATGAGATTACCCCAGATGAATATCCAAACTTTTTTCTAGGAATGGCGCCGTTTGTAGATAGTAATATTGTTGCTGGAGATAAGGATACAAACGACCGTTTAACTGCAAGCTATTGGCGCGATTGGGGGGATGATATATTTGACGGTTGGGGATATTTTTATTTGTATGATGTGGAGTCTGGAAAGTATTATTTCCCACTTATTTCCCCACAAAACCAGGAAGATGGAGTATTTGCAACCCAAACGTGTAACGCATTTGGGCGCGTATTCACAATAAAACACGGGTGGTGTGTGCAAGGGATTTTTAAGTTTGATATTTCTGTAAATGACAATAAACCATTCCGATTTGGCGCCTATGGTAATATGGGGTCAGATTCTCGCACCGATTTTGAATACTTAACATCTCCATATTCTCTAGGTCCTTCAAACTTTACATTGTATTATTTTAAAAATAGAGATGTAAGGGATGAACTAGAAGTTTTTTATGCCTATTTCATACCAAAAAATGCGAGCCAAAATAATGCCGTAACATATAGCCATAACAATGATAATGATGATATGAGCTTAAAGTCCAATGAAATCACACAAGGCTTGCTGGTATATTTTTCCAAAACGAACGATGTAAAGGACTGGGTGGTCCACGATTTAGCAATAAATAATTAATATGGTTTATTAACCATTAATAAAAAGTATTTAAAGACATCGCGCATAGTATAAATAGTAGAATCGCATTGGAAACAATGCAAAGTATTACTCGTTGTGTCCGGGTTTAGCTCAGTGGTAGAGCAAATGACTGTAGTTGGATTCGCTAGTAGGCATCATTTGGCCGTCGGTTCAAACCCGACAACCCGGAAACATTGTGCGCGCTGATAGTTTAGTGGTAAAATACAACATTGCCATTGTTGTGTCCGGAGTTCGATTCCCCGTTAGCGCAAAAATATAAAATATTTTCTTGTATTTTATATTTTATGGTTTGGATTTGGTGTGGTGGTTTTGATGGTGTTGTTTCGGGGGGGGGGGGGGGGGGGTTACACCATATTATAGCACAAATCGGGTTTGTTTTTTTCGCTAATCACCATCGTTTTATAGTCTTCGCTGGAGAACGATTGCGACCTTGACTGGGGCGGAGGTTGCTTTTGTGCAGGGCGTGTAAACGTGGATAAAACCCCCGACAAAAAGGAAGAACTTTTGGACTTTTTAATGTTGGCTGGATAGTCCACAAACTTGAACGGGTCCATTAGGTTTTCGATAAACGGGTTCAGCTTCATCGGCTCCGGAAGTTTATCAAACTTGTAAAGGATTCCCCACATCCACCGGTTGCGTATGATTTCCGCGTTTTGTATTTCCTGATTGAACATCTGGTCAATAATAGAAAATGCGGATTTTAGTAGCAATATCTCTTTAATTAATTCGCGCTTCATGTTAAACAGGTTGTGGAGTTTATCTCTATGCTCCTTTGACAGCACATAGTTATTCGCTTTTTCGATTGCATTGATAAACCGAATGCCGTTTTTCACGTTTTTCAAGTTCGTGATGGTTTTCTTCCTATGGTCGTCAATCCTTTTTATAATGGAAAAGATATTCGTGTTGTAAATCACTGGGTATCTCGTTCGTATACTGCGCGGAATGATAAACTGGTTGGTCTCCTTGATTTCCGCAATCTTTTTTTCCACATCGCTCAGCTTGGTCAACATATCTTGCTCCATTAGTTTATTGCTTTCTTTATGCATTTTCTCTTGCAGTTCTTTTGCGGTTTTTGCTTCTGCCGTATTGCTTGGCGCAGGAGTATCTCCCGACCCCTCTAAATTAAAATTACGAAATAGCAATACGGAACCGGAAGAAAACTCCACCGTGCTCTGCAGTTTGTCATACTGGTGCGCCGATATTTTATGCGCCTCTGTCGCCGCATCCAGCTTAAAGTAGTTCACCAGTGCGAGTAAAAACGAAATCACCCCATTCACGGAGGCAATCATAATGGCGCCCCATACATACACGTCCACAAACGCGGACAATACCGTTGCGGACGTGGAGAGCAAGATTGCGGGCATCATTAATAGGTTCAATTGTTGCTCGGCGTGGTATTTCGCCTCCATATAAATTATCTTGTGCCCTTTCAAATAGCTCGCCAAAATGTCAAATGCGGAGGAATACTTGTGGTTAATGTCCGAATAATACTTGTCCACCTGTTTCTCCACGTGTTTATAGGTAAGCTTTTTAAATCGAACCTTTTTTATTTCATCTTCATCTTCGTGTCCGTCATCCAAGTGTTGGTTACACACCGAATTAACCAAATCGTCCTCGGTCGCATTGAGGTCCGAAGTTAACTCGCTATTTTGGTCTTTGTCTTTCTCGTTATTGTAATTATTGTAATTATGGTCATTATCGCTGTTTGATAAATAAGAGCTGTCGCTGTATTCACTCGAGCTGTCTACTACTTTTTTTTTGGGGGTTGTATTCCTCGCGTTTTTATCATTCCTCACGTTTTTATTAACCCCGTTTTTATAATTCCTCTCGTTTATATTTCTTTCGTTTGTATTCCTTGCGTTTGTATTCATTCCGTTTACATTGTTCCTCCCGTTTACACTTGAGCCTCGGTTGTTTGCGTTACCTGAGTTTGAACTCTCTTGAGAGTTGGGTCGTTTCGTTGGGTCTTCATCACTTGCTAATTCAAATGGCGCTGGTTTCAACGGATTGCGGTTCGCTTGTTCCTTTCGCCGGTCTCCAACTTTTTTTCGCCCGTTCGGTTGTCGTCCATCTTCTTTTAACTCATTCCCTACCGTAGTGGGAACATCTTTCCCTGCGGTTTGACTATCTTGCGCAGTTGGAGTGCCCTTTTCCAGGCTTGTCATTACTAAAAAGGTCTCGTAGTCTTGTATATTTAGCTCCACCAATTCCGCCATATCTTAATTCCGTTATTATTATTTTTGTAATCTACCGTATTTCGCTGTCCGTGTTCCAATTATTTTTTATTGCGTTCGATTTAAATATTTAGTAATTATATATGCGTGTATCGAAAACAAAAAAACGTATTCCATGGCGCGGTTGGAGCAAAGAAGGCCCGAACGATGCGCAGAAAACGGTCATGTTGCGCAAATGCGGGAAGAAATGCTTTCTTGGTCCCAATGCGTCTTTCCCAATTTGCAAGAAAAACACGTGCAAGCGTAGTGTTCGAGGTATATATGCTGCCTATGTTCGCGCTAGGCAATATCGTTCCAAAAGCTCCAAATATGGGCGTATTGCTTCCAATGCTCGCGTTTTGTTGAAGAAGACGCGCAAAACACAAAATTGATTTTTATAGTTGGATACAGACTATCTCAAAATACAATAATTATCGTCGTATAAGATTAATTTACCATTATAAAATAATCTTATCATGAATCATTCTAACAGTTTGCAAAGTAACAATTGCACCAAACCGGTTCTTTCCTACTCAGAGTTCACCAATTTTGAAGAAGCCATTGCTTCCCAACGAATGCAACAAATGGACTGCGAATGGGGATGGTTTTGCACGGCAGAAGATGAAAATAACCCGCACGCAATATATCCCCAACCGGTTATGAACTTTACCCATAAAAAGAGCCTACGACCCATACTTGTAAAAAACCATTGCAATCCATATGCAGTTTCGCCAATGACCAAGCCGAACATTATGGAATTGAACTTGTCGGAACTCGTGGAAGAAAAAGATTCGGGCATTTTATCCAACAAATTGTTTTATTACTTGTCTCATTGTGCCGTATTTAGTGTAATTGTGCTCATCTCTACTTATTCATAATTATTCCAAATCCGGAACCATATATTTCGTATACGGCGCTTGTTTGCACGCGGAGTTTGTTATCTCCGAGTTCGGGTCTATTTTATAATATTTATAAAAAGGCGTGCTAGATGTGCTTATTGTGGCAACGTTGGCGCAATTATCATTACTATTACACACTACATTCACCCCAGTTAAATCCTCTTTTGAATATAAGTTCACGATTAAATCCGTCTTTGAGAAAGGATATACATCACACGACGGATTCACGTGTTTTTTATTTGTTATATTGGTCCCGCCGGACAGCTTGGTTGTTTTTTGGCTCGGGTTCGCCATGGCTTGCATTTTTTTTTGCTTTGTATAGTCGCTTGCGTCCGAGGATTCATAAAAGGTGCCAAAGGGTCGGTTTCCAAAAAGGGAGGACATTATATTATATATTCATTTTATTCTGGGTCCAAACCCGATGGACCCACTTATAAATCGTATATGCTCTGCAACGTCAAACAAAAGCTGTAATCCATATTATTCAAATCCAAGACCCTTCCATATTCATCTAGCAACTGGATTTGTAACTTTTGCAAATCTACCGGTCCAAAATACTGGCGCGCATTGGTTATCAGAGACAAATTGTTCTGCGACAAATAACTAAACACGCTGCCTTCTAAAGATATGCGCGCCAATATGTTCTTGTTTAATACGGACGACGTGAACGCCGCGTAAAAACCATCGTTCACGCTATTGTTAAAATCGTCCACCACTAAATAAATATATCTCGGTCCCACCATATCGATAATTCCCTCCCCTACATAGGACGTATTCCCCTGGTATAACCCCGAACGGTAGCCCATTCTCCATCCCAGCTTTAACGGGAGTGGTGTGCTCCTATCATCTAGACCGTTCTTGTCCTTTTGAAAGTTTAATGTAAACTCGAATGGCTCATTCGGCGATTTGATACCCGCAATCATACGCCCGCTACCGTTCCCACCGTTGTCCACATCTGTTACAAAGGTAATGTATTGAAATAAGTTGCCGGATGGGGTCGTGTAATCTGTCAAATATCCATTTATATAACTGCATAAGCCGTATGGGGTGTAATTCCCATCGGGCACTACGATGGTGATGGTTTCATTCTCTATGGTGATGCTAAAATGACTGTTTCCAAATACCCTAGACACATTGTAAAAAGTGCTCGGGAACTCAAGCGCCGTTAATTGCATCGATACCACATCCGTCATTCGCATTGGCAAGTCCAAATGAAAGTTGGAAGAGGGGGTGCCATAATAATTCTCCCGAAAACGAGTATCAATATTTAACGACTTTCGCAGTATTCTCTTGTTTAACGGGTTGATGGTGCCTTGGTAAAACTCGCTGGGGCTGGATTGCGCATAGGGGGTGCTAGGTGGTTTGATAATAAAGGCGCTGCCACTTTCTGCGACTTGGGATTTTTCCAATTTATGGTCCGTATTGTAAATGTGCTTATACGTTTCGCTAATGGTGGCGGCGGTGCTGGTAAGGTTCATTAATTTACGTTTCGCCGCCGCAATAAATGCAATCGTTTTATTTTTTATGGACGTATCCACACTATTGTCGCTGAGTATATTTTTAGTCAATTGTTGCTCATTTACATTTATCAAGGATTGATTATAATTCGTTGGCAAGTTGAATATTTCCTCTAATTCTTCCTTTTTGTAGTTGTCCAGGTTCAAATCAAAGTTCATTATATATTGTTATATATTGTTTATAATATTTTTACGCTTATATTTATATTGTCATTTCATTTGCCATTACACAAACCGTTTATAACCCTATTTTTTTATATCTTGTTATATTATTACTTCTTGATATGTCTACACCATTATTTCCTAGCGTTCCAACATCAAACATTTATGATTCCAATGGAAATGTTGTTATAAGTGGAAATATTTTACCTACTGAAAATGATGTGTTTAATTTGGGAACTCACGAGTTTCAATGGAAAAACTTGCACGTTGGTGCAAACACCATTTGGGTAGATGGCGTCCCAATTAGTTCGGCGAATAACACAATTACATTGCCTCTTGGAACCACTATAGGGGATATGACACCCGGTTCAATACTCATAAATGGCGCATTAGGTTCTACAAACGAGTTGACAAATGTTCGCACTCCATTTAATTCTGGAACTAGCTATATCATTAACAACCATTTATGGGTTGGAATTACAGGGGTAACTGGCAGGTCGCCAAGATTAAATGACTTCCAGGATGTTGGACGAATTGTTGGCCCCCAAGGTCCACAAGGGGTTCCAGGTTCTGGAGGAGGTGGAGGGGGCGGGGGTAGTGGTGCAGATGGCGCAACAGGCGCAACAGGCTCTACAGGAGATACTGGCTCTACAGGCGCAACAGGCTCTACAGGAGATACTGGCGCAACAGGCGCAACAGGCGCAACTGGCTCTACAGGCGCAACAGGCTCTACAGG
>Ga0214921_10001220_pt1 | contig 44500 bp, 27 predicted proteins | sample LL1505_MetaG_FD_177992 | JGI IMG/M metagenome (GOLD analysis project Ga0214921, IMG submission 177992) | Freshwater microbial communities from Lake Lanier, Atlanta, Georgia, United States - LL-1505 | ecosystem: Environmental > Aquatic > Freshwater > Lake | place: USA: Georgia | collected...
TTTTTTGTATTTTCATTTGGTTTAATACTACTTTTACTGATGTACCGTCAAGTACCTTATATAAGCCCATCCCTGATGGGCTCGAATTCAAGTGAAACACTAGGTCCTAGGAACTCAAAAGCCCACTCAGAAGGGTGGGCTTATACCGTAGGCACTGGGTCTTTTTCCCAGTTTCTAGGCACTGGGTCTTTTTCCCAGTTTCTAGGCACTAGTAGAGGTTAGTATGGTCTTAAATACATACTAGGCGGTAATAGAGTGTCTACGGTAGGAAGGGTTCAGACTAGTGCAACATCCCTTAGAAAATCAGCCATGTATCCAGCTGGACTGATTATATTATTATTACCTGGTTCAATAGCACGAGAACCACAATAGCCTTTTATACACCCGCCAACTTTGCATGTCCGGCATAATACTGAGTTGTCAAGTGGTTTGGGGTGTAATACACCGGTATCAAAACTAACATCACTTGGTGCATTCTTAAATAACATCGGCCAAGGTTCACCTGATTTGAGTTGTTTGGGGGTGCTAGCAATATCATTGAATCTTTCGGCTTTTGCAGATAGTTCCTCATCTAAAAGTTGGCTACCTACCGAATAACCGTTAAGTGTAGCTAGGGCTTCAGGTGTCCCCGGCACACGTTCGGCACTAATTAAACAACTGCCTGGATGCCCGGCAGGATAGTTAGTACAATCCCGTGTGTTAGTAGCTAATCCGTTCATATTTGGATACCATCGTTCTACATCTTGTTTGTACCAGACACCAGCAACTTCAGCGGTAGGTTCAGTAATCAATTTCTGGCCGACAATAGCATCTCCTGGCAGCATACTTCCATAATTTGTTAAAGGGCGATAGGGATATGCTGTTTTCTGGTATTCCACAGTCCCAAGTTTCTTTTTGATATCGCTAGGTTTTACACCATCATATGGACCCATGATAGGTATGCGTGTACCGTAATAATTTTCGGATACATCACCGAATACACCATCTTCAACTAGGACACCACCATTAGGTAATTTACCCGCGGCTAACCGTTTCTCAACACCATCACCAGTCATTGATTCCATGCCTGCGAAAGCCCTGTTAAATACATCGGCACCTAAACCACATTGTACTAAGTAGAATACCGCGACAAATACTAGGGCGACCAACCAATAATGATGTTCTACACCTAGAGCAACTGCAGGTAATATAACTAATACTACTGAAATAATAATTTGAAAGAGTAGAACTAAATAATCGTTCATATCACTGATGTCTAGTATTTGTTGTTGTTATTTTTATTATCAACTATGGTGCTTTTTATTTATTTCAACTATTTTAATCGGAAAAATAAAAAAACGTTACCCTACTAACAAAAAAATATATTATTTTGTTTGTTTTAAGACAATCTTATAACACAGAAAGATAAAGTAAATCTTTAATTTCCAGATATGACCGATATATCTAAGCGGGAAATGCAACAATTAGATGGTAGTGTCAAAACACTTACGGAAGAACAAGCCAATAATAGAGATATTATATTAACCCCTGCAATCGTATTAAATACAAAGAGGGGTGCGAAGCAAGTAAATAATATAATTATACTAGCAGCGGCAGGTACTGGGAAAACCACATCATGTTTGGCAATACCTTATTTTGCACCAAAAGACCGATTCCTATTACTAACATTTAATAATGAACTCTGTGGTAACACTAAACAACGTGTTGAAAATGATTGGGGTTTTGCAAATACAGATGTTTATACTTTTCATGGTTTTATGAATCGGTATTTCGGCCAATGCAGGAATGACATAGATTTATTTGAACTTTTGGCACAACCTGGATTACGTCCTAAAACTAAAATGCCTAAATGGTCTAGAATTGCACTAGATGAGTTCCAAGACGCCAATTATGGTATATATGCTATTAGCCAAATTATCCTGTCATGGCAATTCAGGCAGTATCAGGAAATCCCACAATTAGTAATTCTTGGTGACACATTGCAATGTCTTTATGAATATTCGGGTGCTGATCGCAGATTTATTAGCCTAGCACACCTTATCTATCCTAGCCCATGTGGCTGCATCCCATCTACGCCATCTTCTCAGTACGCCCCTAGTAAATTTACAACTTTGAAACTTACTGAAACATTTCGGTGTACTCGTCCAATGGTCGATTTTATTAACCATGTAATGCTAGGTTATGAAAAGATGCGGAGTAATAAACCAGGTATTAAACCACAATTACATATTTGCAACATATTTGATATTACAGATAAACATCCCATATTCATACTGGTACTTGAGTTGATTAAAAGGGCAAAGAATAATTATGGCCGAATAGCAATCATATCACCCGCTATTCGTGGTAATAAGTTCATAACCAAACTCGAGAATCTACTAAGTGAACGCGGGGTGCCTATCTATGTTTCAGCTAATGAAACCGATGTGAAGAATGAACGGAAACTATCAAATGGTAAATTAGTTATCACATCAGTTCATAAAGCGAAAGGCCGGGAATGGCCTTATGTATTAGTTCTAGGTTTTGATAATTATTGGGAAATGCAGAAATCTATGAATAATGATAGGTTTGGTGACAGATTGAGTGACAACACTGATGAAACTGAATTCCAACGCGAAAACCAAGGCATAGAAACTAACCTAGCAGCAAAACCACCTCACCAAAAACCTAGTTGTCCGGATTTGGCTTATGTGGCAGTATCTAGGGCCGAAACTGAATTACATTTAGTACAGCATTACATGAATGATTTACCTGGGTATGTAAATGTTACTGAATTCAAGAAATATGTTGATGTCCGGGAATACAATAAGCGCCCGATTAATAAACCGGATGCGTCGAGTCCTAAACTACCATTATATCGGGCTAGTGAAATTGCAAGGCATATGGATATATCAGTTATCCGGCAGGCAATTAGTAAATTGGGACTAACGCAACTTAATCCACCCGGATTAACAGATAGTGCCATTATCCAAACACCTAATGAATATGTAGCCCCCAATGATACGGTTGAAGATATAAGTGCCATTAATGGTGTGGCCGTTCCAGTTTGGTATGAATGTCAGTATCGTGATAAGCAACCTGAAATCCTACCTGCAATACAACGAATGCTAGGTGCAGACGAAGGTCGGGTATTCCGCAGATATTACAACTCCAAATGGCATGATATGAAACCCCGGGAATATACCGTTCGTGATGTTCTACAAATGGCTAATTTGTATATTGGATTGCGTGATGGATACTTATATATTTGTAGGCAAATGTCGGCATCCGGATGGGATTGGATTACGTTAGCCCAATTAAATGAGGCTGCCCGACGGATAAATGAGGTTATCCAACGCCTAGTACCAGGTATAAATAGCCAGCGCCCACCTAAATTACAATTTGAAAAATCCAATACTGACCGGAAAAGATGTGTTAGTGGATGCATTGACCTTTACACACCTATGACAGTTTTCGAGTTCAAATTCAAATCTGGGTTGGCTACAGAAGATATATTACAAACAGCATTATCAATGATATTAGGGCATAATATTGGCCTAGCTGAATTATTTGAGACAGTGGATAGTATGACTGATGCTAGGATTCAATCATTAGACCAAATTAAAGTGGGTCATACTGTTTTCATTCTGCATAATTATAATCATGTTCCGGCCCGTGTTACAAATATCCTTGACGGGCAATTAACTTGCCAATTATTGGGTATGGGTATTCAATCTAAACAACCTATCTTGACACCTGGCAGTGTTATTATTGACAAAAATTTTGTGTTAGCCGATTTGACTTGGCTAAAACAGCAAGGTTATATTCATGATAAACAAGGGATATTATTTAATATCCGGTCTGGTGAAATAATTCAAGTAGACGCCAAATTATCAGAATTAGATGAAATGATTGCAATTATTCTAAAAGAAAAAGAAAGATTAATTAAAACAGATGGTCGAAAACATATAACAGATGCCGAATTTCTACGGCGTTGCTTACAAATCCGTGATGGTATATGGTCGGGGCCGGGGCCGGGGCCGGAAATTAATTTTTAATTCTATTAATCTTAATAAATGGAAAGTACATCTCTAAATAAAATAAATTTTTCGCCGCTTGGCCTAAATGTTATTCTAGGACTGTTTGTTGTTATAATAATAGTAATAATATGGTTTTTGTATTTGGATGATAGCGAGAAATTTGGTGATATTCCCGGACCTGTTTGGCAAGGAGGTTATGATTGTCCGCCAATGCAAAACTTGCAGGTGCTACCATCTACTGGACCTAAGCCATGTGATGTAATTACACCAGTACTTGCGGCACCCAAACAAGTATTAACGGATACACAGTTCTTGGAATATATGATAGCTCATCACCAGGTTGCAGTGACTATGGCAAAAAGTGCACTCAAATCCTCGCGCAACCAATATATCCTAGAGCTCGCCCGTAAAATGGTTTGGCAACAGGGATACGAAATAACAATGATGCATGCAATGCTTGGCAGGTTGCCACAACCTTTCAGCCGACTTGTGGTGCTAGGACACTTTAACACATCACTACTATCGTTTTATAAAGGCCTTGAATCTGAACCAGTCAAATGTTATGACGATATGTTTACAGATGGGGTTGCCGACCATTTACCCCATATAACCGACCGCCAATTCTTGACACATATGATAGCACATCACGAATTAGGTCTATCTATGTCACGGGCTCAACTTAATCGTGGTGGCACTCAAACTAGTCAATCCGGATTTATGCTGGCTCTGCTTTATGATATTATTCACGACCAGGAACAAGAACTCGACCGTATGCGAAGTTTAGCATCAAGCACTTTGTGGGAAAATAGCCGGGTGCTAGCTTATTAAACTCATTATTTTTTGAAAATTTTACTATAACTATCCTTAGCATCATCTATAACAACTCTGGGTTTCAATCTGGAGCGAATAGCTAGGATATCTGACAAATTCACTTTAAATCCCTGTTGTTGTGGTTCGTGTTTTTTATGGGATTGTTGTCCGACAGTGTTAGAATCTGTATCTGCTTTCTTAAGCCGGACAGTTGCTAGCATGTCACTCGTTATCTTAGGTGGGCCACTTGCACTTGATGCTATCGGTTGTGTCGATAATTGAAACCCAAGATTAAATATTGGTGGCGGTGGCGGTGGTGGTAATCCTTGGGTTATGCCATGTGGTGAATCCAAGAGTGCAGGGTCATCCCCTGCTAACATCATTTTATGTTTGACTGCATCCCGTGGTATACCTAACTTTAACATCTTAAGGTATGTTACAAGTACTGGATTTATTTGGTTGAGTTGAGGGAGCGGTGGCGGTGGAGGTTGTTGTGATACTGCAAATTTATTAACAACATCCATCATCCCAGGATTATAAATGAAATCGGTGGGTTGCACTCCTAGAGGTGATGGTTCAGTATGGCTAGGAGTGCATTGTGCCCCATGTAGGATGAAGTTAATGCCCCATTCTGTTTCCGCATCCGCACCATCTATTGCATGTTTCTTAATCCATACACCACCCAATTCAATTATAAATACTGCATAACAAGGTGTTGCGATTTCCTGAAATGGTATTGCACGTGATAATCTGGATTTGCCTTCAATAATATAGAATTTTGCATTAGCACGTTCGAATTTTAGATTGAGTTTTTGGCACCCACGGTAATCATCAAATTTGAGTAGCGGAGTTTTCCCGGCAGCAGTAGCATTCAAATATGGCCGTTTACGTAAAAGTTTCAGGGTTTGCACTTCTAGGTCAGCAACCCATGATTCGAATTCACTAACTTCTGTATCATATTCATCATTGAATAAACTGGCAGTTAAATAATAGCTTTCCTTGAATCCGGTTGCATTACCAGTGTCACCTACACCATTTGTGTTTCCTCCTCCGCCGAATTCACCACGTCTAGGTGCGTAAGGAACAAAAAGCATAGGTGTTTGAAAAACAGCCCTTTCATTATTATAATAGAGTTTAATGAATGACATATTAAGGTTGTACTTATATGTTTTGCCTAGAGATAGCATATTACTGGTACTAGTGCCAGTGCTAGTGCCAGTGCCAGTGCTAGTGCCAGTGCTATTGCCAGTACTATTATTAATTACAGGAACATCAGTCACAGGTTGTTTCTTATTAATACTAATACATGGTTTATCAGACCATTTATAGTATTTAAAATTCTTGTTGATTTCCCTTACGGGTTTGGATACAGATTTGGGTGCTGTTGACATTTAATTTATCGGTAAGAATCCAATTATTCTCTTACGTAAAATATTCTTTAATTACTTAAAACCAAGGAAGCAAAAAAAAAGTAAGTTCTAGGTCTGACGCAAAGCCAGTCCGAGGTACCGTCAAGTACCTAATTTAAGACCACCCGAATAGGGTGGCAAATAGGCGGTATTAGGTACCGTTTAGAACCTAATTTAAGACCACCCTAATCGGGTGGCAAATTAGTGCTAAACTAGTAGAGGTTAGTATGGTCTTAAATACCATACTAGACGGTAACAAATGCCTTAACACAGCTATAACCAAAGCGGGCGCGCTGTCCGTTCAAGATATCTGCAGCATGTTTGGCAGTTTCAACTGTTTCAAAATTAATATATGACATATCACGATTGAGTCCGGTTTCACGATCGCGGGGAATAGTAATCTTGCCAAACTTAGTGATTCCATATCTACGCAGGAATGTTGCGACATCTGCAGGACCTGTATCTGTAGTATCACCCATCTCAGTAAGCTTGAGAGTTGCTTCATCAGGTCCATTACGTTGATGTCTGGGTACAAAATCACCAGACCTAGTAGTCGAAGTTTGCCGGCCAGCAGATGCAAGTTCTTCATCCGTCTTACGGATACCCCATGTCGCTTTAATAGGATTAACAGGAGCGCGTTTTTCAGGGCGATGCATAAAATTAATATGTGCGTTAGTATCCGGCCTTAACGCTTGGTTAACTTGATTAATAAGTGACATATCAATTGCATCATCAATTTCAGCTGGTTGCACCTTGCAAATATCCATATTTAAAATAATTGGCTCGCAGATTTGGGTAGGGTCTTCTAGCATTTTCAAGCAATGCTTACGGAGTTTATTGCTATGGAGAAATACTGCAGGATTCCATTCCATAAACACTTCTTCACCTAGAGTTGTATATTTACTAGGTTCTTCATTCATCCGCATCTTACCAAATGGCTTAATTTGTCGGCGATGTGCGACTGCCTTATTATAATGTTTTGTAGTCAGGTGACGTCTATGTTCTGTCTTTGTTGGTAGGTGCTCCCACTTTTCTACTATGTATTCAGTGTCAGTACTAATATCTAGACTATAACTAATTGTATCAATAAATTTCCAATCTGGACTACGGTTATCAAATAGAATTAGTTTGCCATTAAAATTGAATGCCATTTTTGTATGGTTGATTTTTATTATTATGTCACCTATCCAAAAAAAACAATTTTTTAAATCAAATTGGTATTAATTGAATTATTATAGGTAAAATAGCGGTATTTTACTAAGAGTGGTTAATGTGCAGCGTTTTCAAACCTAGCACACCAAGTAGCAACACCATTCTTGGCGATGAATTGGACGTTTCTGCAACACATACCAAATGATGCAGCGCTATGTCCGTGCCTGTCAACCAGTGGATGGTTTCCTATATTATTTACCTCAGGTGTATTACTAAACATAAACCCACGTCTATCATCTCCAAAATTCCGCACAAATTCCCAGAGCCCAAGTTGTCGGACAGCCAAACACATATCCCGTGTCATCACACATGAAATACTGCTAAAATCCTCATTAACAAAATCGACAATATTATTATTGTTATTATTATTGTTATTATTATTGTTATTATTGTTATTGTTATCCATTTTAATATGATTCGTAAAGTAGAATTGAATATTTTTATAATATATTGCCCCACAAAATAAAAACAATTTTTCCCGAGGAGCCGGTTTTGTAAGGATACCGTTTAGCACCTAATTTAAGACCACCCTAATTGGGTGGCAAATTAGTGCTAAACTAATAGAGGTTAGTATGGTCTTTAAATACCATACTAGACGGTAATTATGTGGTTATTCATTGTAAAAGCTGTGTTAGTGTTTCCCTGATAATTGGTACCCTATCGATTGGTGTATCTAGGTCAATTCTGCAGAGCGGGCAATTAAAGATACGTGCTGGTTTATGATACCATTCTCGTAAGCATTCCTGGCAAAATGAATGGCGGCATGATTTAATGCGTGCCATTTCAAGACGGTCATCTTGTATACAAATCGAACAAGATTGTGGGTTGGTGTCTGAGAATGTTTCAGTATCCACTAACTCCTCAAATCTCTGGCTATTACTACCGGTTGGTAGCAGTTCATTTGCCATAGAGCCTAGTGTTTCACTCAAGAAACTAACAAGTCGATTTGATAATTCGGCACTTAGCATATAATTCAAACCATATATACTAAGTGAATAATACATGCAGTTGAATATCATTGCCGGCATACAAAGCATAAATGTCATTGGCGAAAACCGCCAACTTAGGCCATATAACACGCATGCAACCGTGCCTAAATCATAAATAGTTTTAATGCGGGCAAACTTAATACCATTTCTGATTGTTTTTTTGGCATTCCACCCCGACCAGACGCCTGCAACCCAACTAACTACTTTATTATATATTGAAGTGTTTCTTATCCAAATAAAACCACTTGTAGCAACAGGTATTATGTATGCCGGATTCCATCCAGTATTCCTCCAACTATTCATATTAATAGCGAATAGTGCTAGGTTAGCTGTGTCCCTAGTTGTATTATAGAAATTGTGTATCCTGATTCCCAAATTATATAGTGCAAATAGCTCATCTGCACTAACACGTCGGTTATTATAGGGTATGTTTAAATCCACGTCTAAGTCTCTAATTAGATTAGAAACCAATGTATTAGGCACAGTAGTCATTCCTTTTATGGATTATCTAATTAATGGTTATATCTGTGTTAGTACATAGATACTTGAAAAATAAAAAACAATTTTTTTTTTCTTTTTTTTAGTAGAATCCTACCAAGCTTGCAAAGTCGATTAGATAATAGTAGAGGTTAGAATGGTCTTAAATACCAGAGTAGGCGGTACTAGGAGGTAGCAGCTTTAAAGTCATCTGCACTCATGATACGGATACCAAGCTCTCTGGCTTTTTCAAGCTTACTACTTGCCTCTCCAGGATTAGATGCCACCACTAGATTTGTAGTCTTATTAACTCCTGACTGGACAGTAATTCCATATATTCCGAGTTTGGCTTCTAATCCAGCATCGCGGAATCCAGTGAATACTACTTTCTTATTTCGTAGTTCAGCCAAGAGCCCTGTTGCAGTAGCCTGCTGTTCCATCACAAGTTGTTGCTGTGTGGCTTTTTCTTGTGCTGTCACAATAGGATTAATAATCTGTAGTTTAGGGTGTTCTGCTAACCATTCACGGAATTTAGGGAGCCCTTCTAGGAATGCCTCTGCTGTTTTATCGCTAAATCCATCAATTGCGACCAATTCAGTTTTAGTAATATCGGGTTTTTGTTGTCCTAGTAGTCTTTGATGTGCCACTGCCGAACAAACTAGTTCGAACCGTTTAACTCCGAATCCCGGCCAAAGATTTGCAGCTGTCATGATAACACTGAGCCGATGTTCCTTCTCTAAGACACCCACTCGGATATTATTAACCAGTTTCTGTGCGCTTTTAACTTGGAACCCGGGTATGACTAATAAGCTTTCCGGATGTAGTGCTAGGATAAGATTAACTGAATTGAACCCAGCATTGATTAGTTTGTCTAGGGTACCGGCTTTGAGGCCATCAACACCTAGAGTATCAAAGAAATGAAGTAGAACCCGGTTAATCATTTCAGGTGCATCCGCCAGATTCCTAGGACGGATATCTATCCCGCCCTCTACCCAATCATATGGGATATCTGGTTCTTGCCAGCGTCCATTTGCGGCGGGCTTCAGCACGTCTAGGATATAGGGGATAACGTCACCACTTTTAATTACATGGATTTGTGCTCCCGGTCCCAAATTATTATCCCGGATAAACTTGGCATTAAACCCAGTAGCATAATTAATACTATCACCACCAATAACAATTGGTGTGAATTTAACACGGGGTTTGAGTAGCCCATTCTTAGTAATGTTATATTCCACGAATTCCACTGTAGTAGTAGCCATTTGTTCCTCTAGCCGCATCTTAAAAGCGACGGCATATTTAGGATTCCCAGATTTGGGATAAGTATGTGCCTCTAGGTCATCATTAACAATGATACCATCAATTTCATATTCACTAGCTGCTTTGTATTCTAGGAGTAATTCTTTGAGGCGGTCTTCAGTAAGTCCACCTGCCGGTATACTCATATGCCTAGCTGTGAGAAACCCGCACTGCTCGAGTAATCTAAATTGGTCGGATTGTTTGAGGCCTGACGGTGGGTCTAGGATAGTATATGCCACAAAATCGAGGTCACGTGCTTTTTGCCGGACTTCTTGCGTGTTATACTTTTCAGGTAAACTATTAACCATCCCGGAAATTAGACTTCTTGCCTTAGGATAGTCCTTAGAATACTTGCCAGCGAATACCGACTTTTTAATAATAATTTCACCACGGACAGCTAGTGTTTGTGTTTCGGGATTTGCCCGTTTGATTTCCCGGATGAGAGCTGCCCGACCTGCTGGGTCGTTAGGGGCAGCCCGAATGAATCCTAGCATATGCCCGATTTCTTCGCTTTCACCTTCATCACCGTGCTTATAAAATTTCTGTTCTAGGGTTTCCTGCCCGGCACCCATACCAGTATCATTCGTTGTAGGAGTCACCTTAAGGATAAGTAGACTACTGAGTCCATCAAGTTTCTCACTAATAACATATGGGCCTTGATATTTGGATAACCAATTTGCGAGTGCACGCTCACCTGGTTTGACTTTATCCATACTACCTAAATGATATGGTAGTTTGACTTTAACTGCTCCTGATGCAGCAGGTGGCAATGGAGCACGAAGTTGTTTCAGAACTTTTGATTTAGGCGCTCTAGCCCGGAGTAAATCTAGGAGTACATCAAATGAATTATCACTAATAAGTTGTCGGTCAGTATTATAATATGCATCAGCGGCCTGTGTAAGTAGTAGTTCTAGGTCATCGATTTTAAGTTCAGTACCATATTTGAATGGTTCTGCATTAGCAATATCATAGTCGAACTCTGGTGATACAACAATCTGTGTTTTAGATTTTGTCTTAGGTGTAGTAGTTTTAGGTTTCGTAGTTTTAGGTGTGCTAGGCATTGTATTATTATATTTATTTTTGATTCAAGTATTATTATAGTATGGTGGCTTAAATATGCTTTATTATTATTTGCATTCTTTGGAATAGTTATAAAACAATTTTTATTTTTGTCGGTTTTTTTTGTTTTTTGAACCTAGCACCAGGATTTTAAATGCTATATTTGTCACAACCGAAAAATTGTTTTCAAAAATAATAAATTAATCAGATTAAACTAACTATTAGTAGTCATCAACTAATAAATATCCAAAATGAATTCCACAGATAATAACAATCAATCGCCCAATTCACCCCCGGAAACCAAAAACCCGGAAACCAAAAACCATTACTTTAACCTAGATGAGGACCCGAGTAACCATTACACGTTTTTCCCGATTCGTAATCAGAAATATTACGATCATTATAAGAAGCAGCTTGCGGTGTTTTGGACGGTGGAGGAAGTTCAACTCGCGCAAGATAAAGATGATTACACAAGCAAACTTTCTACAACTGAGCGCGAATTTATCAAGAATATTCTAGCATTCTTTGCTGCAAGTGATGGTCTAGTTGCTGAAAACTTGGATTTAAATTTCACACAAGAACTAACTTATAAGGAAGTCGCAACTTGTCTCCGATTCCAGGGTATGATGGAAGATATACATGGTGAAATGTATAGCCGTATGGTTGACAATCTCATACCTGACCGCCTAGAACAAAACAAAGTGCTAAATGCTATTAATACTATTCCATGCGTTGGGAAAAAGGCCAAATGGGCGCAAAAATGGACTAACCGCCAAGATAATGATATTCAAGAACGTTTGGTGGCATGGGCGTGTGTAGAGGGTATCCAATTCAGTGGTTCATTTTGTAGTATCATGTGGCTAGGTAAGAGGAATTTGATGCCTGGGCTGCAACAGGCTAATCAATTCATCCGGCGTGATGAAGGCTCGCACACTGACACTAGTGTGATGCTTTATAATGACTTGCGCACAGAATTCCGGCTTCCTGAAGAACGCGTCCATCAAATAGTCCGTGAAGCCCTAGAAGTGGAAAAAGAATTTATCCTGGAAAGTATTCCTTGTGCTATGCTAGGAATGAATGCTGGACTTATGAGCCAATATTTGGAATATGTTAGTGACCGGCTCTTAGTACAGCTAGGATATACTAAGATTTGGAATGCAGCTAATCCATTTGATTTTATGGAATCAATTAGTATTGAAACCAAAACTAACTTCTTTGAACGTCATGTAACCGAATATAATAAGTCAGGCGTAGCAACAAGTGAATCCGACCGAACACTCACTTTCAATTGTGAGGATGAGGATTTTTAATACTGTCTAATCCCTGACTATTTTATTGTTGCACTACCTGTAAGTACCTTATTTAAGACCACCCTATTCGGGTGGCAAATAGGTACTTAACTAGTAGAGGTTAGTATGGTCTTAAATACCATACTAGGCGGTACAAATTACTAACGGATAAACATATTTAATTACATGACAGCGCATCGGGCATTGATAAGTTGCATACCCGCGGCATAGATTAGTAAAACATCCCGTACAAACAGGATGCAGGCAATCAGGCAATACAATGGGTTGTCCTAGCATTGGTTCTAGGCATATCGGGCATGTTCCGGTTATAGTTTTAACGAATTCACCATCCATTAAACACCGATGACGAGTTTCATATAAAGTAATCAATTCACACATTGTATTTCTGTAATTAATAACAGCTGACATATCAGGGGCTTCCAAACCAAAACATGACTTAATTCGGGCACATACACCTGTATTCTCTTGTATATATTTATTAGCTTTTTTATATCCTTTTTTGTATTTTTCCTGATCACCCATCCAATAATTCATAATCATAGTACGAATATCTAATGGATCTCGATAACGATGTTGTTCGGCTGATGTATTTAATTTGGGTAATGTTAGTGATGCAACTAATGCCATATCAGAGTAATATGAATAGTAAATTGAATTGAATTCAAGTATCCTAACGGATTAGTTCAGTATATAAAGTGGCTCAAGCTCACTATTTATTAGGCATATTAGGTTTAAATTCGAGAATTTAGCAAACACGAACAAAAACAAAACATAAAAACTGAATAACTAAGAAACTATCGAATTAGATAGTATGTGGGGTGGTGCTACCTGCAGGATTCGAACCTGCGAGTACTTTTACGTACAGAAGATCTTAAGTCTCCCGCCTTAAACCGCTCGGCCAAAGTAGCTGACACACCTCCACTGATATTGTTTGGGGATAGCTTTAAACTGTTTTTTACCAGATAGTTGTATTAGTCAGTCTAGGCGGTACTAGAAGTTGGACGACCTGTGATAGTACGGAAACAGACTTCATAAAATGATTTAATAGTTGCACAACATAGCGGACATTTATATCTTTTTGAATGATTATAAATCATTTCAAAACACCCCCTGCAAGTTGGATGCATGCATAAAGGAATAATCGTAGTCTTGGTTTTGCTAACTAATTCTTCAAAACAAATTGGGCATTGACCTAGAACTTTCTCCTTAAATTCAGGTGTATGAATAAACTCGCGGCGGGAAACCATAATGTCTAATTCATGTTGTATGTTAGATAACTGTGCTTCAAGTCGCTGTGTCTGTGAATTTAAAGGTATATTACTACTATGACCCACCAAGTTAGTCCGACGCCATCTTCCGATAAATGGTAAACAACATGTTAATCGCGGGATAACAGGTGATATACTTAGTACATTTCGTAAACTATTATGGGTGTCTTGCAATTGCCTAGTAAGACTGCGAATAATATATGTAAATTCACAATCTAAATACTTAGTGAATCCATCGAACTCGACGGTTATTGTCTCATATGAAGACATTTTTTTACTAATTACCAAGAAAAATAAATAGTCATCTATCACAATAACAAGATATTGAATACATATATCTATTGAATACTCATAATATTATATTTGTTTTTTTCATATGTTTCAGATTCAATAGTCTCTTGAGTAATCAACCGAACAACCCTAACAGGTTTGCGTTGACCTAGACGTACTGCCCGACCAATTGCCTGTGTTTCAACTTGTTTGGATTGTTCTCCAGACATATTTAGCACATCAACTAGAATAATATGGCTGGCCTCTGTGAGATTACTACCACTATTAGAGTGCTCGCTACTCAACATAATAACCCGGATGCTTTCATCACGCTTAAAAGTATCAATATTTTTATTCACCACCCGGACATTCCCGCGGGCATAAACACTCTTAATACCATACTCATCAAGAGTACGGCCAATTAGTTTTAACATCATATCATACTGGCTGAAGATAATAACACGATTACCACAAGCCGTAAATAAATCTTTTAGAATTTCAATCAATGTTGCCATTTTTGTTCCATATTTGGAAATACATTCAGTTTTCCATTCAGGTACGATTACAGTCTCAACAAGTTCTGTAACCACAGGTCCGGGTTTATTTTCACCCAGCAAATCGCGCATGGTTGTAATATTAGTAGATTTAACTATTATATCAGCACGACATTCAGGGCAAGAAATTGATGTCTTATTAGTAGACATTGCACTAAAACAGTCTCCACAATATACATGCCTGCAATGAGTTACAGCAATCCGGCTATCTTCAGTATAATCCGTCCAACAAATACTACACGGGTCAGCAGTCTTTTCTTTAATGAAATCATTGCTTTCAAATAGTTTGATTTGATTGGTAAGCCGGACTTTTTCACGTTCCAATTTGGCAATATTTTCTTCAATCGTCTTCTGTTGGCGGTCAGATCGGGAACTAAATGTACCTAGCATAAAATCGATGATAAATAGGATACGGTATTCATCCCATACAGGTCGTTCCATGCCGAACCCATCCATAATCTCAATAGTTATACCAATTATCATTTCGGAAAATGCCTCACACTCGAGAAGTCGAGAATATAGTTCTTTACGTAATTTCTTAAGTACACGCTTATCACCAGTATCCATATCCGAGTAACTATTATTATCCTCGTGTGCAAATGCGCTTTCCACAAAATGTCTGAGTTGGTTGTTAAGACTCAAGTTTTTCTGTCTTAGACGTGGTTCTAGGACCCGTAAATTAGTTTGGATTTTGGCAGCCACATCTTTCTTGCGTTCGCAAAGCGGTAGCTCTCGGTGTGCTTCTTCTAACTCCACTAGAATAACATCCAGTTGTTTCCCAAAATTCCCAATCATAGCTTGGTTCAATTCTTCCAACGACATGATTTTATTAGGGTCAATACCAAGATTCTGAATGTCCTCAGTACTAATACAAATATTAGTACAAAGTTCAAATAGCCTACGGAGTTTATCACCGCGATAGTTATTATCGGTCTTTGCGTTATTATAAATATTCCTCTCAATTGTACCTAGTTGTACCTTATGGACCTCTTCGGTGAAAATCGGGATATTAATTTCGGCTGCAACCGATCGTTTGCTAGTTTTAGAAAGAATATGCCTTTGTAGAAGTTCGCTGTCGTTTTCATGAAACAGGTATTTCACATTAGTATGCATAATATCAATTTCATTCATCTGTGTCACAAAGGAAGAATTTGCAGTGTAGAGTTCATTTAATCTGGTCGTAGAAAACGAACTAATATCAATCTTTGCACTAGGCATCAACCAAAGTAGATATCCTAACAAATTTGAATAGCCATGTTCGAAAGGGGTTGCTGTCATGGCCCATCGGAATCTGGATTGTAGAAGATGCATTATGCTGAATGACGCAATTTTAGTATCCGTATCTAGGGTATTACCTGTTTCAACTTGGATTCGTTCATGTGCTTCATCAACTACTATACGGTTCCATTTCATACGGAAGATATCCACATAATCGGCAGTATGGAAATCATATTCTGTTTGTTTGCCATTAGCATTATATGCACTTACTACATATTCCCTATAATTCACATTTGCAAGCAAGTTTGCAGACATAATAACAATATCCATCTTTTTGGCTGCCGACCTAATTGATGTAGGTTTGGCCGATTCAGCAACAGAACCGGTCGATGTAGTAAGTCTGGGTTCGTTACTGCCATTAGACATGTCTTCCTTAGTCGTTTCCACAGTACCATTCCTCTTAATGGTAGTTACTTTTACAATGCCATTCAAGACACCTGAATCTTCAATAAGCTGAGTAATTAATACTTTGTAGTCTGCCTTCAAATTATTAGGCACCAGAAACGGGCCACGGCTAATAAATGAATCATCATCTGACCGACTTGTATTAGTTTCGCTATGTGTACCATCTATATTAATGTCTGTATCACAACGAATGGTAGTTGATATTGTTGAAGCAGATGCAGTAGCAGTAGCAGATGCAGTGGCAGTAGCAGTAGCAGTAGCAGCAGCTGCAGCAGCAAATTCAGCCTGTTTGCTAATTGCATATTTCTTGACATCAGTAATACTAGCCAGGCCAATAATATTAAACATTCCGGCAAGTGTGTATTTCTCAATTTCATAAATCCACTGTTTCAATAGTCGCGGAGGTATGATAACCAGAGTGTTGCAATCGAATGCACCCGACATGTAATCAGCTTTATCGCTGCCATGTTGGTTTACTAAATGACTAATAACACTCAATGTCTTACCTAGACCAACATCATCAGCTAGGACACCACCAGTTAGCTCGACAATTGGTTTAACCCTCTTGGGAATAGGAATATTTGTACCAGTCCGGAGCATAATAGTATTATAATGATTATCACCAATATTGAATTCAACAATAGATGCTTGCTGAATTTCCTGTTGTTTATCCAAGAGATGGTTAAATAGTCCCAAATGTTTAAATTCTAGAGTATTCTTATTTTTACCTACAGACTTTTCTACACTATCCATCCACGCAACATTACGTTGTTGATAACTGAATAGTGCGGTTTTTATGCATTTTTTCACACTATCAAACTCTACATAATCTTTAATGGGCCAATATGCTCCATGTTCTGTGGTATCAAAAAGGCTCGCCATATTAGAAGCATGGCTAATATTTCGTAATATAATTGCATTCTCAGGATTAATGAATTTGGCAAGTGATTTAACTGTTTGTTTGATACTTCCATCTTTATTAATAATTCTATTGATGAATTCATTGTGAATACTGATTTTATAAGCTAGGTACTTTTCTTTCCTATTTGTTACCAAAGCACTACCATCCCGGCGCTGTGTAGAAATTTGTTTCTCAGTATCTATATGCCCCATTTGAAATTCAAAAGGTAGGATTGGATAATCCATATTTTCAGCGAGACTATTTATCATCATACATGCCGCCAATTGGAAAAGTGAATGGTCCTCATCGGGTTTACTATTCTTATAATCAACCGGGAAATAATGCCGGTCAGTAATATGCCTGAAATCGGTGTGAAATTGTCCGGCTGGTAGCTTAAATTGCCTAGCAACAAGATTACCAATAATATCTGTAAATTTAATATTTTCAAGATCATTCTTATGGTAAAATGATGAAACATTACGGTATGCAGGTACACTACCAAGGAATGAAATAACATTAATTGTATCATCTGCAACTATGCCATAATACCTGCTAAACAGATTGCCATTCGCGATATTATTGGCAAACCTGTCATAATTTTCAAATGCAAAATCAAATAGTGAATTCATCATAATATCCTGTGTTGCAAGTGCATTATTAGTATGGGATGACATATTAGTTCGCCCGCATGCACCATATGCAAAACATGAATTCCAAACTTTCTCGATCATATTAGTAGTAAGCGTAAAGCCTTGCAAAAATGTATAAAGCGGGCTTCCTTGTGTCACATGACGTTGTATTTCGATAGAGTCAGTTAGGTCATAAAGGTCATATTTCCGGCTAATTGTTTGCGAAAATGCGAATTCATTACAAATATAACCCATACTTGCAAGTGTGCGTTCAGCATTTGATGCCGAATCATCTGTATTAAGTATATTTATTGCTGCAAGTGTTTTGAATTGGAACCCACTACCAATTGGAATATAAAGATACTCAAAATTATGTATAAATGTTGCCACCACATTAACTCCATTACTAGCAGCGGAACTGTTACTATCAGAAACTGGTTGATTGCTAGGTTTTCCAAAAATTATAGTTCTGTCATATTCCTGAATCTGTTGTGATTCATTTGAAGTGAAATTAGTATATTCACTGTCTTCCAATTTCTCGGCTCTTTGTGTAACCGGAGTAACACTAACTTTGCATAGAATTATAGATTTACTGAGTCCATTTTGTTCTTCTTCTAGACTAACAACAGTTTCTCTTCTAAGAGGTAGTGCGCCATTTGATGTCATTTTTTTTATTGTCATTTTGATATCAGTGTATGGAATCATATATGCAAAGTATTTGCAGTTTGTGTTTCCGGGATGATGCATTTTGTGTGATAAGTTAAATTTGAATAAAAGTCTTCTTAATGGTTATTACTTGCGTATCTAGGATATTGTTAAATCAATTTTTATAGGAGTAATAGTAAATTAATATAGCATCATATTATAAAAAAGGCAAAAGTGAAATAATCGTCCTAGCACTACCGCACTCATTATAGATGCTAGGTACCGCCTAGTATGGTATTTAAGACCATACTAACCTCTACTAGTTAAGTACCAATTAGCCACCCGAATAGGGTGGTCTTAAATTAGGTACTTAACGGTATGAATCCCTCCCCCCTATGAATAGCTATGTATCTAGGCAGATGCTAGGTATGAATTCAACAAGCATTTTTAAATGCTTGGAATAAAGTCCCAATGAATAGCCAGGCATCATTAGATACTAGGGATGAATTCCCAATGAATACATAGTATCTGCCTAGATACTAGGGATGAATTCCCAACGAAGTTCCTTACAAATGGCTTTCCAAATTTGTTCCTGTTCGTAGAGTTTCTTGCGGTCTTTCAGGAATTTGAAATTACACAAATATTCGTCCAACTCAAGTAATTGGAATATCTTATACAAAATATAACCATATGTCAGGAAATTCTTACGGTCATCGGGGCGATTAGTATTAAAAGGATGCTGTAACTGCAAGAATAACCCACGAATAATTTCCTCAACTTCTGGGCTAATCACAGGTGGTGGTACGCCATTCAACTGATTAATTATATACGGAATATGCTCGTAATAATCAGTCTCGTCAATCTTTTTAAGGATTTCACGGAGTTTATCCCGAGTTAACAATGACATGTTAGTAATACGCTCTTTTTTAAGTTCTACCAGAATTTTCTCATAAACCTCATCCGGAATATCAGTTGTTTCTTTAGCCTGGAATTGACTGAGAATTTCGTTCAAATGGTTAATCCTTTTATAACTAAATGACGTCATTTCTTTAGGGGGTTCCTTATGACTTTGTTTATCGCTATCGACAATGATTCTTTCGGTCATACCACAGTTATTACAATTCAACATACCAGTATTATGATTCAAGACCATTTCATAATGACAATGGAAACAAATATCGAATAACTCAAATTCATCTTCTGCAAAGCTAACATAATTGGGGTCAATTGCTTGCCGGTATTTGTCATAAATCTTTTGCTTATCAGGTAGTTTCTCGGATTTCTGCTTGGGTTCATCCGGTATAGCCAATGGATCAGTCTGTTTAGAAGTAGATTTAAGGACAATATTTATTTTAGGTGGCTCGGCAGGTGTTGTGTCCTGTTTAATTGATGTGCTAGGTATACTATTCAACCAATCCAATATGGTTTTTTTATCTTTTGACTTATTTTTTATTCCTGATGCTGACGATTCAGATGTACCAGATGCAAGCCTAGCAGTAGGTGTATTAGTAATACTAGATGCATCAGATTCTGTAGTCCGTATCCCAAAATCATATTGACTATTTTTCTCAATAATTTCCTTTTCTTTTTCCAATAACTTATAATATTGATTAAGTAATTTGCCGGTTTTCAATAAATAATTTTTTTCTTCATTTTTGTCATTAATAACCTTGATGTGTGCTTTTAATTCACTTATTTCTTCTTCTATTTTCCATATTTTTTGCTGTATTTTGAAATCAGGTATAGGTTTCTGGTAATCAACATTGTTACGTAAATCAATTAAATCATCACATAACTTAGTAATTTCAGCCTCTGCAAATGCAACTTCATCGAGCTGGTCTACGAAATGCGATTTTATTTTACGATGCAAGCTATCTATTGTTTCCTTCTGGCAAACATTATCTTTTATTTTAGTTTTTTGTTTAGAGGATGAAGATGCCATAGCCTAGAAATTATAATAACAAAAAATATAAGTTCACACCAAATTATTAAGTGCAAACCTATTGAATCCCTTTAAATTATTATTAGGCTATTAAAGACACACACATGCACGAATTGGAGTGAATAGTATTAAATAATATTCCCGCGGCAAATAATAAAATAATAAAATCACGTAATAATAGTAAAATAAGAAACACACTTTTAATAAAATGGGAGGTGGTTTAATGCAATTAGTCGCCTATGGCGCCCAGGATATTTATCTCACTGGTAATCCACAAATAACATTTTTCAAAGTGGTGTATCGCCGCCACACTAATTTTGCTATGGAATCAATCGAACAGACATTCAGCGGTGCTACTGATTTCGGAGGTACAGTTTCGGCAGTTATTAGTCGTAGTGGTGATTTAATCGGCCGTACGTATGTCAGGATTATTACACCATTAATTCAACCATCTGCTAACAAGAATTTCCGTTGGCTCAACTGGCTTGGGCATGTGTTAGTTAAAGAAGTCAAACTAGAAATCGGCGGCCAAGAAATCGATAAACAATATGGTGAATGGTTTCATATCTGGAACGAACTTAGCCAACAGCCCGGACAACAAGCCAACTATGCCGAAATGGTTGGTAATGTTCCCAAATACGTACAACCTAGCACATCAAATAAAGCTGGTCGTGAAATCTATGTCCCACTACAATTCTTTTATTGCCGTAACCCTGGTCTCGCCCTCCCACTTATTGCCCTTCAATATCATGAAGTTAAAATCACTGTTACATTCCGGTCCGCCACCGAATGCTATTGGTCGGAAAATGTCACCGAAACCATACCTAGCATTAGCGCCAGTCTCTGGATTGATTATATATTTTTAGATACTGATGAACGCCGCCGGTTCGCACAGAAATCCCATGAATACTTGATAGAACAATTACAATCTACTACCGAAAGTATACAAGCCTCCGCCAACCGTATTAATTTGCCATTTAACCACCCTGTGAAAGAACTAATTTGGGTCGTCCAAAAAGACGCACATGTTAATAATTCGCTTATGCAACCGGTTGGTGGTATGCAATGGTTTAACTACACCGACCGTGTAGATACTACCAATTTTACAGGAACACCAACACACCCTAGCGGGGGTGGTCTAGGTGGTTCAGCACATATCGGACTTTACCCCTTGGCCGGATTACCTATGGGCGGTGGTTCATATGCTCCCAATTCAGGAGTTTTAGCTAATGCTGGCACTATTCGTGTTCCTTCTGCATTTGATGTTAATAGTAATCCTGCTAATAATATTAATCTTCAGTCATTATCTTTCTTTGACCTATTTGGGAATGGCAATACTGCTAGTGCTGATGCTGCCGTTGGATATGCTTCCAACCTAGCTGTATTTGACGTTGGTGAAAATCCAACCCAAGATGCCAAACTCATGTTAAACGGTACCGACCGCTTCGTTACCCGTACCGGGTTTTATTTCAATCACGTACAACCCTATCAGCACCATACAAATGGACCCGCACCTGGCATATGTGTTTACTCTTTTGCACTTACACCCGAAGAACACCAACCTAGCGGTACTTGTAATTTCTCAAGGATTGATACCGCTACACTACAAATCAATACAACTACCAATACTCTTAAAGCAGAAGATGGCACAACTGCAACAACTGCTAAAATCCGTATTTATGCAACCAATTATAACGTCCTACGTATCATGAGTGGTATGGGTGGTTTAGCATATTCTAACTAGATTAATATTACCACCTAGAATGTACTATACAGAACTTGCATCTTCCATTTCTACTGCATCCATATTAAATATATTATAGGATACGCCACCACTAGATTTAGGTCCTAAAGTTTGCCCGACCATTGTTGGTATGCTAGGTTCAATAAATGTATCTTGGTTAGGAATAGTTATAGCAGTATTCAAATTTGTTGGCCTCGATAATTTATTAACTGTTGTCCCAATCTGCATCCTGGCTCCTACCAACTCATTAAAATAAGTTGCTGGTGCCGAATTAGTAATACCATCTCCACCGACAGGTGATGGGATAGCAATCACTGTGCTAGGACTTGGTAGTTTAATTTGCTTATTACTATTTGTTGTTGCTGCAGCCACAGGTGTTGTTGGAATACCCGACCTAGCTGGACTATTACCTGCACTGGGGTCGTGTTCTTCATCTTGGCCTGCTAATTTCATTTTCCGGGTTTCTTCTTCATACATCTTATAAATAAATAGTGGCGGCAGATACTTGCAATCGGTCTTGATTTTCAGGATTTGCGTTTCCAGGCTATTACAGAATTCATTAAAATTTTCATTCGGATTGACTATTTCAAATTCAATCCGGGTAATCAGGTCATCATACGCATCAGCCGACATTTGGAACGAATCACGGCGGGATTGGAATCCATAACTGTTGGCAATTGAATAAATAATAGTAGAACCTGCAGCTAGGATACCAACGCCAATGGAAATCGCGGTTTTCCCAGTATCACTCATCATATCACTGGTTGCTATGAAGCTGGCAATACTGCTAACGCCACTGACTATAATACCGGGTATGGAAAACCGGTTATGCATATTGCCGTAATAGTTGCTGGCGTAGTTATTAATATATTTCTCCTTGTCTAAACGTTTGCGGAATTTATTGAGGATTCGGAGTTGTTGCCTAGAATGACTGATTATTTCTTCTTGAATATTCATTTCGGCCGGAAAAAAGTATAGCTAGGTTATCGTAAGCGTGTTTGCAAGTATATTTGTTTTTCTTTTTCCTTGGTAATTTTATTAAATACTTTTCTATTATTTATACCAAAAACAAAATAACTATTCTAGCAGACAGGATAAACTATTACCGCAACCCCGGACAAAAACTAATAACCAATTAATAATCATGTCAATAAATCCAATAGCTCAGGTTCCAGCAAAAAATACGGCAACCGCATCCCCAGCTATTCCAAATGCGGTCAAGGTTCTTACTCAGCAATATATGGAATTACAACGCGAATACACCCGGCGGACTGAAGAACTCAGCCAAATCCGGGAATCCAGGCGTCTGGCAGAACAACGATTAATCACGGCGATATCACAAAGTGACCTAGCGGGATATGGGATTACATATCAGGGTAATAAACTAACTCTAGGACAAGATACGAGTTATGATACGCTAACTTATAAATTCCTAGAAGAATGCCTAGCTAAGCTTTATGGCGGTGATGTTGATAAATCCCGCAAAGTGGTTGCGTTTATTAAGAAACAACGCGTTCGGCAAACAGTTCCGATTATTAAAATTGGTGGCCCGGCTGCTTCTAGGTCCCGTCCGAATACACCTACGACAGATGGAGTAGGGGGTGATTAACAAACACTACCGATGTCATGAGGAGATGAATGAGAACACCACTGGAAAAAACATAGCTAGGCCCCAAAAATAATTTAAAACCAGCACCATAATATAATCATAGAGGCAACACGACCTAATTTCAAGCAAAGAATACCAACCAGAAATAATCTAATATTTCCAAATACCCCCAAAAATGACAGAAACCGCAATTACATATTCCACAATCATTGAAATCCTAGAAAACTCTAGGTGCGATAATTCAGAAAATAATACACAAACAAATATAGGACAAATATTATATCAAACATTTGAAGAGATATTTGATTTATCCGACACAAAATCAAACGATTTATTCAGAAAATGGATTAATTATATATTTATTGCTGGAGATAATAACCTAGCTAATGAAATACTGAAATATATGAGTCCAGAGCAGAGCACATCAGAAACAGAAACAAGAAGAGCGAAATTTAGTCAGGATGTAAAGAAGAGGGACTCATATATATGTAGAATTACAGGACTAGGAACTGAATTACCAGTTTGCGAAGCAGCACATATTTTACCATTTTCAAAATGCCAGACAGATGAAGACAAATATAATTCAGATAATGGTATTACATTATTCCGGGAAATCCATCATGGATGGGACCAAGGGTATATAATTAGTATTCCTAATACCAAAAATTCAACAGTAGAATTCCGGCTTAATGATAATATAGGACTTACGCAAGAACAATTTAAAAAAAATATTGTTTCACTAACCAAACCAGTTATTATACCTGTAAATCAGCGGATGTTATATTATTTTATTCGCAGATATGAATTAGACAATTGCCTAGAACCAGATACCAGTTATTAACCAAAAATTAAAAATTGTTTTACTTTTTCAATTACTTTTTCAGTTTATTAAATATAAGTCAAACTTACTTAATACATTACAACAGCCGAAACTCATAATATGGATACACTTGACAGAAAGGATAAAGCAATTGCTGAATTAATTAATGAATATATTAGTCAGGGATATACTTTTGACAAATTTCTTGATGAACAAGGATTCGGGATTGGCACAAAAATCAGAAGTAATTTTGAAAGGGTGTATAATATTTTATATCCACCTCAGCCACAAGTTATACCCACCCCGGAACCAATACTAGACCCACAAATACAATTGCCATTACGCCCATATCAAATAAGTACTGTAGCAAAATGTCAAGCCGAATTTGCTGCTGCCGCTACTAGGTGTTTTATTCAATTACCAACGGGAGCAGGTAAAACCCGGGTTATGTATAAATTAATTGATGATGATTTTATAGCTTGTAAATCACGACAAATAATAGCGCCTATTTACATTTGTATGTCACCAAGAATAAGCCTAGCACAGCAGCATTTTAATGATGCTAAGAATAAAGGTTTAGCCACACCACATTCACTAATTAATATATATAATGGCATTGGAGATAGTGAAATTCTAGGTAAATTCAACTATTGGAAACATAGATGTGCTAAAGGTCCGGAAGCATTAATTATTTCGTGTTGCTATCAAAGTATTAACAGATTAGTAGTATTCATGCGCGAAATTAAAAGCACAGCTAGGATATGTTTTTCAGATGAAGCACATATGATTTCACATTTCGGTCAAAAAGAATACCTAGATAAAAATCCGGATGAAGCAACATTAATGTTATCTTCACAATTTAGCCATCTAAGAGTCTTTTTAACAGCAACCCCTACTGAATATCAAACCAATAACTATAATAAGATTTGGGGAAATTTAATTAACGAAATAACAGTTGGTGAATTAATATCAACTTATAAATGCCTATGCCCTATTAAAACTATTATACCCAATATTTCAGCTGCTGCAACAGTTATTAGTAATAATACAAGTGATATACAAGGATTAGATAGCGAAGACGATGAAGACAATATTAATCAAAATGAATTAATAAAAATTCTATACGAAACTATGCAAAAAACAAATGCGCAGAAAGCGGTAATATTTTGTAATACCCAAGAAAAGTGTAAAGTATTACAGATAAAATTTAATGAATTAAACTCTCGTCTATGTAATACATCCGGGAATAAGTCTATAACCGCTTATAAGTATATCGGCTCTGGCAAATCACTTCCCAAAACTGAAATAGAACAGCAAGATGAAATATTACGCACCGAATACAAAAAACGCGGCGATATTTTACTATATGAGAAACACACGGGAACAGCTGTTATATTTGTGTGTAAGAAAATCAGTATGGGCTATGATTTCCCACCGATTGATTTCATTGGATTTGCTGACCCTAAATGTTCGCGTGCTGAATTAGCTCAATGTATTGGGCGCGGATTACGCATATCGCCGGCAACCGGGAAACAATTTTGTTGGGTTTTTATTCCCATAACACCGGATGATTATACATTAGATACTATTAACAAACGCCGGTATAGGACATTATTTCAATACCTAGAGTATCTCCGTGATGAATTCCGGCTTGAATATTTGATTAAGGATAATATTGTTAAACCGTCAGCCGCAACAACCCAGATGGTCGCACAACCTGCTATTTCGGTTGATGATTTACTTGGCGTTCAAATAATGGATGATAGCACAGATAGGTTAGATATAGGACAAATACCTAATGTAAATTATTTAGATGAGAGCGCACTATATGTCATTCTAAATGAGCTATCTATTTTCGGCAATCGAACAGAAACATTACGGTATAAAATGTTTATGAAAATGCTTACAACACTAGGTATTAAATCACCCGCCGAATATAACCAATTCATACAATCAAAACTAACCAGTCAAGCTGATAATAGTAAATACTTAAAATGGCCGCAAACAGCTACTGAAATTATTGACAAATGGACGGGTTTCCGATGGATTAATGTATTACCCGAAGATACCCGTGCTATGTATTACCCGACTTTAGATGAATGTAAAAAGAGTTATACTAACCTAGAATCCAAATTATCTGTTTCACCTAATTTTGAATTTTTGCCGGAAGAATATGTGTTTAAAAAAATAAGAGAATTAGACCCCAAAATTCCTGAAATACCTATGCAGATTTATTACGATTAGGTGAAATCCTATATTAATTATCTTTTTATGCAGGGTCTCCATGTACCATTTGGTTGTATTTTTTACTTAGAAGAATATGGAATTTGTCTTTACGGAGTTCTGCGTGTTTTGACCGCATAAATTCACTATTTTTGATACTATTTTCCAGCAAATCATTTTCCTCAATAATTCGTTTTTGGATTTCAATTGGTGGAACCATAATTTTATAAGATAATAAATCTTCATCTACAATAGAGTATTGTTGAGCCCCTTTAAATTTTTTTTCACTAATTTCTTCATTACATCTTTCCAAAGATAGATAATAATATACATATTTATTTAAAACATTTTCTGTAAATGAAGCAAACTTTATAGTTGTTTCTCCAACTGAGTGTTTACCATTGGTATAATAGATTCTCCACTTTGCACTTCCATTTGTTTTATTAATAAATAATGCTTCTTCATCATAATCATATGTATCCAAATATAAATTACCGAGAATAGAGCAATAATATAGTGGATATTGACCAGTAATATTTCCAAATTTACTAGCAACTGTTTTAGGGCATTTAATTATATTTACACAGTCTTTTAATTGTCTTACTTCACATTCATTGCTATAACAAATTAAATTCATCTCTGTAGTAGTCTTAATAAATTTATTAGTAAATTCAATAGATTCTGTAAAGAATTTAATTTTTTTGTCGCAATCATCATAATAATCCACTACTCGCTCTTGAATTTCGGCACTTGGTAGAGGGATTTTGAATTTAGTAAGAAAGTTCTTTTCATCAAGACTTGGCGTACATGCTCCCTTTTGATAAAGTTCTTCTATATGCTTTTTACATTCAATCATATAATAATATACGTATTTAATATTAATGTTATTATATTTTTGATTAGGAACACATTTTAGCAAGAGATTATTGTAATCATATTTACCCTTATAATAATTAATAGGCACAGTATGATTACCATTTGAAACACATGCTATAAACAATCCTTCATCGTCATATTTTGACTTAAATTTCATCCAATTATTTGGATTACTATCTTTAGTGATAAATACACCATCTCCTTCAGGGTCTTCTTCTACCTTAGATGATTGAAGTGTACCTTTCACTAGGTCAAACACATCACCAAACGAAACCCATTCACAATCAATCTTACCCATTAATTCCCGGATATACATATCTTCCAGATAATCATTGAGATACCATGACCGATATGGGTCTTGGTTAATATCGGCACGAGTCAGTGTAGTAATTTCAGTAAATTCATTACAGTCCTGATTAGACTTGTAGAACTTAATAGCCTTTGTTCCTGTGCTATCTTTACGGAAGAATACACAACAAGATTTAATCCCGGTGTGAGTAAATACACCGCTAGGATAAAGGAATACATCCGTAATATCAACCCTAGACATAAAATGTTCGCGGGCTTTAGAATAACTACTACTAAAGAAGAGTTCGCCGTAAGGTAATACAATGGCGCACATTCCGCCTTCTTTTAGCCGGTGAATACACATTTCCATGAATTGGATAGGCATATTCTTATCATTCAGTGTATATATCTTAGAAAAGTCTTGTGTATTATATTCGGCAATTAGATTGGGACCCATATTAACCTTTGACTGACGTTTACGGGTTTCTTTGTATTCATATTCTAGGCTACTAACTTTAGCTTTTTTACCATTACTGCCGGTTTCGCCATCTGCTATATCATCTTTCCCAGATGCGCCAAATGGAGGGTTAGTAGTAATAAAATGCATATCATTGGGAACTGATACACCTCCAACAATCCAGTTATCGACGATATTAGTAAGTGAATTTTGTTCGCTAAATCGTTCTAGCTGCATATTTGGTTTAATATTCATAATATTCATAATACCCATACGAAGTGTATCGGTTTCAACATCATTGCCAGCCGGGCAAATGTTAAATGTTTGTTTTCCTTCATGTTGTGTTCCAAAAATATTAATGGATGATACAAGCCATCCTCCGGTTCCCATACAAGGGTCCCAAACATTAATAGGTGTATCGGGATTAGTAGTAGTAAATGTAGCTAGGTTAGCACGGATATCTGCTTCTTTGAATTTCAAAATACTCATCATCATCTTACGGGGTGTAAAGAATTGACCTAGTTTATTACCAGCTTTGTGATATTGATTAATGAAATATTCATAAATTTCACCAATAAGGTCTTCATGTTTAAGTTTTTCAACATGTTCCTTTACAAATTCATCAACTCGTTTAAGGAGACCAAGAATAGTACTTGATTTTTGACAATGAAGAAAATTCTCAACCTTGAAAATGGATTTGGTTTGTGGATGAACTGTTAGAAATCGGCCGTATTTTTTAATAATACATCTATCAATCCTTACTCTACTCTCACCAGTTTCAGGGTTCGTCCATTTTAGTTTTATGAAATTTATGAAATCATTTTTAATAACTTCTCCAACTTCATCACCAGTAATCATACCATTCGCAGCTACTTTAACAGCAGGGTCACCGGCATTAATATATTTTTGAATGTTTAGTAGGTCATATTTTCCTGGTTGTTCGGTGTCCGTAATTTTATCCTGAATAAGTCTCAGAAATATAAGGCACATAATGTCATTCATGGCTTTATCACCTACTTTATTTTCTTGGCCGTATAGGAAATCATGTGTTTCCTTAATCCATTTTTCAACTGGTGTTAAACTGGTTTCCTTTCTAGAACCGGTAATAATTCCTGTATTAACTTTATGGACTATATTAACGGGGACTTTGAATATCCTAGCACAGCTAGGTTGTCCGGAATCGGATTGTGTAATTCCTTGGGCTTTTTTAACTCTTGGTTTCTTAACTTTAGCTTTTGGGGTTTCACTTACCGTTTCCCCGCCCGCCGCATCTTGTGCCACTTCCGCTCTAATACTATCTTCTAGTGTTGTAGCGACACCAATATTATTAGCCGTAGTTCCCCCATTACTTGTAGTTTTCTTAGCCCGGGGTTTCCTAGATTTAGGTGTCGCGCTAACCATGGCTGATTCCGGGCCATGATTTTTTTGGTACCATTCCACGAGGCAATCAACTAGTTCTTCAGGGGTTTCGGTTTTCTTCCTGATTTTATTGGCCTTCTTAATTTCTTTTAGCCTGCCTACAGTTTGTTTTCTTAGAAATTCCACTGTAAATTCGGCCGGGCTAAGATTTGTAGCCGCCGGTGCTGGAGTAGTGCTAGGAGTAGAACTTGTTGTGCTAGGAGTAGAACTCACACTACTATGATTACTTTTAGTTTCAGACATATTAATTTGATTTATTTTGTATTAATCGGTGTTGTCTCAAATATGATGTTAATTAATGGCAAGTTATGTAAAAAAATAATAAAACGATTTTTCCGGGACAATATATCTTTTAAAACTATAAAGTAATTAGGAAACATATATGACAACTGATGTAGGGGGTGATTAACAAACACCCCTAATCACCGCCGGAAAACACAAAGCTAGGTCTCAAAAATAATTTAAACCTAGCACCATGATATACTCATAGAGGCAACACGACCTAATTTCAAGCAAGAAATAATAATACAAAATCCAAACATAAAAAAAGATATGACTATTAGCAATAACTACCAACAAACTACTTATGAACCAATTAGCAATTATACAATTAAATTTATGCGGAATGCATGTGCTAATATAAATTGCGCAGATTCCGAAAATTCAATTGCTAATCTAATTATTGAAATAAACTGTGAAACTGATGATAAACGAACAGAATTATATGAAACTGCGATTATTTTGTTTGAAAAATATAATTGCCAAACCGCGAAAAAAATAATGAAATATTTAGACTCCCCGCTGACTGCAGCGGAACACACAGCCAGATATAATAAATACGCTGAAGAAGTATATGCCAAATATAACCGCAAATGTATTATTACTGGCCGGGTAGGTAAGAGATGTCAAGCGGCACATATTTTAGGACATGCGGAATGTTCTACTAATTATGAAAGATATGATGCAAATAATGGAATAGTATTAGATGCAGGCATACATATTTGTTGGGACGATAACACAGCTACAGCTATTGCTGTTCCAGATGAGTTAAATAACATAATTACATTCCGAGCCAACCCAAAGTTATCTAAGGAAGAAATACTTGAGCAAGTCCCCGAATTACTAGAACCCAAAATAATTAATATTACTAACCCGATGACAATGAAATATTTCAGGCTCAGATATGAATTAGATATTGCGAAAATACAGAATAAATCGAACTAATAATATTAATAAAGTTAAATTAATGGTGTTAGTTTTTAAAAATTGTTTTTAAGCAAGTATTATTTTTTATATTTTAAATAAGATTGTTATACAACTATCAAATCAAATACACACAAACTCATTTTTACAAAATGGATAAATATATTACTAAAAAAATAATTAAATACCGGCAAAATGGATATAACCTAGAACAAATATTAGCTGCGGAACTTGACCCAGATGATGAACTACGACCTGATTTTACTCGGATTTATACTGAATTATATCCTGAATCTACGCAGGTATTAGAACAATCGCAAATACCCCCTCTCCGCGATTATCAAATAACTACGGTTACCAAATGTCAGGAAGAATTTGCGAGAGGTGCATCTAGGTGTTTTATTCAATTACCGACTGGCGCAGGCAAAACCAGGGTTATGTATAAACTGATATCGGATGATTATAATAAGATTCACACGCAATCACATACGCAACCACCAACTCATATTGAATTACCCATTTATATTATCCTAGCACCGCGAATTAAACTATCCGAACAACATTGTAGCCAGGATAATCTCAAAAATCTGGACTTACCACAAGGGACGGTCGGAACAACTGTAGTAATTATTAACTCTGAACGGAAACCTAGTGATATTAGCAAACAAATAACAGATTGGCAACAAATGACGAATACTATCGCAACTAGGATACAGACACCACCACTAATTATTAGTGGGACTTACTACTCTATATCTAGGATACACGACCTTATAACCAAATATAAATTGGGTCAGGTCAGATATCTATTCGCGGATGAAGCCCACCTTATCTCTAGATGGGGTCATACTGCGGAATTAGACAAATCACCCCATAAAAAATGGGTTATGGATATGCCACCAGACCGGAGAGCAGCACAAGGATTAGTATTTATGACGGCAACACCCACTAAAAATCAAATCGGGAACCATCAAGGATTATGGGGTCGATTGATTAACCCGGTTAGTATCAAACAATTAATACAGAATGAAATACTTTGTCCAATTGAGACCATTATTCCAAATATCCGGATTGATGAAACAGATGATGCTAGGATGGATAACCGGAATCTTTGTGATATCTTGTTTAAAACCCTAGTTAAAACACAAAGCCATAAAGCAGTTATCTTTTGTAATACTCAAGCCAAGTGCCGGGAATTATTTCGAATTTTCCGGCAATCTAAAATTTATAAAACTGGTCCCGCGGATGTATATCAAATAGAACCATTTATATATGTCGGTGATGGTTATGAACCTAGAAGCATTCCGGATACCCATGAAAATGATAGTCCGGATGAAAACCAAGACGCATCAGCAACCGAAGATGATAACCGGCCTAGTGAAATTGATAAATTCCAGGATTTCCCGGGACCAGCAGTTGTATTTGTCTGTAAAAAAATCAGTATGGGTTATGATTTCCCGCCGATTGATTTCATAGGATTCGCCGACCCTAAATGTTCTAGAGCCGAATTAGCCCAATGTATCGGCCGCGGATTAAGAACCTATACCGATAAAAAAACGGGGTATGTAAAAAAATGTTGCCGGGTGTTCATTCCTATAACACCGTTTGATTATAGCCTAGATACGCTTGCTAAAATTAAACACGGTACGCTTTTCCAATATTTACAATACATCAAGGAAGATGTCGGGTTCCAATTTGATATTGATGACCGCGAAGATGTTAAGAAAGCTAAAACCAACCGCCCCGGATTTATTAAATGGTCTGATAAATCAGAATTAGATATCCTAGATGTGGAATTCTTGGACCAACAGCAAATTTATTTAATTCTATCAAGCGAAAGTGTACAAGGCCATAGAACTGACGATATGAATTGGGATACATATTGGCGCCAGAAATATATCTATTATCGCCAACGCAATCAGGAATATGGATTCCGAACTATTCGCGAATACCGGGATTTTGACAAGAATACCAGTGAGCCTGACTTTAAAGATTGGTTGGACCCGGTATATGCTCCTACTCAATTCGGGAAACATTGGCTAGGATGGTATGATTTCCTAGGTATTGATATTAGTAGATTTCCCCGGTGTATTAATACTTGGACGGCTAAATGTCGGGAATTAGGAATCAGGAATCAAACCGAATATTTTGCGCGTCTTGTTGATAATCCAACTTTACCAGATGAACCTGAATCACTTTATAAGGGTTTTACTAATATTAATCTGCAATTGGGAGTAAGTGGTCGCCGGCGTTAGACCGGTGTTGCAGCCGGCGTTAATCCATACACGCGGCTACATAATTTAGTTTTGTAATCCGGATTACTTAATTGATACACAGAGAATCATATTTATTTTTAGTATGATATATACTATTTTTAATGAACCATAAGTTTTTATATCCTAGCTATGCTTTTATTTCCGGGTTTCACTAATTATTTTTGGTGGGTATGTTGTAGTGGCGATAGTTTAACTTTATTTTGGCAGTGGTTAATGTTCTAGGACCATATCTAGGTTATATAAATCCCTGTATGAGTTATTTTCCAATATGTATAACATAATAATCCAGATGACAATAAAAATTATGTACTCCGAATTTTGGGCCATTTTTCAGGCTTGATAAAAATTGTTTCAGCCCACTTTTTAGTTTGGCTGGAAGTATATTTACACAGCTAGGATTTAAAATAGTATGTCCGAACCGGCACAACCTACTATTACTAATCATCAGGTAATTACAGACCCAGTATCAGGGGTTATCAGAGTGCCTAATATTGCTAATTACCGTCAAGAAACAATAAATGGCGCATTAGTATTAATACCACTAAAAAAATATATAACCACTACTGAATTCCGTCAACTAAATTTCGGGTATTCAACTATTATTGAATGTGTGGTTAAAAATAGTTCTGGGCAATTAATTTCTGATAAAACCAAATATATGGGTATATTAGTTGATATATGGAAATCTATTCCGGCTCAAAGAGTGCTACAAAATACATCATTTAATATAAAATTAACAGATGAAAAAGGAGTGAAAGGTTATCAATGGTTCCCAGATATTCTAATGTCAGTTCAACGCAAATCCTCTCCTGAAACCTGTTTAGAAATACTCAATTTTATTACCCTATGTACTTATTCTATAGAAATAACTATTCAACTACAAACCGGACAGGTAATAAATTATAAGTCCTAGCCCGTGAAGTTTGTTTTATGGTTTTGTGTGTTTGTGTTTCTTTTAGATTTTATAGTTCTGAATTACATTTTGTCAGATTTAAATTAGGATGTTTGTTTTTTATTATTTGATATCCTAGCATAACATTTGCTTGTCTAGGTCTATTAATTTGTTTTTGTAGTCAAATAAACTAATCGATTCCTCAAAACCGCAAATTTCGGGCCACACTATTTTTTATTGTCTACCTAGTTAAGCCCTTATCCGGGATTACATCATGTTTGTTGTTTCCATGGATACAAAACAAGATTATGTAGCTGCGGACAATGATTTATTAGCTAGGCTAACAAAACTTATTCGCGATTACACGCCATCGGTTTTGTTGTCCGGATAAGGGTTGTATAGCAAAAAGGTTATCCGGTCGACAACAAACATTGTGTTGCGCGAATTTTGGGATTTTTGGGATACAAAAAGTTTGGGTGTAGCCCCGAATTAGAATTGTTGTGCTAGGATGAAATTTTTGGTGTTTATTGTTTTCTTATTGGGTTATAACAAATTATCCAGGGTTTATAAAATGGTTATCCTAGCATAGCTTTAATATTTGCTGGTCTATAAAATTATTTGGAAAGGTATAAATTTATTTTGGCAGGATAAGTTTTTTGGGGATTGAGTTAATAGTCTAGGAGTTGTGCTAGGTTAATAATTTTCAAGATTAGTATGAGTTCTATATATATTATTAAGTTATCCTGGTAACACTTAAAGTATGAGCCATAATCCGCGAACATGAAAAACCAATTTTAAAATAACTCAAAGTGAGTGATATAACAACTAATTTGTAATAATGCCATCTCAAAATCAAGCTCTAGGACTTCAAATGTCTATTGCAGACCAGACAAAATATATCAAAAAAATGAAACCTATTATTCAGGCTAAATTTAATACATTTTGTTCAAATCATTCTACACTAGCGTTTGCATATGCTGGCAAGACAGAACAAACTGTTAAACGAAGATTAAGCCAGCATAAAAAGGACCAACCAGTATTATTTAATAATTCTTTACCGCATGAAATAATTAAACTACCAAAATTAAAACCATATTGTCAAGCTGATGTGCATGCAGTCATGTCGCAATTAGAAGGTTTTTTAATTCAATTAACAATAGCTAATTATCCAGCAGCAACTCATCACCAGCAGCAAACTGGTGGAGATGGACAGGGTGGAAATCACAACCCGGGAAATATGCAAAAATTATATATTATGTATAGAGCTTAACTAGTATAATTACACATCATTTAGCGTTGATACTTGATTCTGCGCCGGCATTGATTTTATTGCCGCTTTACGGAGTTCTTCAAGTAGTTCGTTATACCTAGTTTCCGCAGTTTGTGATTCCTGTTTGAGAGTTTCAATTTCTTGGAATTTCGGTTCTAGGTCTGTAATTAGAGTTGTTTATTTAAAATATTTTGTATTTTTAATTGTTGTATTATTAAGTGCAGATAATGCTCTTATAATTTTTAATGTATATGGAAATTTTGCATTCTTTTTCCTAGTATGACATAATATGTTTATATATGTAATTATTTGTGTATAATATTTTATATTATCTGGTCCTATGCTATTTGGTAAATGAGAATGCAAAAAAAATATTTGATTTTGCACAATATTTTTTATATTTTCATGTTTAAAATCTAGAATGTTATTATATTTTTTTAGGAATTGCATATGAAATAAAAAATTATATAATTTAGTGGCTGGTAAATTTACAAAATGACATTGTTTTAATGCAATATTGGCATTTATTCCTGGAAGTTTTGATTGTTTTACTATATTGTCTATAAATTTGCTATTTTGTTTTAGTAATTCATCATATAAATTATCAGTATTAGTTTGTGCGTCAATATATAAATTTATAATATTATTTATTTCATCATATTTAATTTTTCTTAAATTTACATCTTTATATTCAAACATTTTATTTGTTAGCGTATTAAGTATAATTCCTTTAATAGTTTCTATTTTAATATACTTATAAGTTTCATCACCTGTATTTGAAATGAATGAATTATATTTAGTAGTTATAATATTATTAATTAATAGATTTAAATCTTTGAATGGCAGCGCAGGCTCAAGTTTAAATTTACTAAAATATCTTTTACAATTATCATTAATTATTAAAAAATCATATATATATATAATTGTATTGCCTGTTTTTGATTTGTAAGTATTATAAAAATCCAATATGTGTGTCTTATATTCTTCGAATATTTGTTCTGTTTGTTTAATATTATCAATTTTCACATTTTTTAAATAAGGATATTTTTGTGTATCCGTATTAGCCTTAAAACCTAATAACAATATATATTTACCTAAAATTGCGAATAAATTACGTTCAAAAATATTGCGCAAATGTGGATTAAAAGTTGTTTGGCATGCAGAAAATACTTTATAATAAATTTTGTCAATGTTGTTTATATTTTCTATGTTTGTTTTAGATACAATAACTTTGTATAAGCCGGAATCATATGTTAATGATTCATTATCATTTGAATTTTTAAAATATTTAATTTGTATAATATCTCGATTGGAATTATGTTTAATTAAATCTATATCTTCAAATCCTTCTTCTAATATATATTCATATTCTGTGTCTTGTAAAAATTGTAAAATAGTATAATATCTTTGATAAAAAAAACCATTCATTGACGCATCCGCCGACCTATTATTTGACATCTTATTAAATTATTTAATATATTTGGCTTAAATGCTTAAACAGTAATATTTGCGGATGGCATTGATTTAATAGCTGCTTTACGGAGTTCTTCAAGTAGTTCGTTATACCTAGTTTCCGATGTTTGTGATTCCTGTTTGAGAGTTTCAATCCCTTGGAATTTCGGTTCTAGGTCTGTAATTAATTGTTTGTTTTTAGGCAGTTTAAGTTTAAATTCACGTAGCACCTCACCTGAAATTGTTCCTAGACTTGTTGTATATTTTGCTAAATCCATAAGTTTATTTTTTTCAATAAGCATCATATAATAAACATAATATAACATATTATTATTTGTTTGTTTTGGAATAAGTGCTAATTGATGGCATGTAAATGCTACTTTTCCAGTGACATAAAACACTTTACCTAGACCAATATTGTCACCATACCTACCGGCTCCAGCACCACCATCCTTTATAAAGATTAAATATTTCGGTTGGTCGCAACAGTAATCATCCATAAATCCAGCAGGCTGCACTGCATTTCCGTTATAAAATGGATACATGCCAGTAGGCATACAATCACCAGATTTAAATTTACCAGCTTGAAATGTGAATAAATCCCCCAACTTAACTTCTTCGCAATCTTCATTTTCGGTAATTTCACGAATTCGCGTCATTACTTCTTGTTCTAGGTCCTTTGTGCGTTGTTCTTTCGCAAGCCTAGTGTCATAAGCCGAACTTAGCCTAGATACCCAATCTGACAGAACTTGTGGGTCTTCCGGGATGGGGAGTTTTGTTTTACAAAACATATCAATATTCAAATTAGTTTGTACAGATTTGTTTGATAAAGTATAGATATAATCATTCAAAACAATCAGTAAATATGCGATATATTTTTTTTGAATAGGGTCTAATGTATCAAGTGTAAGCCCACTATCATTTAAGTAAAACTTCTCATTTAATAACCTAACACATTTATTTGACATACCAAATCTTGAAATTAGGATGTTAAATCCCTCCCTATTATACTCATTAATAAAACATGTAATATCACCCCCACCATATAGTGGATATATACCAGTAGTTACATTTTTTTTTAGAATTCTAGTCCCATAATTTAATTCCACTAATTCACCTAGTGCCACCATTTTAAAACCGGCGTTAGGCACGATTTCACGATTGGCATATTCTTTGCCATTCAGCGAACAATCTTTCTGTGCTAGGATTTGTTCCCGGGTTGCTTGAGAAACATAGTTATAAACCAAGTCATCTTTCATTTCCCCTGCATAATTAACCAGCCGAACAATTCCTTCAGGCGTTGTTTCAAAAGTATTTCCGGGGAAATATTCAACTGACAATTCGCCGAATTTAACTAGTTCTGTTGTTTGACCTGGTGTATTTTCAAGCCGGGAAGGGCTTTCAAACCTGAGAATACTGGTCTTTGTAGTCGTATTCTCAAAAGCATTGCTAGGAATACTAATAACATCGGTAACCCGGAATTTCTCAATTAGTTTCTTACGCAGGTCCCGGTATTTCTTATCAAAGAATACACCCTCTTTTAGAACGCCGATTACTTCACCACCGACATCTACAATCATCATAAGTAGAGCTAGCGAACAGGCTTCTTTATCATTAAACTTGGCTTCAGCATCACTAGGTGCGAATCCTAGCCCAAATATAGGGTCTTGGATATAAGATTGAAGTTGATGGCTACAAGTTTTGAAATTAACCTTTTGGCTCTCAAACACGGCGCGTTCTTGGTCGTCTAGGCATCCCATAACATATAATTGGCGTTGTAGTTGTGTGCGCGTAGCTTCATCTAGGCTAGTATCCGCTAACCTAGTAGTTATATAATCCCGGAGCATATCATTTTTCTTTTCATTATCTGATTTAGAGATTTTATCACCACCATATGGAGGATTACTTATAACCCGCTTATACTTAATGGGATAATGCCCGGTAAAACTATTTTGATAATGGATATTTGCTGTTTGCCCAATATCACCATCTGTGTGGGGAATTTCCCGGGTTAGACACATAAATTCAAGAGCTGCCGCCCTTAGAACATCTTTATTCATATCATAATGATAGACTTTATGAAGTTCAGTCCCCCAATTAATATGAGTTTTAGTGGATTCTGCTAAATCTTTCATCCGCATAATATACCCGGTTGTAAAACCACCTGACCCACCAAATGGGTCAATCATAGTATCAATGGACCCATCATCATTAATTTTGGCAGTTGATACTTTGTTATAAATCCAATTAACAATATGCCGGTCAGTGAAATATGCGCCTAGCTCACTAATTGCGGTATCATCCCGGCCAATGAAATATTCATAGATTTTACCGGCGAGTTGATGTTTGGATTCAACTTTTGCCTCTTCATCCGCCAGTTTGGCAATCTCGCGGACAAAGAGTTGCAGATTAGATGGTTTAATATCACGTGGGACTTCATAATAAAGGAATTCCCTGGAATACTGGAAAAGGTCATCTAGGACACCGCGGACATCGTCTTTAGGGTCGTCCGCTCTAATACCATTAAACCGTTGGCATAATTGTTCGCCGTCTTGATAACCACCTTTTGCCAATTTCAGTAATTCAGAAAATCGGCATAGTTCAGTTAGTCCTAGCTTTTCTAGTAATCCTAGGTCTTCAATCTTTTTGAGACCCCATAGAATATTAAAGAATTTCAGCCCTGTCATACCATATCCTATGCCCGTATTCCGGAGTAGATTATGGATTTGATGGACTTTATCTCTTAGTGCTTCCCTAGTAATTGAAAGACTTTGTTTATATTTTTCAAGTTCTTCCGATGTTGGTTCTAGTTGTTTCACTTTTTGTGTCTTCTTTTTCGCCTTCGGGGTTTCACTTACTGATTCCCCGCCCGCCGCATCTTGTGCCACTTCCGCCATAATACTATCTTCTAGGGTTGTAGCTGTTGTAGTAGCGGTAGTAGGCGTATTTCCCGCCTCACTTGTGGTTTTCTTAGCCCGTGGTTTCCTAGTTTTAGGTGTGGCACTAACCGTTGCCGATTCCGGGCCATAATTTTTCTGGTACCATTCCACTAGACAATCAACAAGTTCTTCAGGTGTTTCGGTTTTCTTACGGATTTTATTAGCCTTCTTAATTTCTTTTAGCCGGCCTACAGTTTGTTTTCTTAGAAATTCAACTGTAAATTCGGCTGGGTTAAGATTTGTAGCCGCCGATGGAGTAGCACTTGGAGTAGCACTCGTCGTGCTAGGAGTAGAACTCGCACTGCTAGGATTACTTTTGGTTTCAGACATATTAATTTGATTTACTTTTGTAATAATCTGTGTTGTCTCAAATATGATGTTAATTAATGACAAGTTAGTATAAAAAATAATAAAACGATTTTTTTTTAAAAAAAATTAATAACTAGGTTTATAATATACGGGAGAAATAAATACACTGAATTTTTACGTTAAAATATATGGTTATACATCAAAAACTATTTTTTTAGGTAATCATAAAAGTCGTCAAAGTCGTCATTTTTTTACTAATTTACTATTTTATATTTATTTTGATTATTTTAAGAATAAAATATTTTTATATAATAAAAATGACGACTTTGACGGATTTAAAATCTAATTATAAAGTTTATAACGTTGAGAATTACACCCAAGCTGATATAAAATTCATTCAGACTAATTTTGTTGAATTGAGTAAAACAAAATTAAAAAATTTACTTCTAAAAAATACAAAAAAATATCATTTTAGAATTCATCCATTGACACATTATGTCATTTTTGGTGATATTGACAATTTTGAAGGAGATATTATAGAATATATAAAATTATTACAAGAATTTATGAAAACTTTTTATGCCCTAGAATTTACTGTAGATGATTTTAAATATACTAGGAACGATAAGAAACCCAATTCATATCATTTTAGTATCCCAAAATGGAATGCTATAACCGAGAAATTAAAAGAGATATTCACTAATTTCCAGAAATTTTTAAAAGCTAAGAGTAATAGTTTAGGGAAGGCTGTAGATACTACTATTTATTCAGAGCATTGGTTCAGATGCCCTAATCAGTATAAGGGGTCTGGCGAAATGAATGATATACATCAAATTATTGTAGGTGATATGACAGATTTTATAGTAGAATATATACCAAAGAAGAGTATTAATATTGATAATATAACATACATTCATCATGTTGCCACAACTAAACAAGTCAAACATGTGGCAAAACTTAATACTCAAGATGTTAATCCATTGACTGCTATTATTAGAAATGAAATAGAAGAAATAGATATTACAGCTCCTCCAGTAACAACAGAATTGGCAAAATATGAAAATATACAAAAAGAAAATGTTTTAAGTAATATATTGTCTAAACCTATGACATGTAGGAAATTGTTTGATGATTGCTACAAAAAAGAAAGATTTGATGAGTATGAAAGTTGGGTAATAATATGTATGGCATTAAAAAATTCATTCACTCATGATGACGCTCTTGAATTATTTAACTATTTTAGCTCCAAAGGTAAAAAATATGAAGGCTTTGAAAAAACAAAATATAAATTTATGTCATTTGTAAAGAAATACAATAATGAAGGATATACCATTGCAACTATATATTATTATGCTATTGAGGACAATAAACCAAAGTTCATAGAAATAATGAGTAAAAATACTCTCGAATTAGGACAAACTGACATGTGCAAATTTTTAAAATTAATAGCTGGTTATAAATTTGTGTATAAATTAATTGGTGGCAATTATATATTATATTGTTATAATGGAAAATATTGGCAGACAGATGATGTTATTTTTAAAAAAACTGTTAGTAATGACCTGCATGATTTTTTGAAAACTATACTAATTGATGTTTATTGGAATTCAAGAGAATTTCCACAAATAAAATCCAAATTAGATAAATTAAAATCATATAATTATAAAACAGAATTACTAAAAACATATAAGGAATATGGTATAAATGATGAAATTACTTTTGATGATAATTGGCATTTATTAGGATTTAATAATATGGTTTATGACATGGAATTAGGTGAAATTAGAGATTATAAATATGAAGATTACATATCAATCACGACTGGTTATGATTGGCGTGACCCGACAGATGAAGAACTCCAAACAATGACCAGATTAATTGAATTAGTAATGCCAATTGAAGCTGAACGGGAAGCTTACTTGCAGATTCTAAGCACTGCCTTAAGCGGTAAATGCTTGGAAAAATTTATTATTTTCAACGGTTCGGGTGGTAATGGTAAAGGCATGTTGAATGATATTTTGTTATTGGCATTAGGTCAATATGCTATGATTGGTAATAATGGCATTTTATTTGAACAATCAAAAACTGGTTCTAACCCGGAAAAAGCTAATTTACATAAAAAACGCCTAGTTATATTCCGAGAACCGCCCGAGAAAAATAGATTTGAGAATTCTATAATTAAGGAATTAACGGGGGGTGGCAGTATATCTGCTCGTGGTTTATATGAAGGAACATGTGAAAAAGAGTTAAATTTAACGCTTATAGTTGAATGTAATAAACGCCCACTATTTAAAGAAGAACCTACCGAAGCTGATGCACGGCGTATAGTAGATGTTTTATTTAGGTCTTCATTTGTAAGTGATGATAAACTTTTAGATAATGACAAATATATATACAAGGCTAATACTGATTATAAGACTAAGACGTTTCAACAAAAACATAAATTCGCATTATTAAAAATATTAATGAACACTTATCAAAAATATAAACATACGAATGGCGTTTTAGTATTACCTCCAAGTGTTATTGAACGAAGTGCTAGGTATTTAGAGTTATCTTGTAATATAGTTCAATGGTTTAGAGATAATTATGAAGAAGCCAGACCTTCGGAATATGTATCAATTAAAGATGCTTATGAATTATTTATAAGTAGTGATTTTATAAGTGGATTATCTAGGGCAGAGCGTGTAAAATATAACCGTAAATATTTTGTAGAGTATATTCAAAGTAATATATTTTTTCGTAAATATTATGCAGATAGATTTAATGATGTAAGAACAGTTATAAAGGGGTGGAAACGCAAAATAAATATTGAGTAATACTATGAAGAATTTTAAATTAATTACAAAACAGAAAAAAATAATCCGCAGTGATTACACATTACAGCTACCCCATTTGTCTTCATTAAAAGGCAGGAGTTTGAATTTCCCGAGTTGTTTCTGGAATGCCGCAACTTTAGCCCGGATTTCGCGTTCTTTGTCACTAACATACACGTCCTTTACTTTTTCATCTTTACGAGGCCCGCGTTTGGCACCATAACAATTTACCCCGAATTGCATACTTGGATTCTCAAAATAGCCGCCATTAATCCCGGGGACGCCACATGCACCAGCTTCTTCCGGGTCGCTTTCTTGCAGTTTCTGCCAGTAGGTATATTGAATGGGATACAGTGCCATTTGCTCTTTGGTCCAACCATAACTGCACCAATTGGCACCTTTCTTATAAGCATCTACCATTTGGTCGTAAGTAGCTAAATCGGCGCCATATGCACGGCAAACTGCTTCCGCATCATCATATGTGAATAAGTTATCGGCAATGTGGAATACTTGTTTAGTACCGGCTTCCGGGCTTACCGTAAGCCCAGAGGGAGGAGTAGCACTAGGTAGACCACTAGCAGGTAATCCATCATAGGTTTTAAGACCTGTACCTTGTGAATTTACGGCTGCAGGTGCTATAAGTGTGTTTGCAGTGCCAGCGGATGTAGGTCCGGGTTGAGTAGTAGTAGGCCTTTTATTGTACCCTACAACAACATAATAAATTACAACCAATGCCAACATTGCAAAAATCGCACCAATTGCTAACAAAATAAAATTAGTAGGCGTGTCTTCAAATTCAAACATTTCCTAGACTTTTTGGGTGGTATAGACTCTGTGAATTTTAGTTCGTGTTTTATTCTCCAGCAAGATTTTTTAATTAATTTTGCAGGTAACGGTCGGGTGATGGCTATCATAATGTTATCTTCTCGTAAGTAAGAATATATGCATTAGAATTATCAGCAGGCAGACTATGGATTGGTGATACTAGGGCATCATTGTGTTGCCACCATGAGCCATTCACTTTATTCCATGAATAGTAATGCCCGAAATTGATAGCACCTGCATGATTAATTATGCCGGTGAGTTGATATTGGGTATTCTCGGGGTCTTGGTCGGCAATAGGATTATATTTACGGATATCCAACACTTCTGGGTAATTAACTAATTGGGTATTCTTCTGTAGTCCCATTGTACGTGGGTCAAAATTAAACCGTTTCAGACAAATAATCAGGGTTTTAGGTTTAGTGAGAATATACCGGCGGATACCCATATCCTGTTTATTGCCACATTTGCTGCATGGATAATCACCATCAAGCATTTCTAGGTCAAAGAATTTATCAAGACAACCATAAAGTGTATAAGTGCCTGTGCCATGTGGCGGAGTACTATCAAAATCAGGTATCGTAACACACAACATGTTATTGGGACAGT
>Ga0214921_10001221_pt1 | contig 44452 bp, 37 predicted proteins | sample LL1505_MetaG_FD_177992 | JGI IMG/M metagenome (GOLD analysis project Ga0214921, IMG submission 177992) | Freshwater microbial communities from Lake Lanier, Atlanta, Georgia, United States - LL-1505 | ecosystem: Environmental > Aquatic > Freshwater > Lake | place: USA: Georgia | collected...
TTTCCGGTGGTGCCCGCGGTGACGTCATCGAGACGGTAACGCTGGAAGGCTTCGATTACCACTGCGCGATCGACCTCTCCGCGTTGGGCGAGTTGCTGCAAGACACGAACAACTATCGACTGTGTGTCGATGGCGAAGTGGCGTCGAGCAGCTGCGCGTGTGTCCGAGAAACCGAATCCGTCGCCTCCAAGTGTCGCGAAATCCGTCGGCACATACGGGCGAATTTGATCGGCGACCGCGTGCATGAAGTCGCTGACGGCGACAACCGGTCCGCGTTCATTGCGAAGCTTCTCGGTTACAAAGGGAACACGGGGGAGTTCCGACGGGTGCAGGAAGTTATATCGGTCCGAATCGCGACCGTCACGTCGCAGTTCGTTCCAGGACGTCACTGACCACACGTCGGCGGCGACGTTCCAATCGCTGGCGAGCAGTTTTTGAGCCTCAAGCGCCCACGGAACGGATACTCCACTAGCCAATATCTGTGCCGGAATCGAACCCTTTGTTGCGGCACGATATTTGTACATGCCGCGCAACAAACCGTCAATGTCGATACCGGACGGTTCTGCCGGTTGGAGCATAGGCTCGTTGTACACAGTGAGGTAGTAGTAGACGTTGGGGTCTGAGTGGGTGCCGCCATACATACGGTCAAGACCAGCCTTAACAATGTGCCCAATTTCGAAAGCGAATGCTGGGTCGTATGCAATGACGGCATCGTTCGCCGATGCAATGAGGTGTGAGTGGCCATCAGCATGTTGCAGACCCTCACCCGCGAGTGTCGTCTTGCCGGCGGTAGCGCCAATGATGAAACCGCGGGCCATTTGATCGCCGGCGAGCCACATCTGATCGCCGGTTCGTTGGAAACCGAACATCGAATAGAGCACGTAAACAGGAATCATGACCTCGCCCTGCGTAGCGTAGGACGTTCCGGCTGCAACGAAAGCCGCCATCGCCCCGGCTTCGTTGATTCCGGTGTGAAGGATTTGACCCTCGACGCTCTCCTTGTAAGCAAGCAAGAGGTCGCGGTCTACCGAGACGTAGTTCTGCCCGAACGGGTTATAGATCTTTGCGGTGGGGAAATATGAGTCCATTCCGAAGGTACGTGCTTCGTCCGGAATGATGGGAACGAAACGCTTGCCCATGCTTTCGTCGCGAAGAAGGTCTTTCAACAATCGAGCAAACGCCATCGTCGTCGCAACTTCTTGCTTGCCGCTGCCCTTCTTTGCCAATTCGTAATGTTTGGCGTCGGGCAACGCAATCGGGGTGGGCTCATGTCGCCGCTGCGGCAACGCGCCGCCGAGTTCACGCCGCTTGTTAAGCAAATACTGAATAGCTGGGTCGTCAGGACCGGGGTGATAGTAAGGGGGTCGGTACGGGTCCGCTTTCAATTGCGCGTCGGAAATCGGAATCCGCAGATCATCGCGAAACGACTTCAGCACATCGAGTGACAACTTCTTCATTTGGTGAACGGCATTACGACCTTCAAAGGATTTTCCGAGCCCGTAGCCCTTGACTGTCTTCGCGAGAATCACAGTCGGCTTGCCCTTATGGGACATGGCCTCGGCGTAGGCCGCGTAGAGCTTCCGGTAGTCGTGGCCCCCACGCTTGAGCGACCAAATTTCGTCGTCCGTCCAATCCGCAACCATTGCTGCGGTGCGAGGATCCCGGCCGAAGAAGTTTTCGCGAATATACGCCCCGGATTCCGCTTTGTAAGTTTGGAAGTCGCCGTCCGGGGTGGCGTTCATGAGGTCTCGGAGTGCGCCATCGGTGTCGTTGAGAATAAGTGAATCCCACTCGCGTCCCCACACGACCTTGATGACATTCCAACCGGCACCGCGGAAGAACGATTCCAGTTCCTGGATAATCTTTCCGTTACCGCGGACAGGACCGTCGAGTCGCTGCAGATTGCAGTTGACGACGAAAGTGAGATTGTCGAGGCCGTCGTTTGCTGCGAGTTGAAGTGCGCCACGAGATTCGACTTCGTCCATTTCGCCGTCACCGAGGAAGGCCCACACGTGCTGATCGGAGCAGTCCTTGATTCCACGGTTGGTCATGTACTTGTTGAACTGCGCCTGATAGATCGCATTGATAGGACCAAGACCCATTGACACCGTCGGGAACTGCCAGAAATTGGGCATCAAACGAGGGTGCGGATAAGACGACAATCCGCCAGCGAAATGGGATTTTTCCTGACGGAAGCCATCCAACTGGTCTTCTGTCAAGCGTCCTTCGAGGAACGCTCGGGCGTACATGCCGGGAGCCGCATGTCCCTGATAGAAAATCTGGTCGCCGCCACCGGGGTGGTCTGGTCCGCGGAAAAAGTGGTTGTGCCCGACTTCATACAGCGAAGCGCTCGAGGCATACGATCCGATGTGACCGCCAACTCCGATACCGGGACGCTGAGCGCGGTGCACCATAATTGCGGAGTTCCATCGGATCCATGCACGGTACTGACGTTCAATGTCCTCATCGCCTGGAAAAACCACTTCGTTCTCGGGAGCGATTGTGTTGAGGTAATCGGTCGTCGGCACCATCGGAACGCCAAGGTGCAATTCTTTTGAACGCTTCAGTAGCGCGAGCATCAATTCTCGGCCGCGTTGATGGCCCTGCGCTGAAACGACTTCCGTGAGCGATTCTTGCCATTCGGCCGTCTCGTCTGGATTGCTGTCCAACGCAGACGACGAATAAGGGTCTTGGTCGTTCACGCTCATAAATTAAGTCTTCCAATCAAAGGTGGCGAGGAAGTGGCGCTGTCAGGGTTGCGACGACGTCCACCCAATCCTAGACCGCTGCGCGCCAGTCGTCGATATTCCCCTATGCTTAAGCGGTCAGGGCCTGTAGCTCAGTTGGTTAGAGCGCCACGCTTACACCGTGGATGTCGGGAGTTCGAGTCTCTCCGGGCTCACTCACCTTTTTCTTCGAAATAGCCCGCCGAGCGGGACAAAATCTCGCGAACGTCCGCAGGACCTTCGCGGGGCTCACTTCGTCACACATCGATCACGTGAACCAGGGTGTCTATGAACCCCTCGAACGTCGTTGAGTTCTTGATGACATCGACCATGCGCGCTCGATCCGAGAAGACGTCGACGAATTGTTCGAACACTTCTTGGAACTCTTCGCGACCACTCGCGGCGAACGCAATAAATGCAACGACATTGACTCGTTGATCACCCCATGACGTTGCCACCTCATTGACGGCGAGGGCAATCGTCGGTCGCTGGGCCGTCATCGACATCGCGTGGGGGACGGCAAGTCCTTCGACAAACACGGTCGACGACATCTTCTCGCGTTCGATGGCGCTCTCGATATAACCGTCGTCGATGATTCCGTGTGATTTGAGCGCCTCGCCAAGGGTGCGGATTGCCGACTCTGGTCCGTCGAACGAGACGTTTCGAAAGAAAGTGTCCGCGCGGAAGTATTCGAGCAATCTCTCTCGAATGAGGTTTCGACGGCGGCCACGGCGTGCTCGAGATGTCACTCGTCGAACTGCATCAATATCCGACTCTGATAGGAACGGTTGCACTTGCACAATCGTGTCGAGTTCGAAGGGGAGGGGAATCGTAGTGATGACAATGTCGGTCGTGATGTCAGTCGCGCGGACATCTGTCCGTGTGATCACGGATTCGATAGTGATTTCTGCACCGAGGATTTTCTCGATACTCTCCCTCATTACTATGTGCAAGTCGTAATACGAGGGGCTAACGATTGTGGCTGAAACACGGTTTTTCGCTTGTGCTTGCCGCTCGAGGTGACTTCCGATGTGGAGCGCGATGTAAGAGATCTCATCTTCGTCAATCGTGAAGTCACGTTCCTTTTGAATTGTCGCCGCGATGAACACTGCGATATCCCAGACGAGCGGGTACGACGACTTGATGGATTTTTGCAGCGGGTTTCGAGACGGAGAATCGAATTTGGCGCGGGTCACGAGGTGTCCGATGTGTAACGCGAGTCGTCCGATGAGGTCGCTGTTGCGAAGGTCGATGAGGTACTCGTCGTAGACGAGTTCAACCGCGCGAGTAGTGAGGGCAACATCCTCACTATCCACCGCTGGTGTGCCAGCCGGTCCGCCAGAGCCGGGCGTGATGATTCTGGTCGCAAGCTGACGAGCGAGGTACCACTCTTCTCGAGCGCCGAGGTCGATCGAAAAGTGGCGTTTGGCCAACTCGCGAACGATTCCCGAGACGAAGGTGGTGTCATCGTCAAATTCGATCTCGATGTCCGGAAGGGTCAAACCGTTCCTAACTCGATCGACGGCAATCGCGAGATGTAAAAGCACCGAATCAATTCCGTATTCATTGATGAAATAGCGGTGATAATCGAGTCGTTCAATCAGATCTGTTTTGAAGTCGACGAGGGTCGGGATCTCGAATCGAAGCGCAATCGTGTCGAGGCTCAGCAAACCCGACGTCGTGGTGTCGTGCACCACGGTTGACAGCAAACGTCGAAGTTGTGACTCGTCACCTCGCAGCGTGAGAACATTGTCGACTCTGTCGATGGCAACTCCCGAATCGACAGCGTTTTGCCTGATGCGCTTGATGTCTGACTCGATTGTCGCCGCTGAGACGTGCAGTGACGACGCGAGGTCGTCGATAGACAAACCCGTGCCGGTAGATGCGAGACGGTGAACAATATGGTGTTCGCGTTCACGGGGAGTGGACGGAAGAGATTCCGGCTTCGTATCGAGGTCCGAGCGATAGGTGAAGTAGGCGTCACGGTTGAGTCGATAGCCCGCGCTGGTGGCACTGATGATGTCGTAAGGGTGCGCGGCGGACTTCGCAGCAGCGACGTAAGAACGGACGCTTCGAGTGGAAACCCCCATGTTCTCGGCCAGGAAAGAAGCGGTGAGTGTGTCATCAGTCGACCGCAACAATTCCAAGAGCGCGAGATATTTGTCAGACATGGTGATTCAACGATACCGAACGCCGTGAATTTGCTTCCGCGAGCGCGGAAGTATCCCTACTACTGTTTTGCCACACAGGACGGCAAAAAACTGAAACAGTTATGACATTCAATGAGGAGGTGGCGATGACGCAAGTCCTCGTCGTGTGCGCTGCAGGAGCGTCCAGCACGTTCCTTGCGCGTCGCTTGACCGACCTCGCTTCAGCCGCCGGGCTTACGTGGAGTTTTGCCCCAGCCTCGGTCGATTCGATTCCTGACGATTCAGGAGCAATTGTTGCGATTTCGGCGCATGTCGCAACCCACGAAGCGCTCGTCACCTTGACGACGAGGGGGATAAACCACGTCGTGCTCCCTGATACCGTCCGTGGGGGATTTGGTGCCGAGGACGCGTTGGATCAAATACTCAGTTTTGTGGGTAACAATGATGTTCACGCAGGTTCACGTGTTGAGCCGCACCGTGTGGAGGGAATCAACTGATGGCTTCTCGTACAGCAACAATCGCCTCTGGGCATGGGCTTCACGCCCGTCCAGCTGCCATGTTCGTGCAAGCCGTCAACGATTCGGGGCTGTCAATCACAATTGAAAAAGACGGTCGCGAAGCCCCAGCGGGAAGCATTCTTGGCGTTATCTCGCTTGCAATTAATCAGGGTGATACTGTCACTCTTACCGCTGACGGCGAGAATGTCGATTCGATTTTGGACTCACTGGTGGTTTTCCTCGAAACGGATCACGACGCCGAATGACGAACAAAGAAATCATTGTCACGGGTATCGGCGTAGGTCGAGGGCTCGTTGTTGGTGACGTGCTACGCATGCCGGATCCGCTTCCCGAACCAACGAAAACGGGCAGCACCAAGACAACTGAAGAAGAGCTAGTTCGCGCATCGAGTGCGCTTGATCAGACCGCAATGGACCTTCGTGCACGAGGAGTGCAGGCCGGCGGAATGGCGAAAGATGTTTTGGACGCACTGGCACTTATGGCCGATGATCCGATGTTGCTTGCGGATGTGAAAGAGCGGATTAATCGCGGATCCACCGCTGAGCGCGCGGTTTTCGACGCTTTTGCTGGTTTTGCTGCGGTCTTAGAGACGGCGGGTGGTTACATGGCCGAGCGCGCAGGCGATCTGGCAGACGTTGCCAATCGTGTCATCGCTCGCATCATGGGTATCTCCGCTCCAGGTGTTCCACAATCAGAGACCCCATTCATTCTCGTTGCCAGAGACCTCGCCCCAGCAGACACCGCGTTGCTCGATTTCGATATCGTTCGTGCGCTCGTGACCACTCACGGTGGTCCGACTTCGCACACCGCAATTTTGGCGCGTGAAAAGGGACTTCCGGCGATTGTTGGAGCTACGCTGGCGAACGTTCTCGTGGACGGCGACATTGTGATAGTTGATGCCGGTAAGGGTGAAATTGTTCTGCACCCGACCGCCGATCACGTCGCCGACGCCCTTGTCGAGGCGCAATCTCGACAAGCGGCCCGCGATGGCGCAACGGGACCGGGTCGAATGGCGGATGGCCATGAGGTTCAGTTACTGGCAAACGTTGGTTCCTCGAGCTCGGCGGGTGCGGCGGTTGACGCTCACGCCGAAGGCGTTGGACTGTTCCGGACTGAATTCCTCTTCCTTGACAACGACACTGCCCCTACTGTCGAGGCACAACGAGCCGAGTATGCCGCAGTGTTTGATAAGTTCCCGGGACAAAAGGTGGTCGTTCGGGTGCTCGACGCAGGCGCGGACAAGCCATTGTCATTCCTGACCGACGAGGGCGAGGAGAACCCTGCTCTTGGGCGCCGCGGGATTCGTGCATTATTCGCCCACGAGGAAATCCTTCGTGCTCAATTGACGGCAATCGCTCAGGCCGATGAGGCCTCTCTCGCAGAAGTCTGGGTTATGGCTCCGATGATTGCCACCGTCGAAGAAACCGAAGCTTTCGTGGGAATCTGCCGTGAATTCGGAATCAACAAAGCTGGCGTGATGATTGAGGTCCCATCTAGTGCACTTCTCGCGAACCACATCCTCGAGATTGCCGACTTCGTTTCGATCGGCACAAACGACCTCACCCAATACACGCTAGCGGCAGACCGACTATTGGGTACCGTCGCAAACCTGCAAGACGCATGGAATCCCGCGGTTCTTCGCCTCATCCGTGAAGTTGGCCTTGCCGGAAAAATGACGAAGAAGCCTGTGGGAATCTGCGGGGAAGCGGCCGCTGACCCGTTGCTTGCCGTCGTCCTCATCGGACTCGGCGTGACCTCGTTATCCATGTCACCCACAGCCCTCGCCGACGTGCGAGCAGAGATTTCGCGCTTCACGCTTTCCGAAGCGCGCGAACTTGCCGAGAGAGTCCTCTCGACGAGAAATGCAGCAGATGCCAGAATTGCGGCGTCTGCTGTGCTGACCCAGTAACACACACAAAAATAGAAAAGGAGCGAGTCAATGACGACTTCGTCATCAGCACGAGTAGGGATCCAGAAGTTCGGGTCCTTCCTCTCGGGCATGGTTATGCCCAACATCGCGGCATTTATTGCCTGGGGCCTCATCACGGCCTTCTTCATCCCAACTGGATGGCTTCCTGCACTTGGAGCAAACCCGTTGGACGCAGATGGAAATGCACTCAACAATGGTGGACTGAACTTCCTTGCGATGGTCGGCCCCATGATCGTCTACATGCTCCCCCTCCTCATTGCTAACACCGGTGGACGTCTCGTCTATGGTGTTCGCGGTGGTGTCGTGGGTGTCATCGGAACGATGGGTGTCATCGTTGGAACTTCGATCCCCATGTTCATGGGCGCAATGATCGTTGGTCCTCTCGGTGGATGGCTCATCAAGAAGGTTGACGCAATTTGGGCCGGCAAGATTCGCGCCGGATTCGAAATGCTCGTCGACAACTTCTCGGCCGGTATCGTCGGCGCCGTACTCGCCTTGGTTGCATTCCTCGGAATTGCACCCTTCGTCCAGACCGTCTCTGACGCTCTCGGAAACGGCGTGCAGGCACTCTACGACTCGGGCTTCGCGCCGCTCCTCAGCATTCTCGTTGAGCCCGCGAAGGTCCTGTTCCTCAACAACGCGATCAACCACGGTGTTCTTACACCGCTGGGAACCGAAGCGGCGGCCGAGAGCGGCAAGTCGTTCCTCTTCCTCGTTGAAGCGAACCCTGGCCCCGGTCTCGGTATCCTTCTTGCTTTCGCCGTGTTCGGCGTCGGCCTCTCGAAGGCATCCGCTCCTGGTGCGATCATCATCCACTTCCTCGGTGGTATTCACGAGGTGTACTTCCCGTACGTCCTCATGAAGCCGGCAATCATTGTTGCCGCCATCGCCGGTGGTGCAACTGGTGTTGCAACCAACTGGTTGTTCGGTTCGGGACTTCGTGCCCCGGCGTCACCTGGTTCGATCTTCGCGGTTCTGATTCAGACGCCGTCGGATGCGTACGTCGGTGTCATCCTGTCCGTCGTCCTTTCGGCGACCGTGTCGTTCTTGATTGCGGGCATCATTGTCCGTGCGACGCGTAAGGCAGACCTCGACGCCGAAGCAGGCGACCTTGCTGCAGCTAAGGCTCAGTCGAAGGCGAACAAGGGGTAATACCAATGTCAGCTGACCTAACACACACTGTCATTTTCGCCTGTGACGCGGGAATGGGTTCCAGCGCGATGGGGGCAACCCTTCTTCGCACCAAGCTGAAAGCCGCCGGCATCGCCGACGTCACCGTCATCAACCAGGCTGTTGCCGAATTGGAGTCGGACGCGGAGTTCGTGATTACTCACTCGGGGCTGACGGATCGGGCACGCCACATGGCTCCCGACGCTGTTCACGTCACCGTGGAGAACTTCATGGCCACTCCGAAGTATGACGAGGTTGTTGAGACCCTTCGGGCTCAGCGAGCTTAGGTAAGCGACAACCGGGGATTCACGCGATGAATGTATTGACTGCAGACACTATTCGTCTTCACGGAACGGCAACAACCCGCGAAGAGGCCATTGCAGAGGTGGGGGCGCTACTCGTCTCCAGCGGCGCAGTGACCAACGAATATGTCTCGGCGATGTTTGCGCGTGAATCCTCGGTTTCCACCTACATGGGGAACCTGCTCGCGATTCCTCATGGTACGAACGAATCGAAGGACGACGTGATTCGGTCAGCAATTTCGGTCGTTCGTTACGATGACGCTATCGACTGGGGTGGAAATCCTGTTCGGTTCGTCATTGGGATCGCGGGAAAAGGCGACAGCCACCTCGAAGTTCTCGGAGCAATCGCGACCGTCTTCAGTGACCTGTCCGCGGTGGCAGAACTTCTTGAGGCACCGACTGTCGAGCACATTTTGAGCCGTCTCGGGCTCAACTTCTCATGACTGCTGTCCACTTCGGGGCAGGAAACATTGGACGGGGATTCATTGGTCTCGCGCTACACAGCGCAGGTCACCGGGTAATTTTCGTCGACGTCGACGATTCGCTGATTTCGTCCCTTGCGGCGGCCGATTCGTATCGAGTAGTCGAAACGGGTACCAATGGAATCGTCCACACGGTCGACAATTTCACTGGCGTTAATTCAGCTACCAACCCGGAAACGGTGATCAAGTCAATTGCGGAAGCTGATATCGTCACCACGGCCGTCGGCCCTCGAATTTTGGAGTTTGTCGCGCCATTAATTGCGAAAGGATTGGCCGCTCGAACGTCGTCGACACCACTTGCGGTGATGGCCTGCGAAAACGCCATCGGGGCAACCGACACCCTCAAATCTTTCGTCGCTGTGTCCGCGTCGGTTGCCGAAATGTCGCGTGCACAGTTTGCCAACACTGCTGTTGATCGAATCGTTCCCGTCCAGGACCCTACCGAGGATTTGGATGTCACCGTCGAAGCGTTCAGCGAATGGGTGATAGACCGAACGCCGTTCAACGGTGTCGAACCAGTCATTCCCGATGCTCATTTTGTCGACAATCTTGAACCGTACATCGAGCGGAAGTTGCTCACGGTCAACACGGGTCATGCTTCGATCGCCTACCTAGGGCTGTGCGCTGGAGCTCGGCACATTGCCGAGGCTCTCGCGATGCCTTCCGTTGCAGTTGTTGTCGACGCGGTTCTTGACGAGACGACTCGAATGCTCGTCGCTCGACACGGTCTCGACGAGGCCGCCCAGCGTGCGTATGTTGCTCAAACGCTGGCCCGATTTCGTAATCCCGACCTTGACGACGAGCTGGTTCGCGTCGGGCGTCAACCGCTCCGCAAGTTATCGCGACATGAACGGCTCATCGAACCCGCCGCGGTGTTGTCCGAAAGCGGAGTCACTCCTCGTGCGTTGATGCAGGTAGTTGAGGCCGCAATGAGGTTTGATGTGCCTACGGACGACGAATCAGTGGAACTCCAACGGATGAGGACAACGCTCAGCGCGGAAGAGATTGCGTCAACCGTGTGTGGAATTGACGGCGGCCACCCTCTTTCCCCCCCTCTCGTTGCGGCCATTGAACGAACGCTGGGCTAAATGTCTAGTTCCGCTCTGCTCGCTCTTGTTGTCTCGTGCTTGATGTGGGGAACGACAGGAGTTGTCGCTGCGGGCATGTCTGCGGACGTTTCCACGCTCGCAATTGGTTCATTCACGATGGGGATCGGCGGGATAATTCTCGCAACGCTGACCTGGCCGGCGGTCCAAAGAGCGCTCTCTATTCCAGAGACACGCTTGTGGGTGTTGTTGGGAGGGATCGGGGTTGTGGTCTATCCGCTCGCGTTTTACGCGGGCATGCGTGACGCGGGAGTTGCGGTCGGGAACACGGTGGCTTTGGGGTCGGGGCCCCTCTTCGCCGGGGTGATTGAATGGCTCGCTGCGAAAAAAAAGCCCACACCGCGTTGGTTCCTTGCTCTCGGAATAGCGGGGACGGGATTAATCTTCGTTGGAGTTGCGCGCGGTGGGACGAGCGAGGTCGGACTTACTGGCGTAATGCTTGCGCTGGTTGCCGGGATGGCATACGCGCTGTATTCCGTTGCCGGGTCTCGCGTGATTGCGGCGGGAGCGAGCTTCCAGGGCTCCATGGGGGCAGTTTTCGGCGCGGGAGCGTTGCCCTTGCTAGCCTTACTCTTGCTCACCGGAGGACCTCTCGTATCGAATTTCGACAATTTGGCACGAGGCGCCTACCTCGCGTTGGGACCATTGGTTCTCGCTTATCTGTTGTTCGGTTATGCGCTCACTCGGGCGAGCGCTTCCCTCGTCACTCTGGTCACCCTTTTGGAACCCGTTTTCGCGACGATTTTGGCTGTCATGTTGTTGGGCGAGGCTCTCCCACCCATCGGATGGGTGGGAATCGTGTTGCTCGTCGGCGGAGTGGCGGTTGCAACCGTGCAACGACGCCTCTCGTAAATCCGCGATTCACCCACGTCGTAGCGTTAAGGTAGTAAACATGGTCGCGGATAAAGAAAACGAGAAGAACCTCTTTGGTCGTCCTCGACGCTCCTCGTTTGTTGCCGCGTCGGAAGAAAACGCTGATTTCGTGCCAATTCTGCCGGCAGTCGGATCGACCCCCATCCCGGCGGCGGCTGACGTCAATTATTTTCCGACGGTTGCAACAGGACAACCGAGCCTTCGGGAACCCGCGCCGCCCGCGCGCCTCGTGGTCCCGACGCGTAAATCCATGTCCGAAGAGGAAATTGCGACGGTGTTTGCCGAGTCCGCAGAGATGACAAGTTCGGACCAGATCTTGATGCTCGATGCGCAAGTGACATTGCGAGAAGACGATCTGCGAACCGCAAAGGAATTTGTTGCTCATTTGCGGGCCGTAAAACCCGCGGATGCGCAGCCGCTATTAGACGAACTGAAGAAGGTTTTTGCTGACGTTGACCCGAAAATCGCTTCGTTGAGTTTGAGTGATGAGCCCATGTCTGAATCACCGGCGAACGGCGTTCACGAGGCGATTACTGAAACTACGTCGCAGCCCACTAGCGGTTCGACGTCGACGCTCGCAACGCTTCTGGACTCTGCGCCACCGGCCGTTGCTGCACGTGGGATTTCTCAGGAAGATTCTGGCAACAGTCGTTACCGTGGCTGGAATGCCGTGATTCTTGTGGCGGCAATGGTGGCCATCCTGATTCCAGTCACGTCGGCCGTATTTACCGGCTTTGGGTCGCCCGTCCCCATTGCAATCGAATTATTGTTGAACTCATCCGGTGTAGTAGCTGCCGTTGCAGCTCTTGTTGCAGCCCTTCCCTTGGTTATTCTCGCTCGGTCTACATCGACCCGCCATGCGTTATCGACGAGGGCCGCGATTCAACGGGTAGCTGGAGTGGTCGGGGGAGCGCTGCTCTGGACCATCGGGTCACTCGTTGTCCTCGTTGGACTGCTTACCGTTCTTCTCGTGACGTCACAGGGAATCGGTCTACAACTGAATTCGATTCCTGGCGTTACGTCCACACTTGCCCAATTTGCCCCGAATGCACACGCTTCGGTGCTGGTAATAGCTCTCATCGTGTTTGTGGGCTTCCTCATCGCGTCTTTGTCGCGAAAGGCGTTTCGTGGCTCGATTTTGGCTCTGGCGGGGTTCACTCTTATCGGACCGGCCATCGTAATTCTTACGGGCCTCGCGGTTGTCTCCACAACAAACTCGGGTGCTGTGTTCACGCCAGAGAACATCGTCATCGCAACGGGAATTATCCCTATCAGCGTCATCCTGTTTGCGGGCATCGAGTCGGGAACCGCCACAGTTGTTCGTCGTGACGAAAACCCTGTATTTGGAGTGTCGCTCTACATCGGCCTCGCCGTCGGTCTTGGCTTTGCTGCATGGGTTCTCGTGGCCGGAATGAGTCCTGATGCAGTGGGCGATTTAGCGGTCGGATCAAACCCGGCACTTCACGTTGTTGCAGCCAGCGCCGAGTTAGCGCTCATTTCGGGAACAGTTGCCTTCGCGGTTCCCCTGATTCTTATTGCCGCACTCATCGGTCGGTCTCTGATGATGGTGACCGTTCGGGATGACCGTGACGCGAGCCCCGTGTGGATTCGTATGATTATCGTCGCCATGCCTCTGGCACTTCTCGCCTTGGACTTCACGGGGATAGCGGGTGACATCACGACGGTTCTTCCCGGAATTCCGTTCGTGTCGATCCCGCTTATGGTGATTGTTGGTCTTATGGCCGGCGCTTCAATCGCCTCGCGTCGTGAACTAGGTCGGGTCGCGCGAGTCATCAATGCGGTTCTCTCAACCGTGTTGATGTTGGCGGGGCTTGCCTTGACCTCGTGGTCTGTCCCTGGCCTAGTTAGCGTCTATGAAAGTTCAATTGAGCCGTTTGCGGCGACCCTTGGACTTTCCGGGACAGTTGTTCTTGTCGTCCCAACGGCCGTTCTTGCATTGTCATTCGTTCTGTCACTAATCGTCTCGGCGTTTGGCGCAGTTCGCTCGAATCGCACCGCGTAGGCGAGTTGTGACGACGACACTGGGGGACGTCACTGCGACGATTAATGACTTGTGGCCCTTGGCTGGACAAGAGGAATGGGACAATTCCGGGGTAATCTCGGGAGCTTCGAACCATCCCATTTCGTCCGTTTTGTTCGCGGTTGACATCACCGATGCGACCGTTTCCGAGGCTATTGTCGGAGGATTCGACGCGCTCATCTCGCATCACCCATTACTACTGAGGGGAATGTCGACGGTTGACGAGGACCGGTACAAGGGCGAACTGGTTGCACGATTGATCCGAGGAGGATGCGCGGCGATTGGCGTGCATACCAATGGTGACCGTGTCCCGACAGGGACAAGCGCGTCGATGGCAAGGGCTCTGGGCGTCAACGTGCTGCGCCCGATTGTCGCGAATGAACTCGGCGGCGGAATCGGTGTAATCGGGCATGTCAACGAGCAAACTCTCGGCGAGTTCGCGCAGTTGATCGCATCGAAACTTCCGGCGACCGCTGGAGGAGTCCGAGTGTCTGGCGAGTTTGCTCGCCGCATCCACTCGGTTTCGCTCTGTGCTGGTGCGGGGGATGCACTTCTCGCACACGCGGACGTGTCTGCTACCGACGTCTATGTGACGAGCGATTTACGCCATCACCCGGCATCAGAATTCCGTGAACAAGCTCGGCTTGACAATGACACGGCACTAATTGACGTGTCTCACTGGGCGGCAGAGTGGATCTGGCTTGAGACCGCTGCCGCCGAATTCCGTACTGCGCGACCCGACGTTGCCGTGACCGTCTCCGACATCAACACCGACCCGTGGTCTTTCGCGGTGATGCAGTAATGGGTTTACGCGCTCCAGCCGAGGCTCAAACAAGACTGCTCGACGTCCTTGCCCTCGACACCGAGGAAATTGTCATTAATCGAACGATCGTCGACGCACATGCTGCGCTTGTTGCGCTTGACACAGACGAAGAGTATCAACGCCTCGTGCGCGAGGCGGAAGACTGGGCAGATCGACACGATGAAATCGAACGACAGTGTGAACACCTCGAGTCCGACATCAGGGCAGCAAAGTCCCGAATCGCGCAGGATCGTGAACGCGAAAAGGGCTCGACGGACTCAAAGGAATTGACGTCACTCGAACACGAAATTGAGTCATTAGAGCGTCGAATTGAGATGCTCGAGGACCAAGAATTAGCGGCGTTGGCTGAGCGCGATGAGGTAACTGGCACGTGGAATGCAATCAAGATTGCACGAGACTCGTTCCATGACGCGCGGGCAGACGCACAAGATGCACTGCGGTCCGATATCGCTGCGTCTAACCGACGCCTCGCCGATATCGTCACTGCACGTGCCGAAATAGTTGCCTCTTTGCCGACCGACCTAATCGAACTCTACGAACGTCAACGCGAACGATACGGCGTTGGCGCTTCCCACCTTCACGCTGGAATCACGTCGGCGAGTGGGGTCACCTTGACACCGGGACAGCTCCACGATGTTCGCGTCGCAGACGCCGACGAGGTGTTGATGTGTCCGGATAGTAACGCCATTTTGATTCGGACGGCGGAATCAGGGCTGTGAGGCGCTTCATCGTTGAGGCTGACGGTGGTTCGCGCGGGAACCCCGGTGTTGCGGCTGGTGGCGCGGTAGTGATTGACGCTGAAACGGGCGAAATGCTCGCAGAGGTGGGGGTCTTTGTCGGAATTGCAACAAACAACGTCGCGGAATACTCGGGTTTGGTCGGCGGTCTGCGCAAAGCCCGTGAACTGGACGCCTCTGCATCGATCCATGTTCGAATGGATTCGAAACTCGTCGTCGAGCAAATGTCGGGCCGTTGGAAAATCAAGCACCCCGATATGCGCGAGCTCGCGCGGGAGGCACACGCGATTATCGCCGGAGCGGACGTGACGTTCGAATGGATCGCCCGCGAGTTCAATTCTCGTGCTGACGCGGTCGCAAACGAGTCGATGGACCGTCGCGACTCGTTCGGCTAGTCGCTAACATTGAATAGCGAGAGGGTCGGCCAGGCGGTCGCGTCACCGAAAGGTGCCGAGGAACGTCCGGGCTCCACAGAGCAGGATGGTGGGTAACACCCACCCGGGGTAACCCGCGAGACAGTGCCACAGAGAATAGACCGCCCGCAAGGGTAAGGGTGAAACGGTGGTGTAAGAGACCACCAGGAGGCCGGGTGACCGGCTTCGCTAGGTAAACCTCGTCCGGAGCAAGACCAGACAGATGCCAGTGACGCTGCTCGCCGAGGCATCGGGTAGGTTGCTAGAACTCCGCGGTAACGCGGCGTCGAGAAAGATGACCGTCCACGACAGAACCCGGCGTATCGGCCGGCCCCTCGTCTCTACCTTTGGGATGGCACGAGCGCAGCGGCGCCCAGAATTCCCGCGTTGTTGAAGTGCTCTGCAGGAACAATCGGCGTCCGCAGCGTCAGCAGTGGCAAGAAATTCTCGTACTCTTTCGACACCCCTCCGCCAACGACGAAAAGTGTGGGGGAGAACAACATTTCCAGTGTCTCGTAGAAGACCTGCAGGTGCTCTGCCCAGCGACTCCATGACAAGCGCTTTCGCTCTCGGACGACATTTGCTGCAAGTTGTTCCGCAGTTCGATTGTGGCGACCAGGCAGGGTCATGTGGCCGAGCTCAGAATTTGGCACGAGAACGCCGTTATAGATCAGTGCCGAGCCAATTCCGGTTCCCAGTGTTGTCACGAGTACTAGGCCTTGAACCCCACGTGCTGCTCCAAACATGTATTCCGCGAACCCCGCCGCATCGGCATCGTTGACGACGTGGACACGTCGATCGAGTGATGCTTCGAGTAGGTCCCCAACATTGAGGCCGACCCACGACCCATCGACGTTCGATGCAGAGAAAGCGACCTCATCGATGATGACGGCAGGGAAGCACACGCCAACGGCCAGCGAACCATTGGGATCTAATTGTTCAACTAATTCGCGGCACACACGGGCGACATCGCCGGGGATTGCTCCGGCGGGAGTACCGACCTTGATCTTTTCACCAATGAATTCGCCAGTAACCACATCGACGATCGCGGCTTTGATTCCGGTGCCACCGATGTCGATGCCAATGGTGTGTGTCATGGTGGTCTCCGGGTGCGGGTGAGCCCAGTTGGGGCGATAATGGCATTCTACTGAGGGAGGGTCTATGGCGTGGTGGTACAACCATCGAACCGGAGAAGTCGAAGAAGGACCGCTTTCCCTCGGAAGTGACCGTGATGGACCGTTCGAGACCCGGACAGATGCTGAGCGCGCTCCTCAAATTGCAGCTGAACGGGCGCAGGCGTGGCGGGACGAGGACGAAGCTGACGACGACTGACAATCGATCAAAAGATCGAGCATGTCTGCGATAACGCGTTTAGCCCAACCCCGGCGTGTGTCGCACAGTGATTGGCAGACGGCGTTCACGCCCAAACGCCATTCGAGAGATTCGAGGACCGATCGCACCTTGTCGACGCTTCCATTCGCTCCCCGCGACGAGGCCGACGATGCGTTCAACCGTGTCCCGATCGAAGCCAGCCGAGACAACCGCATCAATCGAATTACGGTGACTGATGAGTTGTTCGAGGATAGCGTCGAGCACGTCGTAAGGCGGCAACGAATCCTGATCAGTCTGATCAGGACGAAGTTCCGCGCTCGGCTCTTTCGTGATTGAACTCACGGGAATGGGCGGGGTCTCACCGCGCGACACAGCCGTGGCGTTGCGCCAACGAGCCAGTTCCCACACAAGCGTCTTAAAGACGTCTTTAAGCGGAGCGAAACCGCCAACGGTGTCTCCATACATCGTGGAGTAGCCAACTGCCACCTCAGATTTGTTGCCCGTCGTGAGTACCAGATGACCGTGCTGGTTACTGAGCGCCATGAGAATCATGCCTCGAGCGCGCGCCTGGATGTTCTCTGCTGCAACTCCGGTCAAACCCAACTGGGTCTCGAATGGTGTGACGAGGTCGGCAATGGGCTGAACGTCATAGTGACAGCCGATGGTGGTAGCCAACTCGTGAGCGTCGTTCTTTGACCCGTCGCTTGAATACCTGCTCGGCATCGAAACGCCATAGACCCGGTTCGCACCGATTGCGTCCGCCGCGATAACGGCACACACTGCGCTGTCAATACCACCACTGAGTCCCAGTGCAATGGAAGGGAAACCGTTTTTGATGACGTAATCGCGCACACCGAGAACGAGAGCACTCCAGATTGCCTCAAGTTCGGGCAAATCAACCCCAATGAAGGGGGTAACTGTGTCGTGAGGCTCTGTCAGCGCGATTCCGTCTTGTGAATCTCCATTGCCGACAATGTCGATTACTTCGAGGGCTGGCTCGAATTGTGTCGCCCTCAATAAGGTCGAACCTGATGCATTCAGAACTGCGCTGTCGCCATCGAAAACAAGGTCGTCTTGCCCGCCCACCGCGTTGACATAGACGACTGTCGCACCAAACTCGGCTGCTCTGGACGCCAACAACGGGAAACGCATCTCGTCTTTACCTGTGTCAAAAGGTGACGCATTAATAATGACGACTGCGTCGAGGTCACGAGCCGCTAACTCGGCGACTGGTCCATCCGGGCGCCACAGATCTTCACAAATGAGAAATCCCGTCTGCACACCACCCAGATCAAGAACGAGAGTTCCTTCACCGGGAACGAACACCCGTTCTTCGTCAAAAACGGAATAGTTCGGCAGATGACGTTTTGAATACCGTGCCGTGACACGTCCATCGTGCAGAACCGCGAGCGAATTATGCGCTCTGGCGCCGCCAAATTCAGTTTCCGCTGCTTGTGAAAGGTACCCCACGATGACAACAGCATCGCCAAATCCGGCCGACGCTAGTCGAGCGGCGAGAGAATCGACACCCGCTTCGGATTGGCGGATGAAGTCCGTGGTTGACGCGAGATCGTCTACGGGATACCCCGTGATTGACATCTCTGGCGTCACAATCACGCGGGCACCGCGGGCGTACGAATTCGCGACCGCGTCGAGAATCGCGAGCGAGTTGCCCGTGACGTCACCCACGATGGGGTTCAGTTGAGCCAGCGCGAACCTAATCCTCGACATAACAAGTAGCCTAGTAGCGCAGGGAAAGCGTCGAAGGAGTCCCATGGAAAAGCAACAGGAGTTTGTGCTCCGCACCATCGAGGAACGCGGTGTTAAGTTCGTTCGACTATGGTTCACCGACGTGTCGGGAACACTCAAGAATGTTGCACTTGCGCCGGCCGAAGTTGAAAGTGCATTCGCCGAGGGTCTCGGCGTCGACGGCTCATCGGTAGAGGGACTCACCCGTGTTTATGAGGCCGACGTGTTGTTGCACCCGGACCCAACGACATTCCAGGTGCTCCCGTGGCGCGGTCAAGTTGACCCCACGGCGCGCATGTTCTGCGACATCACCACTCCGGACGGACAAGCAGCAGCAACGGACCCTCGTTACGTACTGCGTCGCGCTCTCGCCAAGGCGGCGGACAAAGGTTTCACTTTTTACACCCACCCCGAGATTGAGTTTTACCTTTTCAAAGACAGCAATCAGGTAAACCCCGTCCCAGTCGACGAAGCGGGATATTTCGATAATGTTCCGGGCGGAACGGCCCACGATTTCCGTCGCAACGCTGTCCGTCATTTGGAAGACCTCGGAATCTCGGTCGAGTTTTCGCACCACGAAGCCGGCCCTGGACAGAACGAGATCGATCTTCGATACGCCGATGCGTTGACGACCGCCGACAATATCCAGACGTTCAGGACTGTCGTTAAAGAGGCCGCGATTGAACAGGGTGTTTACGCGACGTTTATGCCGAAACCTCTCGCTAACCACCCAGGAAGCGGTATGCACACCCACATGTCGCTGTTCGAGGGCGACTCAAACGCGTTCTACGACGCGAGCAAGCCGTATCAATTGTCGACAATAGGCCGACAATTCATTGCCGGCATTCTCACACACGCTCACGAGATCACCGCGGTGACCAACCAGTTTGTGAACTCATACAAGCGACTCTGGGGCGGTGGTGAAGCTCCGCCATTCATAACCTGGGGTCACAACAACACGTCGGCTCTTGTACGCGTGCCGATGTACAAGCCGGGTAAAGAGCAGTCCGTTCGAATCGAGTATCGCGGTTTGGACGCTGCCGCAAACCCGTACCTTGCCTATGCGCTTCTTTTGTCGGCTGGGATGAAGGGCATCGACGAAGGTTACGAACTTGCTCCCGAAGCTGAGGGAGATATCGCGAGTCTTACGGCTACTGAGCGGCGTGCGCTCGGCTACCGACCGCTCCCCGAAAATCTGCACCGCGCATTGCACTACATGGAGGAAAGCGAATTGGTCGCCGAAACTCTCGGTGAGCAGGTCTTCAACTTCTTCATTCGCAACAAACAAGCTGAATGGAACGCCTACGGTCGCCAAGTGACTCCGTGGGAGTTGGACACGAACTTCCGCCAGTTGTAAGCATGGGCGCAGCACCCAGCCTCACCGATCTAGCCCGAGTCGGGTTTGTTGACCTGTCCGGTGCGCGCGAACTTTTGGTTTCCAATGGTTTCGACCCTCAATGGTTCAGGGTAGCTGCGAGTGCCGATAATGCGGTGCGCTGGTTAAGCCGTCTGGCGGAGTCGAACCGCAATCTCCTCGACGGGGTTCTCGCCGTCACGGAACATCGCACCGCTCTGATTCGGGTACTCGGCGTCAGTGACGGCCTGGCTGAGTTCCTTGTGCGAAAGCCGGATGCCCTTAACCGGGTCTTGCCACCCCAGTCGTTGCCCACGGAAGCGGAGTATCGTGACGCGCTGTCCGGGGCGTCGTCGGTTGACGACATTCGGTTCCGCTATCGCCAGCATTTAGTGACGATTGCCGCATGGGACCTCTCGCAACCGGATCCCTCTGCAATCGTTCATCTCGTCGGCGCTGCCCTAGCCGACCTCGCTGGGGCTGTTCTCGACGCGGCGCTGCAACTAGCAAAAGACACGGTTGACGCACCGGCAAAAATCAAGGAGGACACGGTCCTTTCTATCGTCGGGATGGGCAAGGCGGGCGCACGTGAACTCAATTATGTCTCGGACGTCGACGTGATCTTTGTGTGTGACTCTCGCGGAATTGATTCAGACGACGCCGTCAATTTGGCGACCAAGTGGGCGCGATCCATTGTTGCGACCGTCAACGAGCCGAGTCTTGAGCCCGCCCTGTGGGAATTGGACACCAATCTGCGACCGGAAGGCGCGAAAGGTGCTCTGGTGCGGACGTTGCAATCCCACGTGGCATATTACGAGCGGTGGGCTGAGAACTGGGAATTTCAAGCAATGCTCAAAGCGCGACCAATAGCCGGTGATTGTGCGCTCGGTGCCGACTACCTCGCCGCCCTCTCGGATGTTGTGTGGTCTAGCTCTGCGCGAGAAGGTTTCGTTGAGTCGGTCCAAAAGATGCGCGAGCGAGTAACCGAGAACATTCCCGCCGATCTCCGCGATGTGCAGATCAAGTTGGGCCCTGGTGGTCTGCGGGACGTCGAGTTCACTGTGCAGTTGTTGCAACTGGTGCACGGTAAGGACGACGAAACAGTTCGTGTGCGCGATACCTTGACCGCGATTACTCGATTGTCCGACGGCGGCTATATCGGTCGCACCGAAGCACACTCGTTTTCGAACCATTATCGCGAATTGCGAGTGCTGGAACACCGCGTCCAACTCCTTTCACTGCGCCGAACCCATCTCATGCCGCGTGACCCTGAACTGCTCAGAATTGTTGCACGAGCGTCCGGGCTCGCTGAAACCAGCGACGGACTTGTGACGCACTGGAATGACATCAAACGAGACGTTCGCTCCTTGCACCAACGTCTTTTCTATCGCCCGCTACTTTCTGCCGTCGCGAATCTGGGCGAGGACACCATCTCACTGTCTAATGTGCAAGCAGAAGCGCGACTGAGCGCGAGCGGCTTCCGTGACCCCGTCGGCGCCCTTCGCCACATTGCCGCACTGACCGCCGGCATTTCGAGAAGTGCGGCAATTCAACGGAACCTTTTGCCGGTCCTTTTGCATTGGATGACCGAAGGCACTGACCCCGATGGTGGACTGGCTGCTTTCCGCACCATCAGCGACTCGCTCGGTGACTCGCCGTGGTACCTAAGGATGCTCCGCGACTCGGTGGGTGCTGCACAGCGGCTCAGTCGCGTTCTCTCGCTGTCGCGCTACGTCGCGATCCTGATTGAACGTGTGCCCGACGCGGTTGCGTGGCTCGATGACGACGAGAACCTTAAGCCTCGAACGCGCGAGACCCTAATGGAAGAGTTCGGCGCTATAGATTCTCGTCACGCCAACGTGGAAGACGCAGCAAAGGCTGTTCGTTTCGCCAGGCGGCGGGAGTTATTGCGCGTCGCATTGGCGGTCGTACTCGATTTGGTAGACATCGAGCAGACGGGCATTGCCTTATCAGACATTGCGGCCGCAACAATCGACGCGGCAACTCGACTCGCTCGTCGAGGAATTGATGGCATCGAATTTGCCGTCATCGCGATGGGGCGTTTCGGCGGTCAGGAACTCGGATTCTCGTCGGATACCGATGTGGTCTGGGTGTTCCGCGATAGTGGAGCAGGCGATTCCGCCCATCAGTACGCCGAAAAAATTGTTCACTCGGTCAACAGGCTCACCGAGGATTTGCGCTTCCCCCTCGACCTCGATGCAGGACTTCGACCGGAAGGTAAAAACGGGCCTCTCGTGCGCTCTCTCGAGGCCTACAGGGCCTATTACGCACAGTGGAGTGACATTTGGGAAACGCAAGCGCTCATCAGGGCTACGCCGGTCGCGGGGGATACCGCACTGTTGGCAGCATTCGACGAGATGGCCAATGCCGTCCGCTACTCATCAGAGATTTCGGGAGAGGGAATTCGCGAGATTCGGCGAATAAAGGCGCGTGTAGAGACAGAGAGACTTCCGTTCGGTGCGGATGCGTCCCGTCACACCAAGCTGGGTAGAGGGTCACTGAGTGACGTCGAATGGTTGGTACAACTGTTGCAACTGCAATACGGAACAGCAGACGCGACGGTTCGGTCACCGTCAACGCTGACGGCGTTGGCCGCCGAGGTCGCTAGCGGTCTGATCACCGAAGCGGACGGCGCGTCACTTCGGGAAGCCTGGTTGCTGAGTTCACGAATCCGCTCTGCGACGACGCTGTTCACGGGCAAGGGTTCTGATGTGCTACCGCTTGATCGACCCGCGCTCGAGGGAATCGCCCGACTACTTGCTTACCCGGCAGGGCGCGGCGCGGAACTCGAGAATGACTATTTGCGTATCACCCGCCAGAGCCGGCAGGTGTTCGAACGAATTTTCTATCCGGACTAACGACGAAAGCGCCACCCGAAGGTGACGCCCCGTCAACCAACATTGTCTAGCAGGAGAAAGTGGTCTCGTACTCGAACGGGTGCGGCCGTTGCGCCGACGGAAGAACTTCCATCGCACGCTTCATGTTCACCCATTCGTCGATGAGGTCCTTGGTGAATACATTTCCCTGCAGGAGGAATTCATGGTCGTTCTCGAGTGCGATAAGGGCCTCGTCAAGTGATCCAGGGACCTGAGGGATCAGCTTCGCTTCGTCAGCGGGAAGTTCGTAAAGGTCCTTATCAACGGGCTCGTGTGGCTCGATTTTGTTGAGGATTCCGTCAAGCCCGGCCATCATCTGTACCGCGAACGCGAGGTACGGGTTACTCGATGCGTCGGGAGCGCGGAACTCGATTCGCTTAGCCTTCGGATTGGTGCCCGTGATTGGAATGCGGATTGCGGCTGAACGGTTACCGGCCGAGTAGACCAAGTTGACGGGAGCTTCGAAACCTTTGACAAGTCGTCGGTAGGAGTTCATCGTTGGGTTCGTGAACGCAAGGATTGCACCCGCGTGCTTGAGGATTCCGCCGATGTACCAGCGAGCGATGTCCGAAAGACCCGCATATCCCTTTTCATCGTAAAACAGGGGCTTGCCGTTTGACCACAGCGATTGGTGTGTGTGCATGCCGGACCCGTTGTCGTTGAAAAGCGGCTTGGGCATGAAGGTTGCGACTTTGCCGTGAATATCGGCTTCGTTCTTAACGATGTACTTGAATTTGAGAATGTCGTCAGCTGATTGCACCATCGTGTTGAACCGGTAGTTGATTTCACACTGGCCGGCGGTCCCGACCTCGTGGTGGGATCGCTCTACCTCGAGGCCGGCGGCCGCGAGTTGGAGACAAATTTGGTCACGAAGGTCGGCGAGCTTATCGACCGGGCTAACAGGGAAGTAGCCACCCTTATGAGGGGTCTTGTTGGCGAGGTTTCCACCTTCTTCCTTGCGTCCGGTGTTCCACGCGGCCTCTTCCGAATCCACGTGATAGAACGACGATCCACTCGAAACCTCGTATCGTACGTCGTCGAAGATGAAGAATTCAGCCTCCGGGGCGAAGAACGCAGTGTCAGCGATACCAGTTGACGCGAGATATTTTTCGGCTTTCTTCGCCACTTGTCGCGGGTCGCGGTGATAGATTTCGCCGTTCCGAGGGTTGTAGATGTCAAAGATCAGAATGAGCGTCTTTTCAACTCGATAGGGATCGAGGTACGCGGTCGTGACATCAGGGATCAACTGTAGGTCGCTCTCGGCGATGCCCTGGAAACCCGTGATCGACGAGCCGTCAAAGAGTTGGCCGACGGAAAAGAATTCTTCGTCAACCGTGCTCGCGGGGATGTTGAAGTGCTGCTGAATACCGGGGAGGTCGGTGAATCGAATGTCAAGGAACTTGACGTCTTCCTTCTTTATGTAGGCAAGCACCTCTGCTGGGGTCTTAAACATTTTTCCTCCTGCTGGTCGGGATAATCTGCTCTAACTTTTGGTTCACGCTACTGAGAACATGTGTCTAGACCGTCACACGAATGTTTCGGGAATGTTACAAAGAATCAGAACTAGCGAGGTCGTGGCGCGCGCATTTTGGTCGGATCGATGCCTTTGGGCATCATCGACGCAGGAGTCTTTGCAATTGAGTTCAATCGATTCGACACCACCACGATTTCGGCGGGACGAACCCGACCCTTGATTTTGTAAAGCGCGGGGAAAAATTCCTTGAGAGTCAGACCGTCTGAACCGACGTGCAGGAGATTTACGGGAACTCCGGGAACGATGCGTTGGACCTCTCTGCGAGCGTCTTCGACGAGAGGAGCGACGCGAGACCGAACGCCCTCTGAAACGATGACCACGCCGGGTTTACCAACTACTCGGTACACGATGTCTTGGTTCTTGTTCATTCGAATCGGCGTATCGTTTCCGCGCCATGAGCGGCGCAGTTGATTCTTAATCAAGGCAGACACCGCGCCGGGTTGGCCTTGCAGATTCGAGTACATCAGACGCTGCGTCAATTGTCCAAGAACGATGAGGAAGCCGAGGATACCGGCGAGAACTCCAAAAATGATCGAAACAACGAAGCTGATGGGTTCGCCGCCAGTCGCCATGATCGCGAACACAATTCCCGCGGCAATCGGACCGAGCGTTCCCAGTATCAGCCAGATAATTGCGAGGCGGTCCCGCTTGATGACGAGTACAAGGACGTCAATGATTTGACGGATGCGGCCAGGTTCTTTTGCCATGCTGTTCTCCTAGTAACCGAGGTCGGAAGCGGTAAACGCGCCTGCTTCAAGTCGAGTTTTCATCGCGCTGAGGAACCGTGCTGCGTCGGCGCCGTCGATGATGCGGTGGTCATAAGACAGTGCTAGATAGACCATCGAGCGGATGACGATAGATTCGCCGCCAATAACGACGGGTCGCTTGACGACCGTGCCGAGGCCAAGAATGGCGGATTGAGGCAGGAAGACAACGGGCGTGTCGAATAACGCGCCGCGCGAACCAGTGTTGGTGACAGTGAAGGTGCCTCCTTGCAACTCGTCCGGAGTGAGTTTGTTGCTACGCGTTCGGTCTGCGAGGTCTGCGATCTCGGCTGACAGAGCGGCGATGCTCTTGCCCCCAGCGTTCTTCACGACTGGAGTGAGAAGTCCGCGTTCGGTGTCGACCGCGATAGAGATGTTTTCGAAGGCGGGGTAGACAATGTCGTCTCCCTGAACTGTGCTGTTGATGATGGGGTATGCCTGGAGTGCCTCGACCGACGCTTTGACAAAGAAAGGCAGGAACGTAAGCTTCTGACCTGTCTTGGAGTGAAAATCTGCTTTGATGTCGTCGCGCAAATTCGAGACTGTCGTCACGTCCACCTCAACGACAGTGGTGAGCTGAGCGGTGGACACCATCGACAGCACGGCGCGCTCGGCGATGACTTTACGCAGTCGAGACATCGGCACACGAGAACCACGAAGTTCCGACGTCGCGAGGGGCACGGAGTCATTAGCGAACACGGGTGCAGCGACAGGCGCAGGAACCGTCGCCGGGACGACAACCGCGGGCACGACTGAAGTCGCAGCAGTTTCTGCAGCGAGGACGTCTTCCTTTCGGATGCGCCCCCCGATGCCGGTACCGACGACTCCAGCCAAGTCCACTCCGCGATCATGGGCCAATTTGCGCACAATCGGGCTCACGTAGGGGTTCCCAAAACGCGGGGCCGGTGGCACCACAGGCGCGGACTGAACAACGGGTGCGGCCTGGACGGGAGCCGCAGCGACCACCGGTGGAGTCAGAATGACCGGTTCGGACATCACGGGAGGAGAAGCAATCGGTTGTGCGGCGACAGGCGCTTGCGCTACCTGAACGACCGGGGGCTCGGGCGCCGGGGTGACCTCGGCAACGGGTGCGGCCGGAGCATCGGTCGGAGCGGACGGAGGGGCTCCGCTGCCTTCTCCGATGCGTGCGAGTGGCGCTCCAACTTCGACGGTCTCGTCTTCTTGGGCGAAAATCTCTTCGATTACGCCAGCGACAGGCGACGGGATCTCGGTATCGACCTTGTCAGTTGAGACTTCGACGATGGGCTCGTCGACAGCCACGGTGTCTCCGACCTTTTTCAGCCAGCGAGTCACGGTTCCCTCGGTAACACTTTCACCGAGTGCGGGAAGGTTGACGTTCGTGCTCATGTTGATTCGTTCTCCTTGAACAGTTGTTACATCGCGTGAAGCGGTTTGCCTGCGAGGGCCATGAACGCTTCACCAAGCGCCTCGTTTTGGGTGGGGTGTGCGTGTAAGTGCGGCGCCACGTCTTCGGGGTGCGCTTCCCAGTTGACAATCATCTGAGCCTCACCGAGCAATTCGCCAACGCGCGCGCCAATCATGTGAACTCCGACAACTGGCCCGTCCACCACTCGAATGACCTTGATGGATCCTGCGGTTTCGAGGATGTGGCTCTTTCCATTCCCTGCCAGGTTGTAGTCGTAAATGGCTATCGCCGCATCGCCGTACTGTTCTTTAGCTGCCGTTTCGGACAGGCCGACCGATGCGATCTCAGGTTCGGAATACGTGACTTTTGGAATGTTGATGTCAGAAACGACCATGGGGTTGAGTCCGGCGAGTTCTTCGGCAACGAAAATTCCGTGTTGGTAACCACGGTGGGCAAGTTGGAGTCCGGGAACGATGTCTCCAACGGCGTAAACACCCGGGATGTTCGTAAGTAGACGTTCGTTCGTGAGGACGTAACCGCGATCCATCGCGACTCCGACCTCCTCGAAACCGCAATTCGCTGTCTGAGCACCGCGACCGATTGCAACGAGCAATACCTCTGCGGTGAGGGTTTCTCCGCCTTCAAGAGTGACGGTTACGCCATTCGCGTCCTGGGTTGCACTCTCGAAGCGCACGCCTGTCCTGAATTCGATTCCGCGCTTTCGGAATGCGCGCTCGAATTGCTTCGAGACCGACTCGTCTTCGTTCGGGACCAAACGCGGCAGGCCTTCAATGATCGTGACGTCGGTGCCCCACGATTTCCACACGGACGAGAACTCAACTCCGATGACGCCACCACCGAGAACAATGGCGCTTTGTGGGACGTAGTCCAGCGTGATGGCCTGTTCCGAAGTCAGGAAACGTCCGCCGATTTCAAGGCCAGGGAGAGTCTTGGCGTAAGAACCCGTTGCAAGCACGACATTCTTTCCGGTAATCGTTGTGTCGCCCACCTGGACGGTGTTCGGTGACGTGAGCGTTCCATAACCGTCGTAGGTGGCGATTCCTCGAGCTTTGAGGAGCCCCTGAAGTCCTTTGAACTTAGAGTCGATGATTCCCTGGCGATAGGTCGAGACGGCGGCGACGTCGATTCCGGCGAGCGTCGCGTCAACCCCAAACTTCGCCGCGTCGCGAACGCTGTCCGCGATTTCTGCGGCGTGGAGCAGGGCTTTTGTCGGAATACATCCGACGTGCAAACAGGTCCCACCGACTTTGTCTTTTTCAACGAGCGCAACGCTCATGCCCAATTGACTTGCGCGGAGTGCGGCCGAATAGCCACCACTTCCGCCACCAAGAACGACGAGATCTACAGCTACGTCAGCCACCAACACTCCTTGAAATTGTGAATGGAACTGGGCCACGCGGGACATGGTGAAACCCAGTGATAACCGCCTTTGAGCCTACCGCCTGTTCGCGGGGCTGTCCGCCAGCCGACGAGCAAATTCGATGAGGGTTCGCACCATCGTTCCCGTCGCTCCCTTAGGGACGAAACCGTAGGGTGCGTTTGAGTTGTTAGCGGGTCCGGCGATGTCGAGATGGGCCCACGGGATACGGTTCCCGTCGGGTTTGGGTCCGACGAATTCCCGCAGAAAAATTCCACCAATGAGCATCCCGCCCGCGGTATTCCCAACTTTGGAATTGGCAATGTCGGCAACATCACTCGCCAAAATTGGCAACAAATAGTCGGGCAAAGGCATTGTCCACGATTCTTCGCCGACGGTGTCCGACGCGGTCTTTAACGACGAAGTCACCTCGACGTCTCCCATCAGTGCCGCGATTCTGTGACCAAGGGCGACCCGAGCCGATCCCGTGAGCGTTGCGACATCAATGATGTAGTCGGGGTTCTCCTCACTAGCCGCAACAAGACCGTCTGCGAGCACTACACGACCTTCAGCGTCCGTGTTTGTGACTTCCACCGTTTTTCCACCCCGAATCGTAATAACGTCGTTGGGTCGAATTGCCGTGCCCGATGGCATATTTTCGGCGATGCATAACCACGCCGTGACAGCGATGGGGAGTTTGCGTTGGGCGATTGCCCGTGTGACAGCGAAAACGGTCGCAGCACCGGTCATGTCGTACTTCATGCCGACCATCGAGTTAGCCGGCTTGATCGACAATCCGCCGGTATCGAAAGTGATGCCCTTGCCGACGAGGGCGAGGTGTCGTTTCGCGCCTTTCGGCGAATATCGAACGGTGACGAGTCGCGGTGGGCGGGACGATCCAGCCCCGATTCCCAGAATGCCTCCGTATCCACCGCGTTCGAGCGCGTTTTCGTCGAGAACCTCGACTCGAAGTTCCGTGCCCTTCGACAGGTCGACGACTCGCCTCGCTAACTCTTCTGGGCTAAGAATGTTGGGAACCTCAGTGACAAGGTCACGAACGATGCCGACGGCCTCGACCCCCGGCCGGACGTCGTCGATGAGTGGGGCGTGACGCGAGACCAGCGTGAGTTCAGTAACAACCGCCGGCCTGTCACCGCTCTTTCGCGACATCGTCTTGAGTGAACCCAGAAGCGCACCTTCTGCTAAAGCGGTGGCCTCGGCGCTTGACCGGGTCGCAACGCTCATCACAACGTGCCCAGATAGATTTCGCGTCGCGGTCGCGGCTGCGTAGCGAAGACTCGAAATTCGTTCCAGCGCGGACCCCAACCCGACGACGGCGATTGTGCGGAAATCGCTCCACTGAGGAGCAGGCAGTAGTGATGTGGAATCCATTCCGCCGTCGAAACCGACGCGGTCGATTGCGTCGGTCAGCCATCGTCCCAACTTTCCGCGAACACCATGAGCAAGGTCGCCGTTCGCGTCTTTTACTGCGACGAGGACTAAAACATCGCCTGGGACAAGTGAACGAGAGTGCGAAACGGTTGTCATAACCACAGCGTAGGCGAGACCGCATGGATACCGCCGTAGCATGGAGGGATGAGCGTGGGACGTCTGGTGTATCGCGAGATGGGTGTCGAGGTACCCCGCGGTTTACCGCTCGTGATTTTGCTGACTGGCTTCATCGACGCCGGCCGCTCTGTTGCGACGGCAGCACGCCACCTCATCGACTCGACAACTCACGAGAGGGTGTGGGTTTTTGATAACGACGAGTTGCTCGATTATCGTGCCCGCCGCCCAACCTTCACGTTTGAACAGACACGCCTGACGGATTACCGCCCGCCCGAACTTGTGTTGAGACTGGTGACCGATGAACTAGGAGTGCAGTTTCTGCTACTGACCGGGTACGAGCCGGACTACCGATGGGAAGCCGCCGCAGAAGCCGTTGTCACGGCGATCGAGAAGTTTGAGACTTCCGAGACGATGTGGGTGCACGCAATCCCTATGCCGGTTCCTCACACGCGTCCGGTTGGTATGACCGTGAGTGGAAATCGAGATGACTTGATTGAGCAGTACTCCGTCTGGAAGCCGACGACCGAAGTCCCAGGAACGTTTGTTCACCTGGTCGAGTTCATGCTCACCAAACTGGAACACCCTGTTGCCGGTTTCGTGTTGTTGATACCGCATTACCTCGCGGATGCTGAGTACCCGGCTGGAACACTCGCCGTCGTCGATGCGATTACGACGGGAACAGGAATATCGTTGCAAACCGATGCGTTGAGAGAGACGGGTCGGGAGTTCCTGACGGGAATCGCCGATCAAGTGGCGGACAACGACGAACTCGCGAAACTCATCACAAATCTGGAAAATCGTCACGATACGTACATGCTCGACAACCCGACTCCATCACCGTTCGTGGACGACGACGGACAATTTCCCAGCGCCGAGAGCATCGCGACGGAGTTAGAAAACTTCCTGCGAACGCGCGGGAACTCGGACGACTAGCCGACCGTGGTAACCTGTAAATCGAAAGACCCCGAGTCAACGGCCCAGCCGATTTGACACGGGGGTTTCTACTGCCCGAAAGAGGAAATCTTCATGGCTGACGCCCCCCGACGTTTCAACATCTTCAAACGTAAGGACTCGGTTGACGAGGTCGTTCCTGTGAAGCCCGCTGCGAAGGCCGCGGCGAAGGCTCCGGCGAAGCCCGCGGCGAAGGCTCCGGCGAAGCCCACGGTGAAGCCCACTGCGAAGGCGCCAGCCAAGCCCGTAACGAAGGCAACAGTTAAGCCGGCTGCGAAGCCCGCCGCCAAGGCTCCGGCAAAAACCGCTGCCAAGACCCCTGCGAAGACGGCGACAACAAAAGTCGCTGCATCAGTATCTGGGGCAAAAGATTTGGGGATCGATGACGCAGAGCTTCTCGGAGACGAAGAGTTCGACGTCGTCCTCGTGGTTGGCGATGACAACATTGTTGAGGTTGAGGACACCAGCATCCCCGCGGTTGACGAGGTTATTGAGCTCACGGACGACGAAGCGGAAGATGTCAAAACAGCGCTGACGGCGACACTGCCCGCAGACGCGATTCACATTTCCTCTGGTGACGACGAGATTCCGTCGGTGTCGACCATGATTACTGGTGCTACCGCTGACCCTGTTAAGGATTACCTCAAGCAAATTGGGAAGGTCGCGCTCCTCAACGCCGAACAAGAGGTAACCCTGGCACTGCGAATTGAGGCGGGTTTGTTCGCGGAAGAAAAGTGGGCCAAACTCTCAGGCGCCAAGCAAAAGAGTCGCGAAGGGCGCGAGTACCGGATCATTGCCGACGACGGCGAGCGCGCAAAGCGCCACCTGCTCGAAGCGAACCTCCGACTTGTCGTTTCGTTGGCGAAGCGCTACACAGGACGTGGAATGCAGTTTCTCGACCTCATTCAAGAGGGAAATCTTGGTCTCATTCGTGCGGTGGAAAAATTTGATTACACCAAAGGTTTCAAGTTTTCGACCTATGCGACCTGGTGGATCCGCCAAGCCATTACTCGCGCGATGGCCGACCAGGCACGCACTATTCGAATTCCGGTTCACATGGTCGAGGTCATCAATAAACTCGCTCGTGTGCAGCGCCAATTACTGCAAGATTTCGGTCGCGAGCCCACTCCCGAAGAATTAGCAAACGAATTGGACATGACTCCTGAAAAGGTTGTCGAAGTGCAAAAGTATGGTCGTGAGCCAATCTCTCTCCACACTCCTCTCGGCGAAGACGGTGATTCGGAATTCGGAGACCTCATTGAGGACACCGAGGCAATTGTTCCGCTTGACGCTGTAGCGAACCGCATGTTGTTGGTCGCGTTGGAGTCCGTACTTGATTCCCTGTCGGAGCGAGAATCCGGTGTGATTCGTATGCGTTACGGCCTTGGTGACGGTATCCCCAAGACGCTCGACCAAATCGGTGAGACCTTTGGTGTGACGCGTGAGCGTATTCGCCAAATCGAGTCGAAGACGATGACGAAACTGCGTCACCCCTCACGTTCTGTCACCATCCGCGAGTTCCTCGAGTAATGCCCGGTCCGACGGTCCCTTCACCCGGCGATCGCCACGGACCGAGGTATGGGCTACGTGCGCTTGCCGCCGTGTGGCTTTCGAAAAGTGCAGGAACAGTTCTGAGGTGGTTGGGGCGAGAAGGAACGCACGTCCCGGGACGCATCGCGCTCTGGGTGTGCCCAGAAATTCTCGGCATTGTTGAGCGCCCCAACACGGTCATTGTGGTGACGGGGACCAATGGAAAAACCACGACCACCAATCTCCTAGCCGACGCTCTTGAAGCACTCGGTATGCGCGCATCGAGCAACAGAGTCGGTTCGAACCTCCGGGACGGAATCGTTGCAACGCTCATCAACGGGGTCACCGTAGGGGGCAAATGTCGAAGCGACGTCGCTGTGCTCGAGATGGATGAACGCTCAGCGTTGAAAGTGCTTCCGCAGTTAAACCCAGACATCGTGATCTGCACCAATCTCACTCGAGATTCCATCAAGCGAAATGCTCACCCCGAATACATCGCATGGATATTGTCGTCGGCGATATCACCGGAAACAACCCTCGTGCTCAATTCCGATGACCTAATCGCCGCGTCGCTCGGCAACGATTCGAACCGTCGGGTGTTTTTCGGCGTTGATCCGACGGGAGATGAACCGCGCAATCCGAGTGGTGCTGCGGTGGATGCCACTATCTGTCCGCGGTGCGACAATCTCCTCGAGTGGGACTTTTGGCGGTTCAACCACATTGGGCGCGTCCGCTGCCCTGCCTGTGGGTTCACGTCCCCGAAGGCCGATACTCATGTGTCACCGGTCGACACGACATCGGGATTGAGGACGCTCGTCGTTAATTCCACGAAGCTCGATGTTCGCTTGGTGAATGAAAGTGTGGTGAACGTTTACAACGTTGCAGCTGTCGCGGCGACACTCGGCGTTCTCAATATCTCGCTCAACCTGATCGGGTTGGTTGTTGAGTCGCTCGCGCCTCCGACGAGCCGTTTTGCTGAGGAAACTGTGGGTCGCGTGCGACTCGTTCGTCTGCTGACGAAGGGTCTCGTTGGCGTCGCGGTCTCGCGAGCCTTCGAACACATCGTCTCGTTGCCCGGCAACAAGATTGTCTTGCTGGCCATCGACGAAACGACGGACCGCTTCGATGGTGTTGAGAATACGGCCTGGATATATGACGCGGATTACGAATATCTTGCGGACCCGTCAATAACCGCAATTTATGTCGGTGGAGTCCGCCGTCATGATCAGGCACTGCGACTCGCCATTGCGGGCGTCGAACCAGAAAAGATTGTCTTGGTTGAATCAGAGACTCACGGCGCCGAGATTGTGCCCCTCGACGGCGTCGACGTTGTTTTCAATCTCCACAGCAATCACAACGCCGGGGTGACGGGCGACGCTGTCCAACGGACTGTGCGAACACGGCTGACGGAGATGGCCACGTGACTCTCACGATAGAGATGTTGTTCCCCGAGATCGCGAATCTTCACGGAGACAACGCGAACATCGATTACCTCGCACGCTGCCTTCCATCGGCGCGCATCGTTCGCACGGGGTTGAACGAAATCCCCGAATTTGTCTCGGGGAAAGTGGATTTGGTGTATCTCGGACCACTTACGGAAAAAGGTCAGATACGAGCAATTGCGCGTCTGACGCCGTACAAATCACGAATTGAAGAACTCATCCAATCCGGTACTCACTTTCTTTTCACGCACAACGCGATGGAATGTCTGGGAACACGCCTGGTCAACTCTGAAATGAACTACGACATTCCGGGAGTGGGAATTTTCGATTTCTCAAGCGACGTGCGAATGTTTGATCGCTACACCGGAAAGGTAATGGGGACGTTTGACGGCGTGACACAGCCGATAGTCGGCTACAAATCCCAGTTTTCGATGGTCTCGGATTCACCAGAGATGCCGGGCTTCATGACGACAACTCGGGGCATTGGCAGAAATCCAACAACACGTGTCGAGGGCATTCGAGTGAATAACTTTCTCGGCACCTCGTTAATCGGACCAGTCTTGTTGATGAATCCGCACCTCACCGAGTGGCTTGTTTCGTCGCTGGTTCCGAATAGCGAACCACGACTTGCGCACAAAGATTTTGCGGTTGCGGCCTATGACGCTCGTTTTCGAGAATTTCAAGATTACCGAACCTGGTCAGATTTCGAGCGAGTCACGCGCTAACTCAATGCACTTCGGAAGTTGTACCAGCTGCGGAGCGGGAAAAAGTCGTTAAATCGATTCGTCCGCAATGAGGCGGTCTGTTTCGTCGAACCATTCCATCGCCGTCGCTGCCAACGCCGACTTGACCTCGCTCGCGTGGTGTCCGCAAAAAAAGAGTTCGCCGGACTGAAGACGAGCACGCACGTATGCCTGTGCTCCGCAAGAATCGCACCGATCGAGTGAACTGAGTACTGGTGCGGTAGCGGTTTCAGAGGGTGAGTGCGTAGTGGTCATGGGCATCCTTTCGATGTCTCTATTCCATCACGAGACACGGACATTCCCGTTCGAAAATCACCCCGTTTCGCCATGGGCGTAAATTTTGTTCACAGTCGCGGAGAGCCTGCCTCTGAGCAGTCACACCCTCGCTTAGGGTTGGACACGTCCCCGTCAGCGAAGGTTTCACCAATGACTACCGAATATTCCGCCCGCCACCTCAGCGTGCTTGAAGGGCTTGAGGCTGTTCGGAAGCGCCCTGGAATGTACATCGGTTCGACGGACGAACGCGGGCTCATGCATTGCCTGTGGGAAGTCATTGACAACTCGGTTGACGAGGCTCTAGCCGGACACGGTTCTTCAATCGGTGTCACACTTCACCCCGACGGGAGCGTCGAAGTCCACGACACGGGCCGAGGAATCCCGGTCGACATTGAACCTCGTACGGGGCTTTCGGGTGTCGAAGTTGTTTTCACCAAACTGCATGCGGGTGGCAAATTCGGTTCCGGCTCGTACACGGCCTCGGGCGGACTACACGGTGTCGGTGCGTCGGTGGTCAACGCGCTCAGCGAACGACTCGACGTATTCGTCGACCGTGACGGGTCCACCTACGCGATGTCGTTCCACCGCGGAGAGCCCGGAACATTCGACGATTCCGTTGAACGCGGGCCGCGTTCGCCGTTCACGCCCTACATCGACAACTCTGAGTTGCGCGTCGTGAGCAAAGCGGGCAAGGGGGTCACCGGTACGCGCGTTCGGTGGTGGCCGGACCCCGAGATCTTTGGCACGTCGTCAATTGTGGAACTTGACACGCTACTCACGCGAGCACGTCAAACCGCTTTTCTAGTACCGGGATTGTCGCTCTCGGTTTCGGATGAGCGTGCCGATACACCTGAGCAACACGAGTTCTCGTTCGCCGGAGGCATTGGCGAGTTCACCGAGTTCCTTGCTCCTGACCCAGCATTGACGTCTGTGTGGCGCTTGACCGGTGACGGAACGTTCACAGAAACGGTGCCTGTCCTTGACGACGCGGGGCACATGGTCTCCACCGAAGTTGAACGTTCCTGTCACGTAGACATCGCGCTTCGGTGGGGTACGGGCTACGACACAGTGCAAAAATCGTTTGTCAACATCATTGCGACGCCTAAAGGTGGAACGCATGTGACCGGTTTTGAGCAGGCGATTGTCAAAGTTCTTCGTGCCGAGGTCGAAAAGAATTCCCGACGGCTCAAAGCGGGAAACGACAAGCTCGAAAAAGACGACATTCTTACAGGCCTCACAACTGTCCTGACCGTTCGCGTCGCCGAACCACAATTCGAGGGACAAACAAAGGAAGTTCTCGGGACCCCGGCAATCCGTCAGGTGGTCTCGAGTGTCGTGGCGAAGTCCCTGGAAGAAAAGTTCGCATCAACCAAACGAGATGACAAGGCACAATGCGCACTCGTTCTCGAAAAAATCGTTGCCGAAATGAAAAGCCGCATTTCGGCGCGCGCTCACAAAGAGACCCAACGTCGAAAGAACGCGCTTGAATCATCCACTCTGCCGGCGAAACTTGTTGACTGTCGGTCGGACGAATTCGAACGCAGTGAATTGTTCATCGTTGAGGGCGATTCCGCACTCGGTACGGCGAAGTTGGCGCGTGACTCTGAATTCCAGGCGTTGTTGCCGATCCGAGGCAAGATTCTCAATGTCCAAAAGGCCTCTGTGGCGGACATGTTGTCGAACACTGAATGTGCCTCGATTCTTCAGGTCATTGGAGCGGGAAGCGGCCGCACATTCGACCTTGCACAAGCCCGATACGGCAAGGTCATCATCATGAGTGACGCCGATGTCGATGGTGCGCACATCCGGACGCTGTTGTTGACGCTGTTCTTCAAGTACATGCGACCTCTCGTCGATGCGGGCCGGGTATATGCGGCGGTTCCACCGCTACATCGAATCGTCGCGATTAATCCTGGTTCGAAGGCTAATGACGTGATGTACACCTACTCTGAGGCGGAACTCCATGCGACCTTGGACTCACTTCGGAAGGCGAATCGTTCATGGCAGGAACCCATTCAGCGCTACAAGGGGCTTGGTGAAATGGATGCCGATCAACTTGCCGACACAACGATGAGTCTCGAACACCGAACACTAAGACGAGTACGTATCGACGACGCCGAGAAGGCGACACTCATGTTCGAGTTACTCATGGGTAACGAAGTCGCGCCGCGACGCGAGTTCATTATCGACGGCGCACTTGATCGCGATCGAATCGACGTTTAGCGCAATCGAGTTCCGAGCACAGACACGACGTCGCTCAGGGGCGATCCTGAGCCGTCGCGCTTGCCGAGTTCGGATGGAAGTTCACGGGCTGTCCCGTCGTTTGCAGAGGCTCGTGGTTCTGGACCGACGAACGCGAGAGCCAGACCCACTTCCCCCTTGAGAAGCGTGTGAGAACGCACTCCACCCGTTGCACGGCCCTTCCCTGGGAATTCGGTCAACGGAGTGACTTTCGCACGGCCTGGGTCGGCACCGGTCAACGTCGCGCCGGCAGAGGTGACCGTCACAACCTGGGCGTTGGAATCAGGGGACACGCTCGCAAATGAGACGACGACATCGTTTTCGGCCAACTTGATACCCGCGACACCAGCGGCACCTACTCCTTGTGGGCGAACGCTCGCGGCGGGGAAGTGGAGCAACTGTGTTTCGAGCGTCACGAAAACAAGTTCGTGTCCATCGGGCGCGAGGTCTGCCCCGACAACGTTGTCACCGTCATCGAGTTTGATGATCGAGAAGTCAGCGCGGGCAGGGAATGTTGCCGTATCGATTCGTTTCACTGTTCCACGTCGAGTTCCAAGAACTAACGGGACGTCTGAGATGGGAACAATCGTGATGATCTTTTCACCTTGAGCAAGCCCCACAACGTAATCGGTGGCTTTGGAGCCGGTCGCATAGCCAATTGCTCCGTCAGACGAGGGGAGTGCTACCGGTGTGAACCGAATAAAGCGGCCAGTCGACGTGATCGCTCCGATATCGCCGCGCGTGGTCGTGCGGACGACGGTCCGAACCGTGTCGTGCTTCACTCGCTTGGCAATAGGCGGAAACTCAGACGTAACAGGCGTTCGCAACAGTTTCCCGGTCGCTGTAAAGATCACGCTGCAGGGTTCGTCTTCGAGTTCAAGGCCTTGGCTGGCAATCGCGCCAACGACGGGTACGTCCTCGCTATCGAGCAGGGTTGTTCGACGCGGCGTGCCGTATTTCGACGCAACGTCAGCAAGTTCTTCCGAGACAACCGCGCGGACGGAATCCTCACTCGACAGCAGTGCAGTGAGTGCAGCGATATCGCTCACGAGCCCATCACGTTCCGATTCGAGCTCGATTCGTGAGAACTTGGTGAGTCGGCGAAGTCGCAATTCGAGGATGTAGTCAGCCTGCAATTCGGAGAGGTCGAACGTTGATTGCAGTTCGGTCCGCGCGGACGCGGCGTCGTCCGAAGCTCGAATGACTCGAATCACGGCGTCGATATCGACGATCGCACGGAGCAAGCCTTCGACGAGATGGAGGCGTTCGGTCTTGCGGTCAAGGCGATATCGCGAGCGTCGCGTCACGACCTGAAGTCGGTGAGAAATGTAAACGCGAAGCATGTCCAGCAGGCCGAGCGTTTCGGGTTTTCCGTCGACGAGCGCGACATTGTTGATAGAAAAACCATCCTCGAGCGGCGTTTGGCGATACAACTGGTCCAGGACAGCTTCAGGTGAGAAACCTGTCTTCACCTCGATGACAAGTCGGAGTCCGTTCTTGCGATCGGTGAGGTCGACCACATTGGAGATCCCGGTTATTTTCTTTTTGGTGACACCGTCCTTGATGCGTTCGATAATTCGCTCGGGGCCAACCAGATACGGCAGCTCAGTCACGACAATCCCCGTTTTTCGAGCAGAGACTTGTTCGATTGTTGAACGCGCGCGGGTGCGGAACGCGCCCTTACCGGTCGAGTATGCGTCGCGAATTCCGTCGAGGCCGACGATGATTCCACCGCTCGGTAGATCTGGACCGGGAATGAACGCCATTAGGTCATCGAGAGTCGCGTCGGGGTGAGCAAGCAAGTGACGGGCGGCAGCGACGACTTCAACGAGGTTATGCGGAGCCATGTTCGTCGCCATTCCGACCGCAATCCCCGCCGCGCCGTTGACGAGGAGGTTGGGGAACGCAGCGGGCAACACGTCTGGCTGAAGAAGTTGCCCGTCGTAATTTGGCACAAAGTCGACGACGTCTTCGTCGAGGCTATCCGTCATTGCTATCGCTTCTGGGCGAAGTTTTGCTTCCGTGTAGCGGGATGCGGCGGGGCCATCGTCGAGAGATCCGAAATTGCCGTGTCCATCGATGAAAGGGACTCGAAGGCTAAACGACTGCGCCAATCGCACGAGTGCGTCGTAGATGGCGCTGTCGCCATGGGGATGGAGCTTGCCCATGACCTCGCCGACTACTCGTGCGCTCTTTACATAACCCTTTTCGGGACGAAGGCCCATCTCGGCCATTTGGTAGATGATTCGTCGTTGGACGGGCTTGAGTCCATCGCGAGCGTCGGGGAGAGCGCGAGAATAGATTACGGAATAGGCATACTCGAGGAATGACCCCTGCATCTCGTGGGAAACGTCAACGTCATCGATACGCTCGGAAGAGGAAGGGGTCTGGCTCACAATGTCCCCGATTTTACCCGTCATCGGTCCCAACGACCGTTGCCTCGCGGACGTGTTGGTAAGTGCTTTCGGTTCAATTCGTGCAGAGGATAACCCGTTGCGGTTACCTCGATCACGCCGAACGATCGTCGTTCTCGTCGATGGGCTTGGTTCGGTCAACCTTTCCGCACGCTCGGCACACGCTCGAAACATCGGAACGCTCAACCGTTCGGACGTGTCCGGGGGATTTCCGACGACAACGGCGTCCGCTCTGACGAGCTTCATGACAGGCCGCCCGCCTGGAGAGACGGGAATGATGGGATACGCCATCCGCGATCCAGCGACGGGAGAAATCATCAATCAACTGTCCGGATTGGACGCAATTGACCCCGAGTTATGGCAACCCGCGCCGACGTTGTGGGAGCAAAACACGGACATCCCAACGGCAATCATTTCGTCTCCGAGATATCGTGACTCGGGATTGACGCGGGCGATTTTGCGCGGAGCACCATACGTGAGCGCAAAGAGTTGGGACGACCGGCTGGGAGCGATCGACGACTTCGTGTCAGCACATCGCGAGGGAATCGCATACGTCTACATTGCAGAGCTCGACATGGTAGCCCACGCGTCCGGAGTTGCCTCGGATCAGTGGGTTCGACGACTTGAAGAACTTGATGGATTTGTTGCCGATCTTCGCCGTCGTCTCGCGCCCACGGATGGACTGCTCATCACCGCTGATCACGGAGTGCTAGATGTACCGCCCTCGCGGCATGTGATGGTTCCCGCCGTATCAGCGTTGCTCGACGGGGTGACGGTCGGCGGTGAACCTCGATTCCTGCACCTGTACTCAAACGATGTGGGTGAAACTCTCAATCGCTGGCGCGAGGTAGAGGGACACCGCTCTCATGTCGTGTCGCGCAATCAAGCAATTGCAGCTGGATGGTTTGGTCACGTCGAAGGCTTCGCTCTGGGACGCATTGGTGATGTGCTGGTGACTCCACGCACCGAATCCGCGTATTACATCGATGGGCAAGCCACGGCGCAATCACTAGCGATGGTCGGACAACACGGTGGTTTGAGTAGAGCTGAAACCCTCATCCCAATTATTCGCGGGGGAGTTTTCGCCTAATCACTCGTCGTCAGGACGAGCGCCGAAAACGATTTCATCCCACGTCGGCATGGCAGCCCGTTGGCGTTTCGAACGACTTGGCGTCGGATCGGTAAACACCTCTGCATTCGGTGATGCGGTCTTTTCTGATTCGCCGACCTGCGTTGTGGGGACGTCCTCTGGGGCGACGGGAGAATCATCGGGCGTCTCGAGCATGTCAGGTGTGATGATGGGAATCGAACCAGTCGACGGATGTGAAGCAATCGCATCTTTTCGCGCTCCGCGGCGGCGGGTCAAATCATCAATCTCGCGAGGCGGAACGTTGGGCTCTGCCGAGGTTTCAGTAGCTGGCATGTCGATGACAATCGAGGACGTCGCGGACGACACACTGCCGGGAGCCTCAGTGGGGGAAACGTCAGTCACTGGTTCCGGAAGCGGTTCGAACTCTCCGCTATCGAATCGAGCCGATGGCCGTTGGCTGACCACTCGAAGAGGAGGAAAGAGTGCTGCGTCGATTGATTCCGATTTCGAAATTCGGACGGCCGCAGCGTTTGATGGCACGAGCGTCATTTTTCGTGGATCGAACGTCCATGTAGCGTCCTCTTCGACAGACCCGATCAGACATCGAGCCCCAACCACCCATTCATCGTTGGTTCGATAGGCCTGCCAACGGATGACCTGACCGCCCTGAGCAGAAATTCGTGCGCCAATTTCTGCACCAAAGGAGGAGTCGGAATCGTCGGATATGACGGGGACGGCAAGTGCTCTTTCCAAGACGAATGCGAGTTCGGCAACGATTGGAGCCTCGAATCGTGCAACATGTTCGTCGCTCGTCCCGGATTGAGCGGCGACGTCGGCAACCGAAAGTCCGGATCGCAAAAGGGATTGAATTTCTTTGGGGGACACCGTTACCGCCGTCGTTGAAGGGGAGGAGTGTCCGAGTTTGGACCGGAGCGCGTCATCGAGAGCGAGCGAAAACCGTTGTCCATCACGGGTCACCACGATGACCCCATCGCGCGTCACCTCGATGACCGACAACTCTTCCATCGCCAACTCCTTGGTTACTCCTGTTCAGCGAGAATACCGCTAGCGCGACACGTTCCACGCGAATGTCGCTGGTGAGTTTGCTTTTCGTTGTAAAGTGTCGCAAACTATCGCCGCCAGCACGGCACACGAAAGGCTTCACCAAAAACATGGCTACTGATTACGATTCCCCCCGTAAGGGCGAGGAAGACCACGAATCACTTCAAGCGCTTCAAGAGCGCGTACCCGAGCCCCGACCGGGCGACATTCTCGATGATGCGGACAATCCGGACAGTCTCGAGATGAGCGGTCAGGACCTCGCAAGCATGGAACTCGACGTCATTGTCGTTCCACCACAGGCGGACGAGTTCACCTGCATGTCCTGCTTCCTCGTCAAGCACCGCTCGCAGATTGCAAAAGAAACGAAGGCCGGCGCTTTTTGTTCGGAGTGTGAGTCCTAACTTTCGCGAAGGGCTGCTCGCAGCTTTTCAGGGTTACGCGTAGATAGGTACCAACTGGGCGTCGGGTCGTTGGGATCATTAACGACGACACTCAGCCCGCGGGGAATCCACGCGCGAATGACTTTCCACGAACGCGCGTCGGTGAGCGCATCGTTACGTTCGTCTTTTTCGACGATGGTGGCCTCTCCCAGAAGCGAACGTTCGATGGTTGCTCGTCCAGCGCGGAGATGGGACTCCGTCACAACGATTCGCGGCGCAAACACGACGAACCCGAGAAGTGTTAGGGCGTAGAACCCCAGCGCCGCAATGTAGCCGGCAACGATGTTGATTGGCGCGAGCATTCCGAATCCCATTGGGATGACAACGAGAAGTGCGAGGTGAAAAGTCCACGATGGGGTGAGGGATTCTTGGTAGCGAATCATGTAACCATTCGACCATGTATTACCCTGAACGAATGACACCCGAGGTTCTCATCGTTGGCCCGCCCCCTCTCTATGCCCATCCAGGAGACGCTGGAGCGGATTTGGTCGCAACAATCGGCGTTACGCTAGCGCCAGGTGAACGCGCGTTGATCCCGACCGGCGTCTCAATCGCGTTACCCGATGGCTTCGTCGCTTTTGTTATGCCTCGGTCAGGTTTGGCCGCCAAACATGGGGTTGGCCTGGTGAACTCACCAGGCACAATAGACGCGGGTTATCGCGGAGAGATTTCCGTCGTCATGCTTAATTCCGACCCGGTGGAGTCATTTACGGTGGCCGTCGGTGACCGAATCGCGCAACTCGTCATTCAACAGGTAACACGTGCTCGATTTGTTCCTGTCGCCGAACTCCCCGGCACAGCCCGCGGCTCGGGAGGATTCGGCTCGACCGGAATGGCAGGAGCCACCTCATGAAAAGCAAGAGCGCACCCGCCGACCGCGAGATAACTGGACCGTTCGATATCTCTGAGGTGAGCGCGGTGCAGCCGTTCATTGACCTGGGTGCAATCAAGGTGACGCCGCGCACTGGATTGCAATTGCGATTAGACATTGAAGAGTCCACCAAACGGTTGGTCTCGGCGACGTTTGACATCGATGGCTCGACTCTGCACGTTCAGGTTTTCGCCGCGCCACGAACCGAGGGACTCTGGAACGAGATCAGGGAGCAAGTAGCCGCACAGGTCCTCAAACAGGGTGGAACGGCAGAGCAGGTCGTCGGTCCATTTGGACCAGAGGTTCGCGGCGCCGTCCCGACAGCAGACGGAACCAAGCGAGCGGTCAGATTCGTTGGTGTGGACGGACCAAAGTGGTTCCTGCGAGGTGTTATTTCTGGTCCAGCTGCAGACGCCGGTTTGGATGCGACGTCGGTGGAAGATGTGTTCCGCAGCATCGTCGTCAATCGGGGCACCGAACCGCTTCCGCCGCGCGAATTGCTCACGCTGCGTGTGCCACCTCAACCTGGAACAATCGGATGACGAATCCGCTCGAAGGCCCCGTGTCGAAGTCCGCACTTGCTTCGCTTGTTACGAACGAAAAGTTGACGGCAGGAAACCTATTCAGCGCAATCGGTGGGATTCGGGGAGTCATCGAATCAACAGCCCCCGGGTTCTTGTTCCTTGTCGTATTCACGGTGACCGGAGATCTGTTTCCCTCGGTTATCGCCCCGGTGGTAGTCGCCATTGCAGTTTTGCTCGCGCGCCTGATCCAACGCCTGCCGGTTATGCCAGCCGTCTCGGGAGGAATTGGTATTGCGCTGAGTGCTGGGTTCGCGCTGTGGACTGGTCGCGCCGAAGACAATTTCGTGGGTGGGTTCATCATTAACACGGTCTCGATGACGGTGATGCTTGTATCGGTTCTTATTCGTCGTCCGTTGGTTGGAATTGTGACCAACTTGCTGGTTGCGAAAGACCCCGCTCGCACGAGTCCGTCGGTTCGTCGAGCGTCGTATCTCGCCACCGTGATGTGGGCCTGTTTTTTTGGACTCCGATTGGCAGTCCAGGTTCCGTTGTACGTGGCACAAGCAACGGCGGCACTTGCCGCCACAAAACTGCTGATGGGTGTCCCGCTCTACGCGGCGCTGTTGTGGCTGACCTGGTTGATGATGCGTTCCGCGCTGTCCGCTTCTGCCCGTTAGGCCGAGCGCACGGGATTAGGATGGGGTAGTTGTCCCTCGTGAGGAGTAGTTCGCTGTGAGCATTGATTCGTTTGGTTCCAAAGCCACCCTGTCCGTGGAGGGTCGTGACTATACGATTTTTCGACTCGACGCAGTTGACGGTTCTGACCGGCTCCCTTACAGTCTGAAGATTCTCCTCGAAAATCTCCTCCGTACCGAAGACGGGGCGAACATCACCGCTGACCAAATTCGGGCTCTTGGAAACTGGGATGCGAACGCCCAACCGGACACTGAAATCCAGTTCACACCCGCCCGAGTGGTGATGCAAGATTTCACCGGCGTTCCGTGCATCGTCGACCTGGCAACAATGCGCGAAGCGGTTGCAGAACTGGGTGGCGATCCCGAAAAAATCAACCCCCTCGCTCCCGCTGAACTTGTCATCGACCATTCGGTCATTGCCGATCTTTTTGGACGTGAAGATGCGTTCGAACGAAACGTCGAAATCGAATACGAGCGAAACGGTGAACGTTACCAATTCCTTCGTTGGGGCCAGACGGCATTCGACAATTTCAAGGTGGTACCGCCCGGGACTGGAATCGTTCACCAAGTTAACATCGAGAACCTCGCGAAAGTTGTGTACACCCGCGACGTGAATGGCGAGAACTTGGCGTTTCCCGACACGTGTGTCGGAACTGATTCGCACACCACCATGGTGAACGGTCTCGGAGTTCTCGGTTGGGGAGTCGGGGGTATTGAAGCTGAAGCCGCCATGCTCGGTCAGCCTGTCTCGATGTTGATTCCTCGCGTCGTCGGTTTCAAACTCTCCGGGGACATCCCATCGGGAATCACAGCGACGGATGTCGTCCTCACCATCACAGAAATGTTGCGTGCGCACGGCGTTGTCGGAAAGTTCGTCGAGTTCTACGGTAAGGGCGTCGGACAGGTCCCACTGGCCAACCGCGCGACAATCGAAACAT
>Ga0214921_10001222_pt1 | contig 44430 bp, 39 predicted proteins | sample LL1505_MetaG_FD_177992 | JGI IMG/M metagenome (GOLD analysis project Ga0214921, IMG submission 177992) | Freshwater microbial communities from Lake Lanier, Atlanta, Georgia, United States - LL-1505 | ecosystem: Environmental > Aquatic > Freshwater > Lake | place: USA: Georgia | collected...
ATCTTCATCTTCATCTTCATCTTCATCTTCATCTTCATCTTCATCTTCATCTTCATCTTCTGCCAAATACGGTAAAGATACTACGATGGTTTTCATTAAAGATGCTTCTGGTTCAACTGGAAATAGTATTAAACCAGGAATTACTATTAGTGATAAAGAAGATGAATGTATTATTGAATTAATCTTACAAAATTCAGATGCAGAACATTTGCTATTATCTTTTCATGATAATGCAACAAATCATGGATTTATTCCAAAGCATCATATTTTAAAAGAAGAAGAAATGGTACAATTACCATCAATTAGACCACAAAATACAACAAATACAGTTTCTGCATTTAATTTACTTGTTAGAGAATTACCAAATATTAAAACCCCAAAAATTGTTGTATTTGCGATTACTGATGGACAAACAAATAATATAAAAATTGAATTCAATTCTTCATTTCAAGTATTTGAAAGAAGAAATATTCCAATTAATGTTATTGCTGTTTCTAATCGAAATACTAATTTAGAGAATGTTACAAAAAATGAAGAAAAAAACATTCCAGGAATGGATTTGATTAATATGTTATCAAATTCAATTCATTCGTTTGTTATTTATAATCAATATCATTATGATGAACCATTTGTAGGTGGAACAAATTCAAAAGTTGACAAAAATCAACTAACTTTTATGGGTATTCCTATTCATAAACATCCACTAGATTTTATTAATGATTTATTAGATATGCTTGAAGTACATCATAATGAAATCGCATGGGGTGTTAAATTCAAAATATTTAAAGAAATGATTTGTGAAATTGCAAAATTATTAACATTATCATTTATTAAATTTGAAGAAAATCATCCATTTATCATTAAAATTTGTGAAACTATTTCAAAATTAAATGATGAATTTAATTTTGAAAGAATTAAAAATATTCTTAATTATGGTTTCACAAAAACAAAAGAAAATGTTCCAATTATTTATACTAATTTTGATGAACATGTTGTTGATGCATCTGCTAAACAAGTGATTTTTTCTGATGCAGAAACATGTTTAACACAAAAAGGAACGACTTTAGGTGCAGATAGATGTATCTCTATTCCATTTCGTAATAATAAATTTTGTATTATTAATTCAAATTTATCAGATATTCAAAGACCATTGGGAAAATATCCAAGATCAACAGATGAATTTGCTAATGCATATTTAGGAATTGATAGTGGTGTAGATCAAGGTATCAGACAAGGTGCTAGAGAAATTTGTATGCTTGCAGGTTTTACAAATAAATTTGGTCCAGAAGCAATTTTCTACATTCTTAATATTATGTCATTGATGTTTTTATCTGATATCGATTTATATTGTGAACATATGAATGAATTGAGAAAATTAGCAATTATTCAAACATCAATGACTGTCTTAATTAAAAAAGATGTCCATCATAATGTAGGATGTTATGAGCATTGGAAAAGTGGCAGAACTATTGCTATGCATTTTTCAAAACCTAATTTGACACATTCATCTTTATATTCAAATGATTTACTAAACAAGTTTAAATTAACTGAACCAATTTGGTGGGCATTAATGATGTGTATGTTAGATATTTTTGATGAACAAATTGATTACTATAAATCTACATTAGAAATGTTAAATATTGAACCAACTAAAGAAAAATTTTTACAATGGTTTAAAGATAATCATCCTAGAGAAGATTATCGAGTATTATCATATAATGCACAAGTATGTCAAAATTCTATCATTAAACAAGAACCATTTAATTTTAATGACCCTACAAATAGAATTTTTCTATTAGAAGATCATGGAAATTGTAAAACAAGAACATTATATGCACAAGATGAAATTAATGATTGGTTTACAACAAGACGCAAAGGTTGTATTTGGTGTAGATCTACAACTGATCTAGTTTTTAGCCCTTTTGTTCAGAGCAATTGGAAAGATGAATATAGAAAAGAATTGAGAACGAGTCAAGCTGTTATGGTAGCTAGACCAGAACCAGTTGCAACAAGTATTTTTAATACCAATTCTAAAGTTAAACTCAATTTGAAATCATATTTTAGAATTATTCTAGTTGGAACAACTGGTGCTGGAAAATCTACATATGCCGAAAAAACATTAAGACAATTAGAAACAAATGGTTATTCTTGTTTAATTGTTAGTGCTGATAAATGGTCATTATTAGGATTTACTGGAAGAGATATTCAACAAAAAATCATTAAAGAATTAATTGATTTTAATAAAACTGAAAATCCTAAAAAAGTAATTATTATGGATTTATGTAATGAAAGACCATTAAATAAAAAAACTTTTGGATTTAATTCTTCAGAATACACTGATGTTATTTGTTATCCAAATTTAAATACAGATAGATTTCTTGAATATGAATGTTGGTCATTAACTAATATATTACAAAGAGATAGAGATACCCATTATTTAAATCCAATTAAAACCGGATTTAGTAAATGTCTAGAAATCTTTAATAATAAAACTAATGATATTAGTAGATTATTAAATATTAGAAGAAATAATATGCTTGCAATAGATCAAAGAGGATTATTAGAATCTATTAGAGCAAATTATGAATCATATAATACATATTTAGAATCTATTGATTCTGAACAAGAGATTATAGAATTATTACAAAAAAATAAAATCATTTAATATTAATTTATTTTATAAATAAAATAAATAGTTCTATTTATTAATTAAATAATTTAATCAGGAATAAAAAAAAATTTAAATATTATTATAATAATATTCAAAATTAATAATAACATTTATAAAATAATATTATATAATAAATTAAGATAAACTATATAAATAAACATAGGCTAATTTTGATTCATTTACTATAGTATCAAAATTAACTTGTGAAATATTTAAATCATTATAACAAAACCATTTAATTTCATCTTCAATTTTTCTCCGAGCATATGTATAATAATGTCCTCCATAAATTCCTCCATCATGTTTAATAAAACCTTTTAATCTATATTTTTTACCAAATATATCTGTTTCAAAATCCATATCTATTCTTTTATTATTTTTTTGAAAACTATTATTATTATAATCAATATTAAATCTATTTAAAGAAACAAAAATATATTTTGGATGTTCAATAATCTTAAATGTAATTGAATGTTCAGATTCATTATCATCTTGAAATAAATATGAATTAAAAGCTTCTGTTAATGAATTTATATTATCTGTTATTGGGAGTGATAAAATATTTTCATATTTAAATGTTTCAGATGTAATATTAGTATTTTTATAATAAACTTTCTGTGAAAGGTTTATTGAATATATTTTCATAATTTCATTCATTATATTTGTCTGTTGTTCTTCATTTAATATACTATCATTTATAGATTTTTTAATTTGTTCTAAAATATCATTTAATGTATATATTAAAAATTCATGAGAATCTTCTTGTGAATGACCTAAATACTCTGTATTTAATATTTTATAACGATTATACATTATTCTTGGACCTAAATTGTTAGTTGTAATAGATATATAATCTTTCCATGTTTGAATATATTTATATATATCATAATTTTGAATATCAATATTTTGAAAATATGGTTGTAATTGTGTATCATATAATAATAAAAAAGAACCTAATGCTTTTCCACATATTAAAAGTTGAATTGATGCATTCATAAAACATGTATTTCCAAAATTAATTAACCCAACATTATTTTCAAAATTCATATAATAATTATATAATATATATACAATATATTTATAAATCATTTTTTTATTATTGATATAAATAATAAAAGTTAATGATAAATATTTAATAAACTAATTTATTGATGAAATTATACTTTTTTCATCATTTTCAGTTAAATATATATTTAACTCTACTATTTTCCAGATTTCATATGTATTATTTGGCATTGGTCTTTTAATTTTAAAAGGTATTGTTTTATTTCTTAACTCAAATAAAGCTATTTCTATTGGTGATTTTCCTTCAATATTTTTAACTAAAGTTTTTGCACCAACTGATATCTGTTTTGCCCTCACTCCTAATATTCTAACTATTTCATATTTTGTTAATCTATTTAATGTTATTCGATCTTCATCTGGTACTCTTGTTGGAGGACCTAACTCTTTATATTCATCAATTAAATTATCATATTGAAAATAACAATTTTCTGTTTCTTCTTTATCTTCAAATAATTCGGTATCATTTATAATTTTATTTTCTTCTTCAAAATATTCATTATCTTCATCATTATCATTATCTAATTCATTTTCAGATATATTATCAGTTTCAATTATATCATCATCTTCATTAGATTCTATTTCATCATTTTCATTATCAATTTCATTTTCAGTATTATTAATTTTATCATTTAACTTTTTCAATGACATTTATAATATAATAATATATATTTATATTTATATAATATTATATTCAATTTTTTATTAATACAATTGTATTAATAAAAATGAATATAAATGAATATAAGATGACATATAATTATTAATTTCTTTTCTTAAATAATCTTTTAATATTTTCATTATTATGTTTATAATTTATAATTAAATTTCGAGGATATGATTCAAAAATATCAATATTTTTATTATTTAAAATATCCATATTTAAAATATTACTATAATAAATTTTTGTATTACAAAATAAAGAAGAAGTAATATTTGAATCTGATAAATTTGTATAAGTTATATTTGTATTTGTTAAATTTGCATTTGATAAATTAATTTTTGATAAATTTGATTTATTTATTTTAGTATTAGATAAATTACAATTTGATAAATTAGCATTTATTAATATAATATCATTAAAATCTAAATTAGTTAAATCATTATTACTTAAATCTGCATTTGTTAAATTAACATTTGGTCCAAATATATAATTATTTATAATTTTATAATTAGTAGATAGTATAACATTAGATGTTTTTATATTTAATGATGAAATATGATATAAATTAGAATTTGATAAATTAGTATTATTTAATATTGTATTATTAAATATAGAATTAGATAAATTAGAATCTTCAAATGATACATTTGTTAAATTTGCAAAAGTAAAATTACAACCTGATAAATTACAATTATTAAATTTATAATTTGTTAAATCTGCATTTGTAAAATTAGAATTTGATAAATTAGAATTTATATATGTAGACATTATTATAATTAGATTATACAATATTTATTTTAAATATATATTTTTATATATTTATTTTAAATATATAAAATATAATTGTTTTAATAAAAAATGAATTCTATTAAACATAAAATTATATTAATGCAATTATATTAATGCAATTACATTGAATAAAAATTGAAATAATTTTATTATAGTAAATTGTAATTATAATATTTATAAAAATGATTCTTGAAAGTTTAATTACTGATGAAAAAAAAGTTGAATTAGAAAATGATATTTCTGATATTAAAAATGAAATTAAAGAATTAGAATCTGAAATAAAAATATATTCAGATTTAAGAAAAGAAATGAAAGAAAAAAAAAAATTAGAATATATTGATGATAGTAAATTACAAAAAGACATAAAAATCTATACAACTAATAGATTTTATCAAGATGAAATTAAAAGATTTGATAAATTATTAGCAATTGAAGAATCGCGATTATCTGATATTGAAAAATATACAGATCGTCGAGGATTCGTATTAACAAAAGATGAAAGAAAAGATAAAACATATTTACAAAATAGATTACAAAAATATTTTGAATTAAATAAACAAATAGATAATATTTTAAAAGAAAATAATAAAATTCGTTCTATAAATGATAATATTAATAAAGAAGTGGGTCAATTAACTAGAAAATTGATTGAAAACAACAAAAAATATGAATCAGATAAATTAGAATTATCAACTAAAAATAATAAATTACAAAGATTATTATCATTTTATAATAATCAATTAATTCTAAAAACATTTATACCATATATTACAGAAAAAAATATAAATATTAATGATGATGATGATTATGAAGATATTCGAGATAAATGTATTTTACATTATTCTGATTCTCTAATATATACTGGAAATATGAAACCTTTATGTTTAAATTCAGAATGCACAGGTATTAAAATTGGTTATTCATGTAATTGTGGTCAAAATAACAATATTTGGTTTACAGTTAAAAAACCTGATAATCATACAAAATATATCATTATTAAAGATGATATATTTTTACCAGAATTAGAAAGACCATTGGGTTATTTAATTGATAGAAATGTTTCTATTGAATATTATAAAGAATATTCAAAAGATAATGATATTATATATGATAATTATTATAATCTATTTATTAAAGCTAATATTAATCATAATGAATTTTTAATGTCTAGTTATTGTGTTCCTTGTGATGAATATCCAAAACATCAATACTATGATGAAGATAACGAATGTGATGAAGATTGTTTTTTTCAAATTAGTTCAGAATCTTTTTATTGTGATTGTGGTCAAAGACAATTAGTATGGGAAGAAGAAGAATTTAACCCTGAAAAATCATCAATTTTTGAGACTAGACCAAATGGATATTTAAGAAATGAATATTAAATTTTATTTATTATTAGAAATAAATATATTAATTTAATTAAATATTTTTAAATTTGAATAAAATAAAATAATTAAATATTTGTATCATATAAAATACATTTATTTTTAATATCTTCATAATCATCATCATCATTAATATCAATATTATTTTCTTTAATAAATGTCATATATTTTTTTAAAATTAATTGATTATCATAAAATGATAATAATATTTGTAATTTTTCAGTTTTATTTCTTAATTTGTTTTTTAAATTAATATGTGCTTGTTGATAATTAAAATTAAATATTTTTTGTAATTCTAATAGTTTAATCTCTGTAATTTTATTTATTTCTCTAATTTTGTCATTTTCTTCAATATTTTCTTCTATTTGTTTTTCTAATTCTAAATATCTTTTTAAATTGTAAAGTAATTCTGTTTTTTCTTTTCTTTCATTTTTTGTTAATATAAAATTTTGATTATTTGTATATTTTTGTATTTCATTAATTCTTTTTTTTTCAATTTCAACTAATTCATTTAATCTTTTTACATATGATATATTAGAAGGATCTTTTTTTAAGATATTTAATTCAGTAATTAATGCATCATTATTGATATATTGTGTATATTTTGTTTCTTTATATTCTTTATATAAAATATTCTTTTTATCAAACTCTTCTTGTAATTTATCAATATCATTTTGAATATTATTGATATCTTGGGTTAATATTTCAAAATTTTTATTAGTAATTTTAGTTTCTAAAATCATAATTTTATTAATTTATTATTTATAATAGAAATAATAAATTTTTCAATTTTTATAATATTTAATTATATTATATATTATGTTTAATATAATTTTACCAAATAAAAATATTAAAACTATATCAAATGATGATATTATACATGAATTATATTATAATTTAGCTGTTCTAGATATTTATAAATATAATGAAGATGAATTACAAAATGCAAAAAAAAATATATCTTTAATTGATACTGAAATACCTTTATTTGATATATTTTCTAAGAATATATATTTAATAAATGCAGAAAATGTATATTCGCGAGTTATTTTTCATAATTATAGAATTCCTGATATTAAAATTATTAAATTGTTAAAAAAAACTCTATTACATATATCTGAATCTAAAATAAATATAAATAAATATTATATTGAAAAAATTAATAAAAATTTAAATTTTATTAATAATTATGATTTAGATGTTTTATATAATACATATTTTAAAGTATTTTATTTATCTCAACCATTAACATCTGAATTAACTAATTGTATTAAACCATCTTTTATACCATTTTTAACATCTAAACCATATTATACTAAATCTGAATTAATAAATTTAGCTTTAAATATGAATTTAAAAATAGATATAAATAATATTGATTCAGAGAATATTTGTTCATTAGTATCAGATAATGATATAACTGCACAAGAAATATTATCACATCAAATTTATATTAAAGAAAATATAGCTAAATCATATATTCAATTATATACTTTATTAGGCTCATATTATTGGAATTTTTATCTTAGAAATGAATGTCTAAAAGATATATTTTTAGAAAAACAAATACATAATTTATATTCTATTATATCTAAAGCTCCAAAATTTAATAAAGATTATTGGTTATATCGTTTTATAGAAAATGATAATTATTTATCTCATTTAAAAATAAATGATTTTTATGAAGAAAAATCATTTATATCTACAACTAGAAATCCTTTTTATGATCCTAAAAATAATTTATTTGGTTTTATTTTAATTAAAATAAAAATTCCAAAACATATTGAAGGTGTTGGTTTATGTATTGAAAGTTATTCAATGTTTCCAAATGAAGAAGAAATATTATTAAACCCATCATGTTTAAAATTAATATCTATAAATGAAAATTTTAATTATTATCATCCAAATGATAATGCTGCTAAAAGAATTAAAAAATTATATGTTTTTGAATATGTCAATTCAATATCTATTAATTTTAATATCTTAAATTATAAAATTAATACTCAAATAATTCCAAAAATTAATTGGTTAGAAGATAATTTAGAAGGTGATGATTTTGCTTCTAAAGTATACTATTTTTATCGAATTATATTGCCAATTTTTAATAATAAAAGATATTTTTATTCAGATATTGGACAAAAAACATATTTATTCCAAGCTTTTTATTTAGATGATAATCCTGTCTATGAGAAATATTTTTTTTTACAGAAAAAAGAATTAAATGCAAAAAAAGATGAAATATATTTTATTTTACAAAATGAAAATAGTGGAGAAATTGAAATGTTAATAGAATTACGAGATATAATTTCTGTTAATTATATACATCGTTTTTTAGGATCAAGACAAGAAATATTAGATGAAGATTTTATAAAATTTTTATCAAGTTTAGGAAAATATTTTGGAATAGATGAAATTATAATTCATAATTCATATAAATCATATAAAAATATAGCTGATCATTTATTACAAGGAACAGATGAAAATATAATTAATGAAATAAACCCAGATAATCATATTATATCATTATATTCAGGAGATTTTACATATTATAATGAAGATTTAATTAATTTTTTAGAAAATAATAAAATTAAATATAATAATATACCTGGAATTAAATATAATTTAAAAAAACATCATATAGTATTTTTATCTAAAATTGATGCAAAAGATGTATTTAATAAAATTGAAAAAACACCATTATATAATATATTAATTAAATCTAATAAAATTAAATTATTAGATTTTTATTTATATATACATTATAATTTTTTTTATTTATTACCAGAATTAAATCAATTAATTGCTTTTTATAATAATGATATATTTATTAATATAGAATCTAATCCATGGTTAAATTCATATTTTATTTTAAAATATGATGAATATTTATATGAAAGAAAATATATTAATTTTATTAAAACATTTAAAACAAATATTTTTCAAGATTATTTATATAAATTAGCTATTGAAAATAATAATATTTCTTTTAATAAATATAGAATAGGTTTATTATAGATTATTATAGATTAAATATAGATTAAATATATATTTAATAGCTTGAAGATTATAGAAAATATAACATAAAAAAATAATATTATCATTTAATTTATCATGATAATATCATAAAAAAAAAATATATAATATATATATATATGAAAAAATTTATTCCTAATAATGAAGATAGAAAATGTGCCCCTTCAAAACAATATAGTGGTGATTCTTGTTTTACGATAGAATCATTAACAAGAATGTGTAACGCATACAATAATAAAATTTTAAAAAATAATTTTAAGGGAGAATTAATTCAAATTACTGATAATAAAAGACATTTAGTTTCACAATTAACAAAGCGGTTAGAAAATGTATGTGATGATCAAATTTGTTGGTTAAAACAAGACTTTATTAGAGAATTAAATGATAATGAAATTAATGAACATACATTTAGACCAGAAGGTCCACAGGGTAGATTTACATGGTTAAATACTACAAATATTAATGAAATAATGGCACAATATGAAGAAAAATATCCAGATTTTAAATTTTTTGGTGCTGTTCCTATTGATTTTGATAAGTTAAATTATTTAGGTATTCGAAATTTAGATTTTGATAATTTTTGTAATAAAGATAAAAAACAAAGATTAGGTATTGTATATAATTTTGATGAACATTGGCAGTCAGGTTCTCATTGGGTAGCTATGTTTGCCGATTTAAAAAAAAATCAAATATATTATTTTGATTCATATGGAACAAGACCAAAAAAACAGATTAGGATTTTTGTAAATAGAATAGCAAAATGGTGTTATAATAGAAATATATTAAATAATGAAAATAATATTGAAAATTCAATTACTGAACATTCATTTATGAATCCGAATAAATCTAATTATATTGAAGAAAAATTAAAAGATATCAAATTTAATATAAATAGACATCAATATAAAAATTCTGAATGTGGTGTTTATTCTATTAATTTTATTTTAAGATTATTAAAAGGTGAAACATTTGAAAATATATGCAATAATATTACAAGTGATGATGATGTTAATAAATGTAGAGATGTTTATTTTAGATTTAAGTAATATAAATTGGATAAAAAATAGTTATGTTTATTTAATATTATATAATATATATTTATATATTATATAATGAATAGTTTAGATACTTCAATAAATATAATTATGATAGAAAATAATGAAATATACGATAAACATATTTTAAAATCTATTGAAATGTTTAAAAAAAGATATTTATATGATTTTAAAAATGTAGATAATATGTATAATGTATTTAAATATATATATCAAGGTATAGCAAATACTTATACTAATAAATCTTTATTACTTATATTAAAACATATGAAATATTATTATAATTTATATTATCCACAATATAATAATATTTTTAATATATTTTATAATAATGTTTATGACCAAGCAAAAACAACAGATAATTTATCAATTAATGTTATTAGAATGAATAATAATATTAATAATAATAATAATATTAATAATAATAATAATAATAATAATAATAATATTAATAATAATAATATTATTAATAATATTATTAATATATTAACTAATAGTTTTGAAAATGTAACTAATATTATTTTTGATAATTTAACACATAATATAGATGAAAATAATAATATAACTAATGATATTAATAATAATTTAAATAATAATTTAACTAATGATATTAGTACTAATTTAACTAATGATATTAGTTATGATATAAGTTATGATATAATTAATATATCATTTAATAATTTAACTAATGATATAAGTGATGATATTATTAATATATCATTTAATAATTTAACTAATGATATAAGTGATGATATTATTAATATATCATTTGATAATTTCACCAATGATATTAATGATGATATAAATAATGATATAATTAATATATCATTTAATAATTTAACTAGTGATATAAGTGATAATTTAAATGATGACATAATTAATATATCATTTGATAATTTAACTAATGATATCAGTGATGATGTTACTAATATATCATTTGATAATATAAATGATGATATTTCAAATAATAGATTCAGTTTTACTTTTTTTTTTAATACACATCAAAATACAAATTTATTAAATATTATAAATACTTATATAAATAATAATAATACTATAAATGAAAATATTGTTAAAAAATATAATTTATGTATATATAATGATATTAATAATGATATTAAAGAAAAAAATGCAGATAATTGTGTAATTTGTCAAGAATATTTTAATAATGAAAATGTTAAAATATTAAATTGTGAACATTTTTTCCATCCTAAATGTATTGATATATGGTTAATAAAATATTCTAATTTTTGTCCAATTTGTAAAAATAAATGTAATTAATATCAATCAAGAATAGGATTTAATTAATATTTAAAATATATATTTTATATCCAAAAAATATGTTTTGTGCCACTTAAAATTAAATATATTATTAATAACTTGAAATAATTAAAATATTACTATTATAATTATTTATTATTATTTTATATTTTTAAATACTATATATATATATATATATTAAATATAATCTTTTATTAATATATATATATATATATATTATGAATTTTTTTTTATCAAAATATTTATATTTAAAAAAAAAAAAATTATATGAAATAAGTGGTGGTGAAAAAAAAAATAAAATGAATAGTAGAAAGATAAGAAATATTGATAATAATAATGATAATGATGATGATGATGATAATGATAATAATAATGATAATGATAATGATAATGATGATAATGATGATAATGATAATCCTTCTCCTAATCCTTCTCCTAATCCTTCTCCTAATCCTTCTCCTAATCCTTCTCCTAATCCTTCTCCTAATCCTTCTCCTAATCCTTCTCCTAATCCTTCTCCTAATCCTTCTCCTAATCCTAATAATAATCCTAATCATAATCCTAATCATAATCCTAATCATAATCCTAATCATAATCTAATAAATATATTAGATAAAAAAAGATATATGGATGATTTAAGAATTGATGATTTAAGAATATATAATAAAAATATTTATGAACATAATAATATAGATGATTATAATCAAAAAGATAATAATTATTTAAGACTAATCATAAATGATTTAAAAAAAGAAATTTTTTTTTATAAAAGGGAAATTGAAATATATAAAAAAGAGTTAGATTTTTTAAAAATGGAGTTTCATAATAAATAATTATATATATCCAAAATAATATGTTTTGTGCCACTTAAAATTAAATTATAAAAATATTACTATTATAATTATTTATTATTAAAATAATAATAAATAATCTTATTCATTTTTATTTAAAATTATTAAATTTATTAAATTTATTTTTATTAAATAAATTTAATTGTTTTTTTATTGTCTATATATGTATTTTTGAGAATAAAGATGCTTAATTAATAAATTTAAATAAGCATCTTTATTAATTGTTTAACTACTAATTTTAATTACTTTTAAATAAGTTAGTTGCTTAAATAAATCTAAGACTTTATAAGATTTATTTTGTAAGTAATATAAACTTATTTTGTTGAGTGTATTAAGAAAAGAATATATAAAAAATATATTCTTTTCTTAATATATAATGAATAATTATTTCATAAAATATTTATATTTAAAAAATTTATATATAAAAAATAAAAATAATAATTTTAATGGAGGATTTTTATTATATCCAAGTCCGAATGAATTTATTAATTCTATTATTAAGAAAAATATAAAAAATAATAAAAATAATAAAATTAAATATAAATATTCTATTTTTCCAAAATATAAATTAATACCAGAAACTGATTATGAATATTTTGACAAGGGTTATTATTTTGGATATATAAATGGTTATGAATATGGAAGAAATACATATAATAATATAAATGATTCAGATTCTAATGAATCATTAGATGATTCTAATGATTCGTTAGAATCTAATGAATCTAATGAATCTAATGAATATGATGAATTAAATGAAACTAATAAAACTAATAAAACTAATAAATCTAATAAATCTAATGATTTTGACGAATATGATGAATTAAATGAAACTAATAAAACTAATAAAACTAATAAATCTAATAAATCTAATGATTTTGACGAATATGATGAATTAAACGAAACTAATAAAACTAATAAATATAATGAAATTGACGAATATGATGAATTAAATGAAACTAATAAAACTGATAAAACTAATAAATCTAATGAATTAAATGAAACTAATAAAACTGATAAAACTAATAAATCTAATGAATTAAATGAAACTAATAAAACTGATAAAACTAAAAAATCTAATGAATCTAATGAATTTGACGAATATGATGAAACTAATGAAACTAATAAATCTAATAAAAAAATTGTAGGTGGAGATAATGATATAATTAAATATAATAATATAAATGAAAGTGATAATAATAATAATATAATCAATTATTCAGATTATGTTATTAAAATAAATGATAATAATATATATGGTGGAAAAGGTAATAGAAAACAAAATAGAAAAATTATAGATAAAATTAAAGATAAAATTAAAAGTAATAAAAGTAATAAAAGTAATAAAAGTAAAAGTAACAGTAATAAAAGTAATAAAAGTAAAAGTAACAGTAATAAAAGTAATAAAAGTAAAAGTAACAGTAACAGTAATAAAAGTAATAAAAGTAATAAAAGTAATAAAAGTAATAAAAATAAAAGTAATAAAAATTATAATAATGACAATTACAATGATGATAACAATGATGATAACAATGATGATGATAATTATAATAACAATAATAATGATAATGATAATGATAATGATAATATTTTTAATAATAGACAATATTTAAAAGGTTTTTGTATTGGATGGAAAAATGGTAATGAACATAGTTTTAATTTAAATAAAAATGATAGATATTATTTAAAATATTTATCAATATTTGAAGACAATTAATTATAACTAGTTATAACTAATTTTGAGCACATTGTACACTTTGAAAATGTTGACCATTTGATTCATTTTCATGATCATTTTCTGATTCTTCTTCATCATATTCAATTAAAAATCCTTTTAAATAATTATCATCAATTTCAATATCTGATTTTGGATTATATTTAAATATTTTAGATAATTCTATCTTTTCACTATTAGTAATTTCTTTTGGAAAAATAATATTAAATTTAAGTATTAAATCACCATTATTTTTATTATTATTGTATATTGGCATTCCTTTATTATTCATTTTATATAATTTATTTTCAACTATTATATCATTATAATCTATTACTATTTTTTTATTTGAAGGATGATCTAATATTAATTGAAATCCACAAAGAGCTTGAATAAATGTTATTTCTCGTTTACAAATTAAATTTGCAGGATTTTTATCATCTCTTTCATATATTTTATGAACATTTTCTTGAATATTAATTATGAGAGAACCAGTAATTTCGTCATTATTTTCTATTAAAATATTTCCTTTATTTTTTAATTCAATTTGTTCTTTTGATGAAAATCCAGGTTTAATTTCAAAAGAAATTTCATCTTCTATTTGAGTTTTAATATTATTAATTATCTTTATTTTATTATATCTTATAGTATGTTTAAAACCTTGATATAATTGTTCTAATGATAATTCTATTTTAATATTTATATTTAATTTTTGCCTCTTCATTTCTTTTATTTTATCAGGGTTCAATCCCATATTAAAAAAATTTGCATTTCCGGGAAATCCAGGAAATCCACCAGGACCTCCAGGAAATCCAGGAAATCCACCAGGACCTCCTGGAAATCCAGGAAATCCAGGAAATCCACCAGGACCTCCAGGAAATCCTTCATCATTTTGATCATCCATTCTTCTTCCAGTTTTATCTAGAAATTCCTTTTTTTTAACATCAGATAAATATTCATATGCATCATTAATTTCTTTAAATTTTTTTGTAGCATCTTCTAAATTATTTTGATTTTTATCGGGATGATATTTTTTTGCTAAACTCCGAAATGCTTTTGTAACGGTATCAATACTAGAATTTTTTTCTATACCTAATATATCATATGGATTTTCCATTTTTATAATTATGTATATATATATATCCTTAAATAAGTTATTATATTTTAATTATTATTATTAAAATAAATATTATCATATTTATATATTTTAGTATAAAATAAAAATATTTAATTTAAATATACTTAAATTTATTTTAATTTAACTATTATAATGGAATTAGTAGAATTTAATTATAATGATTGGTCAAAAATAAATTTAGATAATTTATTAATTTCTAATACAGATAAAGATTATAAATTAGATCAAATTAGAAATTTTTTATATTGGTATTATAATTATTGTTATAATAAAAAAATTATGAATATGTATTCATATTTAAATATTGTTAGAGTATATATATATATATATCAAACAGAAGAATTAAATAAAAATATAATGAATAATATATTAAATACTAAATATGAAATAAGTAATAATATTATAATTAGATTTATTATTTTATTATGTTTTGTAAATAATATTACTTTACAAATTAATAAATAAATATAATTTTAGTTAAAATAGTATCAAAATTTAAATTATATATGACAATAAAATAATTTAAATTTTGATACTATTTTAATAATTATAATGGAGGAAATTTCATATTTTTTGTATTTTTAAAACGAGGATAAGATTTATTTGATGTAGTATTAATATTATTAATAGTATTACTATTACTATTACTATTACTATTATTTAAAAATGAAAAAAAATAATTAGTATTATTATTATTTTTATTATCTAAATCTTTAAAAATATTTTTAATTGAAGTCATCTTTTACAATTATTATAATAATAATGTATATATAAAATATATTTCAATTTTTTTAATTATTATTAAATTATAAATTTAATAATAATTTATTTATAAATTAATTGTTTTTCCTTCATATCCACATATCCCTGTTCGTGGTGAATTTACTAAAATATCAATTTGTTCTTCACAATCAATATCATCATAACATTCATCACATAATAATGTATCTAAATATGTATATTTAGCGTTATTATTACATTCACATTTTAATATATGTGGTTTATTTTGAAATATAATATCTATTTTTGAATCAGATATATTACTATTTAATTTTTTTATTATTTTAAACTCAACTATAGTCGGTGTTCCCATGTCATATTCATAAATAAATTTTTCTGCATTTTCAAATATAGATATATTAATATCAAAATCAATATCCATCACTTTTAATTTTTTATTATTTTCTAATATTATAACATCAAAAGTTGATAAATGTTGACAACAATCACACCATTCTTCACGAAGAAATAAATTAATATCTTCAAATGTACAATATAAACCAAATATTGCATAAATAAAATATTTTTTCTTTGTAATTGGACTCTTTGATGTGAACTCGATTAGATATCCAGAATTATTTTTTTCTTTTTCACATATACAATCTATTAAATGTTTAGAATATTCTCTACTACCAAATTTTATATCACAAAATTCACAAGTTATTTTTGACATTTATAATATTATTATATTTTTTTTTTTAAATATTTTTTTTAATTTTTAATATTATAATAACCAACACATGGAGAATTTAATAAAGGAAAAATTTCATAATTATCATCATCGGAATTATAAGAACTATAATCATCAGAATAGTAAGAACTATCATAATCATCAGAATTATTATTATCAATTATATTATCTTTTTTATTAATTTCATTACTTTTTTCATTATCTTTATCATCATTCTCATCATTATTTTTATTAATTTCATTATCTTTATCATCATTCTCATAATTCTCATCATTATTTTTATTAATTTCATTATCTTTATCATCATTCTCATCATTATTTTTATTATAATCATTTTTTTTATTAATTTTATTATCTTTTTCATTCTCTTTATTATAATTATTTTTTTTATTAATTTCATTCTCTTTTATATTTTTATCTTCATTATATTCATCATTATCATATTCTTTATTAATTTCATCATCTTTTTCATCTTCATCGATTTTTTTAGAACATTCATGACATATAATATTATAATCTTCAAAATATCTCATTTTAATTTTTATGATATATTTTCCATTATTATTACATTCATGACATTCGCATTTTAATTTATGTGGTTCATTTTGATATATTAATTCATAATCTTCATCATGTTCTAAACCATCTAATTTTTTAATTATTTTAAAATTAATATTAATATCTGTATATGAATAATTATAAATAAATTTATCAACTTTTTTATTTTCATATGTAGAAATTAATGTATTAAAATTTATTTGTTTATTTGATTTGTTATTATCAGATTTTACTAATTCTATAAAAGAATCATTATCATTATTTGACCAATTATATTGTATAAATTCATCAATATCTGAAAATTTACAATCTAAACCAAATATTCCATATATAAAATATTTTTTATTTGTTATTGGACTTTTTGATGTGAATTCAATTAAATATCCAGATTTATTTTTTTCTTGTTCATATATACATTCACCAATATGTTCTGAAAATGCTTTTATTCCAAATTTTATATCACAATATTTACATTTAATTTTTGACATTTATATTTAATATAAATAATTATTTAAATATATTTTAAATAATTATTAGAGAATATTTATCTACGTTAATAAGTTATAATTCTGAAAAAATTAATAAATATATTACAATAAAAATTGAAATTAATATCTTTTATTAACTAATTTAATATATTTATATAAAATGTCAAATAAATTAATCAGTATTCAAAAACAAAATGATTCTATCTATTCTAGTTTAGAATCACGAAATATTACATTTGAAAGAACTATTATTCCAGATGATATTAATGAAGAAGAACATTTAAAATTATTAAATAAAGAAAATAATAAATTAAAAGAATGTGTTAAAGATAACAAACCTCCTCCACAAGCTAAAAAAGAAAAAGAAATACCTAAAGTTCAAACTCCTAAAAAAGAAAAAGATGTTGATGAAGAAGAAAATTTTGAAGAACCTATTAAAAATTTTGATACTATTACTAATATGGAAGAACTTAAAAGAGCATTTTTTAATGGTGATTATGATATTTTTGAATCACAATTAAAAGAATCATCTTTTAAATTCTTAAGAGCAAAATATAAATATAATTCAGATAAAGATGGAGTACCAGAATTTTCAGCAAAGAATTTATTAGGTGGATTTGTTAGAAACTTTGATGACTATAGAAAATATTTTATGATCTGTTTTAGATGTTGGCGAAATGTTAAATCGTGGAATAATCATGATGAGCAAAAAAGATATGAATATGATTCATTATGGATTGTAAATACAAATGAACCTATTAAAAATATTATTGGAACTGTTTTTTATGAAGATTTTGATTTTGAAGAAGTAGATGATTTAGATGTATTTATTTCAGATTTTAAAAAGATTGAAGATATAGAAAATACTTTTTGTTTAGGTGAATCATATGTTCATTAAATTTATTTTATTATAATATAAAATTTATTGAAAATAATAAATATTATTTTTTTTTATTTTCTAAATATTTTTCTTTAACAATATTAGCAGAATATGTTGCTAATTCATCTGCTTTATTATTTCCAAACCATATTAAATATTCATCTGATTTTTCATCACTGGGTTTTTCTCTATGAGCTTTAACATGTTTATAAAATATTTTTAATTTACAATCTAAAATTAGATCATGAATTTCTTTAATTAAATTTAAATTTTCAATTTCTTTTCCATCCATTTTTTTCCAATTATTAGCTTCCCATTGTTTTAACCATTTTGTATATATATTAATTAAATACATTGAATCTGTATATATATATATAAAATCTCTAAGATTTTTTTCTTTAATAACATTCAAAGCATGTTTATATGCAGTTAATTCTGCAACTTGATTAGTTATTTTATCTCCTTCTAAAGGTTCGGTAAATTGTTGATCTTCACCATTTGAATATAATATATAACCTCCATAACCTCCAAAAGATTGAGCTTTTTTACTTTTTTGATTATTTAATGTAGAACCATCGGTAAAAACTTTTGTTATTTTCATATTATAATAATATAAATATATATATTTAAATATAATTTTTAGTCGCACTAAAAATTATATTGTTCTAAAGCCATAAAATATAGCTAATATAACTAATGAACATATTGCTACCATTATTATACTTTGATTTGTTAAAGGATAAGATGCAACACATCCACCTAAAAATAGAACTAGAAATTTTAAAATATTTGATGTATCAAATAATTTATTTAACCATGCAGGTACAGGTTGTAAAGTATAACCTGCAAAAACACCTGTTATAATCATAATAAAAACACGAATATAATCATTTTTTAAAATATTATTAACAGAAACTATAATTTGATTTGTCATATAATATTATATATATTATATTTTTTTATACATTTTTTTTTAATAGGATATATTTATAAATTTTTATATAATTATATAAAAAAATATAATAAAAAATATAGAATTATTTTAATAATTTTGTTGTAATTTATTCAATTCTAAATAAATGTAATTTACTATCAATTGATATTGTTTCTAATAATTCTATATATTTATCTAATTGATCTTTATCGCTTATATTATATATAGATTGTTTTGAATTTTTGATTTTATGAACAGTGGTTAATTTTTTTTGTTCTTGTCTAGGATTTATATAATATTTATATAAATTATAGTCTGTATATTGTAAAAATTTATGATCAATTAATTCATTTCCATCTTCATCTTTAGGACAATCTGTTAATTCATGTGTTCTTGAATTAAAATTTGTACAATAAGTTGCAAAATAATCAAAATACCATGAATTTGCTAAATTTAATAATTCACCATCATTTATGAATATTTTTCCTCCTAATTTGATAATATGATTTTCAAATAATTCAAATTTTTCAATATATGTTTCATTATCAATATCTGTTATTATTAAATTATTAGCAAGTTCAATATATTTACTTATATACATTTTAATATCATCATAATTATCAGTATAATTATTTAATAATGAAAATGGAATAATATATATTATATCATTTATTTGTAAAATTTCATTATTAAATAATATTATTTCATCTTGATCATTTGGAATATATAATCCAATAATTTCATCACAACTATCTTTTACACCAATTTCATTAAAATAATCATTATATGATATACATGTTAATAAATAATATCCAGGAATATTTATAAAACTTCTAAAACAATTTGAAGTACATAATTCTGAATAAATTTTTAATATATTATATATTATTTTTTTAATTATGATATCTTTTATTATTTTAATTTTAGAAATTTCTAATTCTGGATCTAAATCTAAATTTTCAATACTTGAATAATATTTAATAAGATCATTATAAGCCTTAAATTGTTTAGATATATTTTCATTATTACAAAACGTATTAATAATTTCAATTATATTTTCATTTGTTATTAAATATTTATATAAAATATTAGGTCTAAAAATATATTTAAAATCATCATCCCATGTTTTATCTAATATTAACACTTTACTATCATCCTTTATTTTATATTTATAAATTAAAGGATAATAATCTAATATTTTTTTATTTTTATAAACTCTACCACTTTGTTTAAATAATGAAGCCACTTGTGAATGAATTAATATATGACCTAAAGATTGTAAAATATCTTTTGAAAAAAAGCATGGAGTATTAATATTGAAATCATTTATTTTATTAAATGATCCATGATATAAAATAATTTCAGTATTTAATGTATCTATATTAAATGTTTTTGTTTCAGTAATAATATCTTCTTCAATAATAAGATCATCAATATTATTTATATTATCAATATCTAAATAATTAAATAATTTTTTACAATCATATTTAGTTATATATATTAAAATAATATTATTATTTATATTTAATCCTTTTTCAATTAGATAATCAATATGTAATTTATTATTAAATAAATTTTTTAATATATTTGGTTCAATATTTAAATTATTAATATCAATTAATGAAATATAGTCTTCTATAATTCTAAAATTTTCAAGAGATAAAAATTTTGATAAAAAAATAAGATCTTTATTTTTTTGATTTATATTATGATTAGTTATAAAATATATAAACATATCATCATTTATATTTATATCTATATCTTTAAATAATTCAGATAATATATCATTTTTAATAGGAAATAAACCACATTCTATTAATTTTTCAATTTCTATATCTGTAATTGTAATTGTAAAAATATATTTATAATAATTAATTTTAATATTCATTTCATATTCACTTAAACAAAATTTATATATTTGATCATATAATTTATTTTTTATTAAAAATTCATATAATATATATGTTATTCTATTTATAGAACAAGAATAATTAAATTTAATATATTCTGGGTCTATAATATAATCTATTAATAATAAACAATTATTGTCTGTTAATAATTCTTTATTATTATCTATGATATATAATATATTTAAAATTTTTTCTGCTACATTAATTATTTCATAAACAGTTTTAATCCGATCAAAATAATCAAACTTTGTTAATATTTGTGATAATATAATTTTTAAATCAAAGTCAGGATTATATTCATCTGGATATTTATCGCTTAATATTTTTTGTAAATTACTAGAGAATAGTTCTACTTTACTTATTTTATCCATTCCTCCTATTAATTTTTTATTAAAAATATATTTATTTTTATAATAAAAATATTTTTGTAAATTCATATAATATATTATATATAATATAATGTAATATAATATATTATAAACTATAAATGTTAGATAAATATATGAAATGTATATTTATCTAACATTTTTACAATTATAACTTTGATTTAAAAATAAAAGTTATTTTTAATTTATTAAACATGATTTTAGTATAATTATAAAGTGCAATTAAATAATATATATTCACCAAAAAAAATAACATTATGGATTATTGAATAATTGTAATACACTTTCAACAGCTCTTGTATTTAAAAATTCAATATATATTCTTAATTTATCTATATCTTCTAAATTATATATAGATATTTTTGAATTTTTTATTTTATGTTCTGATTGATTTTGTGTATTATTCATATAATATTGATACATATTATCATCAATATAATTAATAATTTTTAAATCATTACCTTTTTCATCTTTTGGACATTCTGTCATTTCATGTGTATAAGCATCAAAATTTTTACAATAACTACCATTATGATCAAAATACCAAGAATTATATACAGTTAAGCGAGTATCATCTATATTTATTTTCCCTGCCAATTTAATAAAATGTCTGGCAAATATTTCATATGAGTTTTCTAAACTATTTTTTAAATTTGTGGCAAAAATAATATAATTTTTAATATAGTCTTTAATAATTGTATCATCTTTATCTTCTAAAGAAAATGGGACAACATATATTATATCATTTATATTTAATTGGTCATTATTAAATAATATAATTTCGTCTTGATCATTTGGGACATATAGACCAATAATTTCATCAGATATCTCTTTAATACCGATTTCATTAAAATAATCATTATATCTTATAGATTGTAATAAATAATAACCAGGAGTATCTATATAACCTCTAAAACAACGTTCTACACAAATTTCTGTATAATATTTTAATATATTATAGATTATTTTATTTACAATTATATCAATTACTTCTCTAGATAAAATTGAATCTAAAATTAAAAAACTTTGTATATATGATTTATAATTACGAATATTTTCATGTTTGAACAAATATTTATTATCACAAAATGTATTAATAATCTCAATTTTATTTTCTAGTTCTATTAAATATTTATATAATATATTTGGTCTATAAATATATTTAAAATCATCATCCCATGTATTATCTAATCGTAATAATTTAATATTTTGAACTGAAGTATATTTATAAATTAGTGGATAATAAGATAATATCATTTTTAATTGTTCAGATTTAAAACGAAATTTTTTTTGCAAATATATTGACATAGATTGTGACTGAATTAATAAATGTCCTAAAGATTGCAAAATATCCATAGAATAAAAACATGGAGTATTTAATTTAAAATTATTTACTTTATGAAAAGAACCATGATATAAAATATTTTCTGGCGAACATATATTTATATCAAATTTTTTTTCTGGTAACTCTATTTCATCTTCAATTATATCATTTATTAAATCAATATTATGAATATTTATATATTCAATTAAATTATTAAAATTATGATTTACAATATATTTTAAAATAATATTATGATTAATTATAAATCCCTTTCCAATTAGATAATTTAGATGTATATTTTTTTTTAATAATGTTTTTAATAATATTGAATTAAATTCTAAATTAATAATTAATTTTGTTAAATCTAATAAACTTGATATATTATTTTCATCTAGAAATGTAAAATTATTAAGACATAAAAATTTTGATAAAAAAATTAAATTTTTATTATCTATATTAATTGTTGGATCATTTATCAAATGTACAAAAATATTATTATCTATATCTATAATTTTTTGACTAAACAAATTAAATAATACTAAATTATTAATAGATAATAAATTATAATCTATTAATTTACTAATATCAGTTGGTTCAAAATTTTTTATTTTAAATAAATATTCATAATAATCAATTTTAATTTCCATCTGATAGTCATTTATATCATATTTAATTATTTGTTCATATAATTTATATTCTAATAATATTTTATACAATATTAAAGTATTATAAGGTATATAAGTATAATAATCAAATTTAATTATTTCTGGATTAATTATATAATTTATTAAATTTAAATAATATTCTGACTCTTGAATCTCTTTTTTTTTAGGATATATGTATATTATATATAATATATTCATAATTAATATTGGATTTGTAATAATATCATTTAAATTATTAATTTCATAGTTTTTATTTTTATTAATATCTATAAGTATTTTTAATAATATATTATAATCATTTTGATCACCTAATTTTGAATTTAATTCTTGCGTAATATTCTCACAAATATTTTCAATATTTTGTGCTCCTCCAAATTTTTTTTTATTAGAAATATATTTATTTTTATAATAATAATATTTTTGTTGCAACATATATTATAGGGAAAGAATATTTATTTTTTTATAATAATTAAAATTAGTTTAATTATTATAACTATTAAATGTGAAATTATTTTAATAGGAAATAAACCACATTCTATTAATTTTTTAATTTCTATATTTATAATAATTAATTTTAATATTCATTTCATATTCACTTAAACAAAATTTATATATTTGATCATATAATTTATTTTTTATTAAAAATTTATATAATATATATGTTATTCTATTTAAATAATAAGAATAATTAAATAGAATAAAATATATATTCTGGGTCTATAATATAATCTATTAATAATAAACAATTATTGTCTGCTAATAATTGTTTATTATTATCTATTATCTATTATATATTATATATAATATATTTAAAATTTTGTCTGCTACATTAATTATTTCATATACAGTTTTAATCCTATCAAAATAATCAAACTTTGTTAATATTTCTGATAATATAATTTTTAAATCAAAGTCAGGATTAAAATCATCTTGATATTTATCACTTAATATCTTTTGTAAATCACTAGAGAATCGTTTTACATTAATTATTTTATTCATTCCTCCTATCAATTTTTTATTAAATATATATTTAATTTTTATTATATATAATAAAAATTAAAATTCAGTAAATATTTTACTTATATTATAAACTATAAAAATAGCAGTAATTTCAATAAATATATGAAAAGGAATAGATGGATATTTTTCTAACATTTGTTTACAATTATAACTTTCATTTATAAATAATAATAAAATAATAATAGTTAGTAAAAAAATTAATGGTATTCTACTTTTTATTTCCAATGAAAAATATTGATAGTAATATAAAAATAAACTAATAAATATTAAGAATTGACTTGATAAATAAAATATAAATGGTAAATTATGAAAAGCATATATATCAAATAATATTATAATAAATAAAAAAATCAAAAATATTTTATTAGGTATAATTTTACTATAATTATAAAGTGCAAAAAAATAACATATATTAACTAAATATGCTAATAAATGAGTTATTATAATTTGACTATTACCATTTATATGTACTGTATGTGAAAATGTATGAAATAATTCAAATAATAGTATAGATAATAATAATATAGTAGACGATGTTGATTTAGTTTTAGTTAAAAAATAAATAATAATAATACAACTAATAACATTTAAAAATGCTGAATATGGTTATGCAACAATACTATTTGTTGGTTTTTCACATGTATTAAATGGAAATGTATATTTTTCCATAAATATATATTAAATTAATCAAGATAATTTTTATTCAATTTATTAAGATAATTAAATAAAAATAAATTTAAATAATATTATTTTATTTAACATTCATTTTAATCCAATTATCAATAGAAAACATATCTCCATATCATATTTTATCTGATTCAAATTCAGGATAATATATATTAGAAAAAAAAGACTAGCCAATTATTGCAGAAAACGAACCATGAGATAATAAAACATTTTTACATGTACTGTAAAATTGAAATGTTTGAATTTCATCATATTCAATTAATTTTGCAGATCGATATAATTCAAACATTTGTTTAATAATAGCATGATGTTTATCATCTGTTGATATATATAAATTATCAAAATTAATAATTTTAATACTATTTAGATAATATGTAATTCTGGGATTTAATCTAACATGAATAAATAAGTTCTTTAAATGGATTATTTTGAATAATATTTAATTTTATAATTTAAATATTTAAATATTTATATAGTAAAATTATTATTTCTTTTGTTTGAAAATGAGTATGATTTGGATCTAAATTAAACATTAAATTATCAGTATTTAAAACATCAAAATAATTATTATCATTTAATTCTTGTGTAGAATTATATATTTTATTTCCACTATATAAATCAATTCCTAATTTATTAATTAAATGTTTTTTTGCTATAAAACTAAATGCTAAATTTCTTATAATAATAATAATATTATATGTAGTACAAATAATATTAATATTATTATTATTATTATTATTATTATTATTATTATTATTATTATTATTTACTAGACATCTATATTTTAAATAATTAATGTAATCATTAAAAATTGATAAAATAATTTATTTATAATACTAATATTATAATTATTTAAAATGGATATAGAAGATATTATTCACAATAATTATACAAATGATGAATTAAAACCATTTGTTAATGATTTTATTAATAATTATGGTCTTTTAATACAAAATCCATCATCAAGTGATATTAATGATGGATTTTTCTTATTAAAAAAAAAATATAAAATTATACCTTCTAAACATCAAATTAAAAAAATTTATAATATATATTTTAATAATATAAAACTTAATATTATATTTCAAAGATGGATAACTAAAAAAATTATGCGTTCTGATTCTGGTGTTATTGTCGTAACTATTGTTACTAAACCTGGTGATAACATTAAATTTTCTTGTCCAGAAAAATGTTCTTACTGTCCTACCGAAACAAATTTACAAGGTATTCCTACACAACCTAAATCTTATATATCTACTGAACCTGCTATGTTAAGAGCATCAAGACATAATTTTAATATTGAAGATCAAATTATGGACAGAATTAAATCATATATTTACACAGGTAATATAAAAAAAGATAAAAATAAAAAAAAAATAGAAGTAATATTATCTGGTGGAACATGGGATGTTATGCCAAAAGAATATCGTGATCAAGTTATTAATGAAATGTATTATGCATTTAATACTTTATATGATACAGATAAAAGACCAATGTTATCTATATCTGAAGAAATAAAAATAAATGAAACATCTGTTTTTGGAATTATTGGTTTAACAATTGAAACACGACCAGATTATATTACTAAAAAAACTTTATTAGAATATCTATCATATGGAATTACACGTGTTCAATTAGGAGGTCAAAGTACTCATGATGATATTTTATTAAAAATAAATAGAGGGTGTACTAATAAAAATATGATCAGAGCAATTAAAATGTTAAAAAATATTGGTCTAAAAATTGTTACACATTGGATGCCAGATTTACCAAATTCATCTCCAGATAGAGATAGAGAAATGTTTTTAAAATTATTATCTGATCCTGATATGCAAACAGATGATTGGAAAATATATCCATGTGCTGTTATTAAAAGTGCATCAGATGATTTAATTATTAAAAGTGATATTGCAGAGTGGTATAATGAAAAAACTTATATACCTTATGCAGAAACAAATGTCCAAGATTTAATAGATGTATGTATAGAAGTAAAAACAAAAATTAATCCATGGATTAGAATTCAAAGATTAGTTAGAGATATACCAACAAAATCTATTGAAACTGGATATAATAAAATAACAAATTTACGTCAAGTTATTCATGAACAAATGAAAAAAAAAGGTTTAAGATGTAAATGTATTCGATGTATGGAGATTAAAGATCGTGTTAATTTAATTAATAATGGTAAAATAGTAGTTAGAAGTTATAAAGCATCTGATGGATTAGAATATCATATAACATATGAATTAGAAAAATATTATTGGACATGGAGTTATATAATATATTGTTTACAATATTATATAAATTTATTATTTAATAAAAAAATTTATTATTCTGGTAATTTAGAATTATATGATGGATTATTTGGATTTCTAAGATTAAGAATAGATAATAATGCAGGTTTAGATATTATCCCAGAGATTAAAAATGCAGGATTAATAAGAGAAGTGCATATATATGGAAATTCAACAAGTGTTGGTGAACAGAATAAGAAATCTTCTCAACATAAAGGAATTGGACAAAAATTAATAAAAGTTGCTGAAGAAATTATTTTAATTCATAAATTAAAAAAATGTGCAATTATTTCTGGAATTGGGGCAAGAGAATATTATAAAAATAAATGTAATTATAAATTAGAAGGTTCATATATGATTAAATATCTATGTGATAAATAAATGAATCTTATTATCTGATTTTATAATAGAGGTAATATTTGTAGGTAATGTTTGTATTTCTTTATATAATTCATTTGGATCTTTATATTTAATTTGATCAATATTTAAACAATATTTAATAATTAATGAATTAATCAAGTCTATAACTATATAATCTATCCATAAATTATTATTAATTTTATTAACAATATCTATAATTTTATGAGATATGTCATTTTCATATTTAATAAAAATTTTATAAATAATTTCACCTTCTAATTTTAATAAATGATCAATATTATTTAACAAAAATAAATCTATTTTATTTTTTGAATCTAATAAAATTTTTTTAGTTTTATTTATACATTTTATAATATTATCATTTATTGTTATATTATCAATTTCTAATAATAATTCTTTAATTTTTTTATATTGAATTACAAGTAATTGAGGTGCATTATCATTTAATAATTGAATTGTTTTTCCACATAAACTATATATTTTATATAAACTATTTAATTTTTTAATTATTTGATTATCTGAAGAATTATCATTTGCATTTGGAATAGTATTAAATATTTTAATTTCTTTTCTATATAATTCTTTAACTTTATTCATTTCATATCCACCATATTTTTTTTTAATATTTCTAACATATATCATATGTTCTCTTATATTTTTAAAATTAAATATTTCATAATTATTATCATAATATGTTTTAAATACAAAAATACGATAAATATAAATTTCTCTATTATTAAATATAGGTATTGAAACTAATTTATCCATTAATATTAATACAATAATATATTAATATATAATATTTTTCAATTTTTATTTAATATATAAGAGCATAATTAAATATAACTAATGAAAATAATAGAATTTTTATTTTTATGCTTTAATATTAAATCCTTAATTTTGAGCTCAATTATATTGTGTATTATAATTAAATTTTATAATTTTAGATTTTTAAAAAAATTGAAAATATAAATTTATATTATATCCATTATAAATTATATATTGTCTTGCTATATATAATATACTATGACACAGTATATAATCAAGACAATATATAATTCACCATATTATTCACCATCAGTAAAAGTAATATTTTCTTTTTTAGACCAAAGACAGTCAACGTCTTCGTCAAACTATTTTAGTTTCAATACATTTAATAATAAAACTAATAATTCACAAGCAAATTCACAATATCAACCTGAATTTAAACCAAATGCTTCATATCCAAAGTTTATTAATACAAAGAATATGAAATTTCCTCCATTATAATATACATTAAGTATATTAAATTTAATTTATTTTATTAGAATAATAAAATTATTAAATTTTTGACTCCATTGATATATATCATCATTATTAAAATTATCAATATGTTTTTTTATTTGTAAAATAATTTCATTATTTGGAAATAGTATTGACAAAATGATATTAATATCATTAAAAAATTTTATTGTTTTATAATGAATAATATTAAATATATTATTATCATATATATTAGATATATATATATCTTTAAAAATTGATTTTGATAAAATACTAATTACATAATCTGTTATTAATTTATTTTTATAATTTCGATATATACACAAATCAATTGTTATAAATTTATTAATTAAAGAATAAATGCATATTTTAAATTTAGATATAAAATGTTCAATATCAGAATAACAATAATATAAATCTATAAAATTATTTTCATTTATAGTAGATATTTTAATTAATTGCATAGAATTTAAATTTATTAATGGAAAATTTTCAACCATATTAACCATACATCCACCATATAAATCTGACATAAAATTATATGTTATTTTATTTAAATATTTATATTCATATATTGTATTTAAATATAAATTTTCAAAATATTTTTCCATTATAGAATTTGAAATACCAGTATAATTTCCAACTATTAATATTTTATCATTATCCATAATTATTTTATTTATTGTATCAAAAAAATTATAATCTTCAGTAATTGTATCTTGAATATAAATACAATCTAAATTAGTTGTTTGATATCTTTTAATTATATCATTATTTGTAGATATTTCATCTAATTCTATAAATTGAGGTAATAATAAATCAGTTTCAAATTTAATATCAATATTAATTAATCGTATCGTTTTATTATTATTTGTAAATATTTCTTGTAAAAAAGGAGGAAATTGTTGCATATTTTCTTGACAAAATTCTCTAATTGATGCAGAACCAATTCCAATATAAGTTATATCACAAGGTTCATTTTGAATTATATTTATTACAGAATCCATTATTTAATATAATATGACTATTATATTAAATAATAATTTTATTCAATTTTTATTTTTAGACATAATTTGATTTCATAAATATATTAATAAATTTATTTATAATTTATATTTATATAATGAATAATATCATCATAATCATATCTTTTATCTGGTTCTATTATTAACATATTAGTTAATAAATTAATCATTTTATTAGAAATATTTTTATGTTTATCATTAAAAATCTCTTTTAAAGTATAAGGTTCTGGATTTTTCTCTTTAAATTTACCATTTAAACGAAAAAATTCATTTGCATTTTTTGATTTCTCTATAATACTATTTGGAAATTTTCCAATTATTTGAATTATCCAATATATATGATGGAAATCTGTTGAAAAATTTTTATCTTTATCTGGATCAAATAATATTTCTCCCGTTAATAACTCATATGCACTACAAGCTAATGACCAAATATCTACTTTATAATCATATTTACACATTAAAATATTTTCAGGAGCACGATAATATCTTGTTTGAATATCATCATCATATTTTATACGATTAAAATATTTTAAAGTTCCAAAATCTGCTAATACAACATTTAAATTAGAATCAATCTCTTTTAATTTTTCATCAAAATTAAAATTATCTTCAATATATTTATTAATTTTTTTATTAATATCTGTTATTAATTGTATACATTTGTCATTTATTAATTTATCATTTTCTCTTAATAATAAATTATATTGATTATCAAAATCTTCTTCTAAAAATTTATCTATAAATTTTTGTATTTTATCATTAATACCCTTTATTAAAATATTTTCTGGTTTTATATCTGTATGACATGCTTTTATTCTTAATTTTATTGATTTTAAACTTTGAGCAATCTGTTTAATTATTTGTGCAACTACTTTTTCATTTAAACCATCTTCATATATACCTTTTTTAATAAATTGATATGTTGAACCTGCTAATAAATCAAAAACCATACAGATCGATGGATTTTTTTTATCTTTTAATTGATATTTAAACCATTCGTATATATAAATTGTATTTACACATTTTAATTTTTTAATTAATTCTAAATTTTTAGCTTCTTTTAATCCATCATCATAATCTTCTGGATGTTGAATTTTTATTGCATAAAATTTTTTTTCATTTAATAAATATCCTAACCATACTGTTGAAAATGTACCATAACCAATTTTTTCAATTATGATATATTTATTATTTAATATTACACCAATATAATCATATCCTTTTGTTTTATCAACACATTCTGATGATTCTGATAATGTTTCATAATCATCTGAATTATCAGAATCATCTGAATTATCAGAATCATCTGAATTATCTGAATTATCAGAATCATCTGAATTATCTGAATTATCTGAATTATCAGATATTTTAGATAATTTAAGATCTGATTCTATTATATTTTTATTAATATTGTCTATATAATGTTCTGACATATTTAATATAATATTAATATTATATTAAATATATATTTTTAAACTTAAATAATAAAATACCAATTATATAAAAAAAAATTGAATTTTTTTTTTAATATCATTATCACTAATAATAATCTAATATGATAAATATCCTATATTATTAATAATTATTATTAATAATGTAATATTTATCTAAATTATATTTCAGCTTCTGCTACCGAATTATCTTTTTTAGATTCGAAAGAATCAACAAGAAAACAAACTATTTCAGCTTCTGCTACCGAATTATCTTTTTTAGATTCGAAAGAATCAACAAGAAAACAAACTATTTCAGCTTCTGCTACCGAATTATCTTTTTTAGATTCGAAAGAATCAAATACTAATATGAAACCGCCAGGAATCATACATCCTAATAATAGTATGGAATCAAAACCATCATTAGAATCAAAGCAAGGACGAAGAAAATTAGAAAAAGGTGACATCTTTTTATCACAATCTGAAAAAAATGATTGTAGAGAAATAATTCCAAATAATTCTGATAAAAAAGTGAATAATGAATTAGTTAAAAACAAATTAAGACAAGTATATGGAAATCCTAAACTTGTGTCTCGAAAGAAAAAAGAATTTTTTATTTTTTTGTTCAATCAGGCTTTAAAGAATGATAGAAATATTATTATTGAAACAATTATTGAACTTTGGGAAAAATATTTTCCAGATTCTAATTCACATAATAATATTTCACAATTAATTGAATCTATTTGTGATAAATATACGCCTTTACAACAAGCTACATGGAATGGTTCTAAAAGATGTATACAAATCCTAATATCTAAAGGTGCTGATTTAAATAGTATTAATCATAAGGGTGAGACTATTGAGGAGATGCTTTCGAATGGAAAAATATATAGTATTTCAAAAGATCCCAGACTTCGAGAATTTATTGCGAATCGATATGATGAATGCAAAGAATATATTGATTCTATTAGACGAATGAGAGCTAGTAAAGATGAAAAAATATCTGGCGAAGTCGAGATAGATATTCCTTCTAATATTATGTCAGAAATTCGTCTAATTTCTGACGAATTAGAAGAAATAATAGATAAAATATTATCAAATGAAAAAGATATTGGACTATTATACTATAGAGCTGCTGAAAGTATATTAAATCCAGAATTATTATCAGAATTGCAAACTATTCTAAGAGATAATAAATTTTACTATTAAGAGATAATAGTTTTTAAATTTAATATATAATTATTTTTTTATTATAAATATAATTTATATATAAATTATATTTATATAAATTATGTCAGAAATAGATAATAATATATATTCTTTAGAATTAGAAAATTTTTTTATTAATTTAGAATTTGATTCAAATAATTATTCAAATAATATAAAAGAACATTTTAAATTATTTAGAATAATTTCTATTACTTATAATAAACAATTAAATTATATTTTACTATTAAATAGAAAAACTGAATTAATAGATTTTTTTATTGATATTGAAAAAAAATTATTATATATTAATAATATTTTTAAAAATATTAATAATAAAAATATAAAAAAATATCTTAAAGATCAAATCAAAAATTTTAGAATTTATAATGTCAATAATATTAAAAAATATTTAAACTGATTTTCTTGATGTAAAATATGCAAATATTAATAATATTACAATAATTAAAAATATATAAAAATTCTCATTAAAAATCTTATTTGTATTATTTATTGAACATATATCACTACATGACATTTTATGCATTTCTTTATCTTTATCTGAAAAATTTTCATGTATACTAAAACCACTATTAACATCATGATACATTTTATTTGTTTTTAATGATAAATTATCTAAATTTATATCTGATGGTGTATTATTTGATTTAAATGTTGATTTATCATTTGCTGCCATTAGTTTATTATTTAATATTGTATTTCTATTTTCTAATTCTTTTAATTTTTCAATAAGTGTTTTTGTTTCATCATTTTGTATAACATTATTTATATTTGTAAATTCAGAATTAATATCTTTATTATTATTTATATTTATATTTGATAAATTTTTATAATCATATATATTTTTATTTTCATCTTCAATTGTATTAGATAATAATAAATTATTATCTATATTTGATGGTGTATTTGATTTAATATCAATATCACTTGGACTATGGGGATTTAATAAAAATGATTGATTATCATCTTTTAAATCATAATTAAAAGGAACTTTAGATGTATTTACATCTATACAAAAACATTGTTTGTTTAAATCAGATTTTCCAATATCGATAAAAGAATATTTTGACATTTATATATATATATATATAATATAAAAAAAAATTAATTATGTTGATAATTTTTAATTCTTTCTATCATTTCTTTATTATTTATTTTAAAAAATTTATGTAATTTAAATCCTGTTTCTTTACCTTGTTTTTTAAATTGTGTCTTTTCAACCGTATTTTTTCCATGGGCAATACATAACATAACTTTATGTGGTTCTAATTGGACAAGTGGTTCTGAAAAATTATTTGTAAAATGTGCTTCTTCTGCCTGTGTTTTATCATCCAAATATCCATGATTTAATAAATATTCTTTTCTATATGCCATTGTCCCATTTGTTCCATGATATGGTGCATATGGTCCAAATTCATATATTTTATCTATATCTGAATAATATATATGTATTTTTGATGATGCTGCTATCAATACTTTGGCTGTAATTAATTTATGAACTGCATGTGAAACTCTTTCTGGTGAATAATAATCATCATCATCAAAACATACTATTATATCACCAGTTGCCATAGAATTTAATAAATTTCTTTTTCTTCCTAAAATTAATTTTTCAGGTAAATAAGTGTATTTAATATTAGATTGTTTTGGTATTAAATCTGCATTAGATTCTGGCGAATCATCTAATATAATTAATTCCATATGATTTTGTGAATATGTTTGATAATTAAATTGATAAATTAAATTTGGTAAAAAAAATCTCCTATTATATGTTGGACATATAACCGAAACAAATGGTTGTGTTCCATTTCTTATTTCTTTTACAATAATTTCTTTATTAATATCAGTGTTTGTACTATTTGTTATAAGAGTTTTTGATTTTTTCCCCATTAAGATTAAATATCATATATTTTTTAAATATATTTAAAAAATAAATTTATATAATATACTTGGTATATTTGTAATATTACTAAATAATAATTTTAATACTTTAAAATTAAAACTAATTATATTTTTATTAATATCACTATAATTTTTAATATCAACAATATCTTTTTTTAATATTTCAATATATTTGAATAATTTTTGTTTTTCTTGTTTATTAATAAATTGAAAAACAGCATCTATTCCTATATATGTATATTTAGATATTTCAATTGATAAAAACTCATTTATATTTAATATATCTTTTATTATTCTAATTATATTATTAATAGATTGTAATATTTTATATTCATCATTATTATCTTTATATTCATTAAAATTGTTTATATCATAAAATATATTTATTATCTCATTAATATCAATTATATATTTATTATCATTCTTTTTTAAAAATGTAGATTTAGATATTATTTTAACTAGTATTTGAAATAATATAATATTATCTTCTATTATTTTTATTAATAAATCTAATACAAGTTTAATTTTATTTAATTCAATTTCATTAGAATTAAAAGAATATAGTTCACATTTTTGATTACAATACTCTATTTTATTATTTAACTGTTGTAATGATGTATCTAAATTAGAATAATTAATATAAAAACACTGTATTCTTTGTATTATTTTTATAATAAAATCTTTTAATTTATATATAATAACTATAATATTAGAGTCATTATCAGCATTTAATAATGGTATTATAAATTTTAATAAATCAGTTTTAATAGAATCTATATGCTTTTCTAAAATACTAATTATTATATTATAATATTTATCATTATTAGTATTTGAAATTAATCTATTATATGTTTTTTGTATAATAGATTTTTTTTTATTTTCATTTATTTTTTCTTGAACTTGATCTCTAAATTCCGTAAAACTTTTAATTATTTCATATTCGATTTGTTTATCTTCTTGTAATAATAAATATGTATATATAAATGTTTTATTATGATTATGCTTATTAAAAATTTTATATTTTTCTAATATTTTAAAAACATAACAAACTATAAATGTATAATCAATATAATCAATAGATTCAATTAAATTTAATGTATAATCTATTGCTTGTTTTATATATGTATTAAAAAAATATCCTAATACAACACCATTACCACCACCGCTTTTATTAGAAAACCATGAAATAACTGATTTAACTTTTTCAGGTAAAAATTTATAAGTTAATTCTGCACTATATTCTCCAAAAAATTCTCCAATAAATTTACTAAAATTTAATGAATATTTTAGAATTTCAGCATCATCTTTATGTTGTATTGCTAATTTTATTAACAAATCTATCCACTCCATGTTAGAATTTGTAGTAACATTACATTTAGTTACTTTACATAGCCAAGAACCAAGAGAAGATGTAAAGTTTGGAATAATTGAAATACCAATTTTAGATATACTATTAAATGGAAGATTCTTAATAATATTAATATAGTTTCCTTTATTAATGTATAATTTACCAAAAATCTCTTTTATTATATTAAAAAAAGTACTTATATCAAAATTTGAATTAATATTTATAATTATATTTATAAAATTTAAATTTAAATTAGATTTTTGTTCTATTATATATTTTTCAAATAATTCTTTATTATATTCATTATCAATAATATAAATACTAAATATTATTAAAATATTTGTAATATTATTTACAATAGGATTTTCTTCAACAAAATCTTGTAAATAATCTGTTTTATTATCAAAATAATTTTTAAAATCATTAATTGTTTTCATTTTATCATCAGTATCAAAAAAATTATAAATTAACAAAAATATATTATTAATTAAACTAAAATTATTTCTTAATATATTACAAATATCATCTATAAATATATTTACTAGATCTAATGTATCTTTTGATTTTTGTATATTATCATAATGATTTATTATAAATTGTCTTACAGTTTTATCAGATACAGATTCATATGTTTTTGTAAATTCCTCATCTAAAATTACTCTAATTCTTATTTCATCTAAATTTAGTTCATTGTTTTTCATTTTTTTAATTGTTTTATTAATAATATTTATAAATAATAAAAATTCTTCTTTTGTAATATCTTTTAATATTGTAACTATAAATTGTATTAATTTATCCTTTAATATAAAATATAATATATTATAATTAATAAATAATAATATATCATTGTTATAAATTTTAGTATTATATAATTTATTAATAATTTTCATTATATTATCATAATTTGTTGAATATAATTTATACTTAATATAATCTTGTTTTAATTTAAAAATTTTTAAATCTATATTCTGTTTTTCATTTATTGCTTGATCAAAATATATATCCAAATCTTTATTTTCAATATTATCAATAATAGCCTTTAATATATCATTATTTAAAAATGATTCTATATTTTCATCAAAATTATAGTTTGTTAGTAATTTAAACAAAATTGTTTGTGTTCCATCTTCGCTACTTTTAATTTTTTCAATATATTTTATATTAATATTAATTTTTTTAATAAATTCAATTTTTCTTATATCTGCATTTTCTTTAATTATATCATTAAACTCTTTATATAATTCATAATAATATTCATCAGGTTGTATTTTTCCTGTAAAACGATCTGGAATAAAATCTAGTATTTGTTCATAATAATCTTTTTCTTTTTTATTATGTATTTTTGTTTTAATAAGAATAAAGTATAAGATAAAAAGTATATCTTCATTTGTTATGTTTTTTGTTAAATCTGTAAAACTAAATTTATAACTTTTTGTATATTCTAATAATTTTTTTTTAATATCATCATTTTTATTAATTATATATATATATTTATTTATTTTTTTATTTAATTCTTTATCTTTTTCTGATAACATTAATGTTAGTGATATTAATTTTATTTTATTAGGTTTATCTTCATCTTCATCAGCGTTTTTATCTAATTTTGTTTTTTCATCATCTAATTTTGTTTTTTCATAATCATCTAATAAATAATCATTAAATTTATTTTTAGATTCTGTATCTATTTCTTCTAAGTTTAAAGATTCAATTTCAGCTCTAATATTTTCTAATACATTTTCATCAGTTATAAATTTTTCAAGATTACATATTAATTCTAATAATTTAAAATTTTCTTTTTCTTCTAAAGTTAATAATGATTTAATCTCATCATATAAAGATATTTTATCTTCAATATTAATATCATCATCATTTATTTTATTAATTAAATCAATTTTATCATCTTGTAATTTTTTAAAAAATAAAATTTTATCTCCTAAATTTTCATATTCTTTTATTTTTTTTTTTAATTTTTGTTTTAGTGTTTCTATTTTTGTTTTGTCATCCTGTTTATATATTTCTTTTATTTCTTCTTTATCTTTGCTTGTTAATAGAAAAAGATACTCTTTATCTATATCTAAAAATTCTTTGTATAATTGATCAGTAAAAATATAATTTGTAATATTGTGAATAACTTTACTAGATAATGTTTTACTTAAATCAATAGTATCTTTTATTTTTTCTGAAGATAATAGTATATCAGTATTTTCTGATAATTTATTTGCTAAACTTGGAGAAAATAGTCGTAATGCAGGATAAGACCATATACTACTACCACCCATTAAAATATATTTTTTTTGAAGATATTTTTTTTTATATTTAATATATTTATCTTTCATTATATATATATATATATTATAAAATTATTTATTATATAAATATTAATTTAATCTTCCCATTATTTATTGAAATAAAATTATAAGATATAGCATATACTTTAATATTAAAATCTATTGAATTTAAACTATTCATTTTTATATTTAATTTTATATTTTCTATTGCTGACATATTACAAGATCCAGATGGTTGATATTCTTCTGGATAAAGAGAAAATGATTTTATATATATATTATTTTGAGATATAATATTGTGATATTGATATGGTTGATATAATCTATAATATATTGCTGGAAATGGTTTTGATATTTCTTGTTCATTATATGATAAATACGCACTTTCAAAAGTATCTGTTTTTAAATTTCCTGATTTTAAACATGAAAAATTAAACCAATCATTCCCATATGAAAAATCTAAATCATCATCATTTGTTCTTTTATTTATATCTGTTCTTTGAATAATCCATATTATTTCCTTAACAGTATTTTTAAAATTTAACTTAATACTTGGATTTAATATATTTTTAGTATAATATTCTGATGTATATTGTATTTGTTCTATTAAAAATAATTGTTTATCTTGAATAAATCTTTGTCTTTCATCTAATTCTAAAAATATATAATCAATATATAAAGAACTAAAAAAATTAGGAATAATTAATGGTTTTGAATTATTCTGATTACATATCCAACAATCATTAAAATCTCTCCATTCAATATTAATATTAATATTATTATTATGTAAAGCTACAATTGGTAAAGCTAGTCCAATATTTTTTGAAAAATAAAAATTTAATGGAATTATTAATTCTAATTTATCCGAATATGTTTTTGGACTAAAATTATCACTTTTTCCTATCATTTCATTATATCCTTTTTTTTTATCTAAATTAAATGTCATATCTGACCATATTTCATTCCATTCTCCATATTGTGTATCAATAACTATATCATCAATAATTAATTGTGCAGATTTTATTAATACATTACCAATAGAATTTGTCCAACCATATATATTATCTGATTGATTTTTTATACATTTTTCACAAAAACAATCAATATCAATATCATTTGTACAAATAATATTTTTTTTAAAAAATATTTGATTATTTAAAGATGGTAATATAATATGTAAAGAAATATTTGAAATTAAATCACCATATTTTTCAATTTTAAACGATGATATATTTCCAAAAGAAGATTCTGAATTTGATAAAATTTCTTTAGTATCAATTGTAAAATCTGTATGTTTTTTATATACTTTTTTAAAAAAAGAAATTTCTGGATTATTTATAAAAAAAAAATCTTGTGGTCCTTTAATAATTAATTGAATTAATCCTCCTGCCATTTAATAAAATAATATATATTATTTTATTAAATTTAGACATATTTAATTATTTAAATTATTTAAATTTGTAAAATTTACATTTATTAATGTGCAATTTTCAAATGTAGAATTTATTATATTAGAATTTTTAAAATTAACATTATCAAAATTACAATTCATATGAGAACAATTCTCTATTTTTAAACTGACCATTTGCATGTCATTATAATTTTGTTCATTAATTTCTAAATCTATTATACTACCATTTGTCATATTTAATGATGGACCAATTATATAACCATTGTACATATTACATACTTCTGATAATATTGGTGGTTCATTATATGTTATACCTCCAGAAATAACACCATTTAATATTGCTTTTGATAAATTTGTATTTGATAAAATTGTATTAGTAAATATACAATTTATTAAATATGTATCTGAAAAATCTGCATTTGTTAAATTAGAATTTATTAAATTTAAATTTAATAATGTTAAAGAATTTAATGATGCATCTATTAAATTTACATTTGGACCGATAATATAACCATTTTTACATACATAATTTGTATTTATTATAGGTGTACCTATTAAATTTTTTGTAATAATATTTGTATAATTTGCATCAATTAAATTACAGTTTTCTATATTTGCATTTGATAAATTAACATTTTTTAAATTACATTTTTCTAAATTTGCATTTATTAAAATTGTAGATTCTAAATTACAATTTGATAAATTTGACCCTGATAAATTTGATCCTGATAAATTTGATCCTGATAAATTTATATTATATAAATTTATATCTGATAAATTTATATTTGATATATTTATATTTGGACCTAATATATAATTATATTTTAATATATAATTATCAGGTAAAATTGGCAATACTTGATATATTATATTATTAGTATTAATACCTTTTAAGTTTGCATTATTTAAATTAGTTGATGTTAAATCACAATTAATTAATTTTGTATTTTCTAAATTAGCATTACATAAATTAATATCTGTTAAATTATAATCTATTAATTCATTATTTGATAAATTTACATCTGGACCAAAAATAATATTATTAATATCTTTATATTCTAATGGTAATTTTTTAATATTAATAATATTATCTGATTTTAAATTTTTTAAAATACAATCTGTTAAATTTGATAATGATAAATCACAATTTATTATTGAACTATTCGTTAAATCTGATGATGATAAATCACAATTCATTATTTTACAATTAATTAATATACTATTATTTAAATTTATCTTCATTTTTATATCTGAAAATATACAATTTGTCATTTTTATATCTGAAAAATTACTATCTATTATTTCAGAATTCATAAATATACAATTAGATATATCTGTATTTGAAAAATTACAATTAATAAAATTATAATTACTATAATCTCTATCTAATAAAGTTTTAAAAGAATAATCTCTATCTATTATATTATAATTTATAATTTTATATAATCCAATTTCAGATAATACATATATATAATTTTCAAATGAACAAAAATCTAATATATTTTCAATTGTTTCATAAATAATTCTTTGATCTAAATTATTTATTTCTATCTGTTCAATATTTTGTGATGATAATATATATATATAATTATTATTTGATAATATTTTAATAGGTATATAATCACATTCAATATTTCTAATTAAATTAGCATTATATTTATCTAATTGTAATATACTATTACTATTTATAATCCAAATATAGTTTTTATCATATATAATTTCTATTGGGTTTTTAATTTCATCTTTTATACATTTATGTAAATTATATATATTTATCATTCTTATATTATTTGATTCTAATAATAATAAATTTATACCCGTAGAAATCATTTTTGTAGGTTGATAATCAAGTTCAATTGTATTTATTATATTATTATTTAATATTTGAATTATTTTATTATCTAATGTTAAAACCCATACATAAGTATCATCAGATGTTATTAATAATGGTATTTCTTCAAGATTTATTATTATTATATTAAAAATATCTTTAATATTTAAAACTTTTATAAATTTATCATCTTTATTAATTATATAAATATTATCTAATAAATATGTTACAAAAAATGAATCAATTTCTAAATTAATTGTATTTAATAATGAATCATTATTAATTTGTAATATACATTTGTCATTTATTTTTGTTATAAATAAATTTTCACCTAAACTATTTATATTATTACAATTATTTAATGTTAAAATTTTATTCATATATATATACATATATATACGATAAAATTTTAAATTATAATAATATATTTTTTTATTTATAAATTATGTTCCCCATTGTGAATTACATTGACAACATATATATTTAATATTATATTCTTTATTCATTCTATATATAACTGCTTCTTTTTCAATCATAACTTTTTTATCATTTTTTTTTATATTATTTATACATTTTATATTTGGACAAATAAAATCTTTAGTTCTTGGTAATAATGGATCTTGATTTCTAATTAATGCATTTTCATCAATGTTTAATGCACTTTTTTCAAAATTCATAGAATATATAATTGTTTCTGGTTCTAAAAAATATGTCGTTTCACAATTACTACATGCTAAATAAAATTTACTAATATTTTTTTGTAATTTAACTATTTTTTTATATTTATTTATTAATTTTTGTTTTAATTCTTCTTTATCTGTTTTAATATTATCATAATTAAAATCAGTAATATTTGATTCAGGCCATAAAATTGAATATTGAAAATCAGAAGTAATTATATTATCATTTTCAGAATCATTTAATACAATATTAATTAATTCATCAATATTATTAATTTGTTTAATTTTATTTTCAACAGATAAATTTGTATTTTTTGTTATTTGTAATGTATCAGAACAATATTTACAATAAAACATTTATACTATATTATTATATATTATTTAAATATATAATAATCAATTTTTTAATATATAATATAATTATTAAATATTTATATGCAAATTAAAAAATAATTTTTAATAAAATAATAGCATTTTTTAAATATAAATAATAAATAAAATTTTAAAATAATATATAATTATATTCATATTGATATATTTCTTGAAATGTATCATTATATATATAATCTGTTAAATTTAATTTATTAATTTTTTTAATAATATTTTTAAATATTTTATAACTATAAATATTATTAATTAATATAAATAATACTAATAATAGGATATTCATTTATTAATTATAATATTATTTTAAATTAATATTATTTTCAATTTTTATAAAATAATGATAATTAATGATAATTAATAATCATTCATCATTAATTTAATATCACGTATTTTTAATTGTTTTTTATTTATATTTTTTGTTGGCTTGTAAGAACATGTATCTATTGAGTATTTCTTTGCTTTATTTGAAGATAATTTATAATTTATTTTAGTGATATCTTCAAATTTAAAATCAATTTTATTCATTAATTCTTCAAAAAATTATTTATAATTTACATATTTAAAAAATCGGCGTTTTAAATGTGCAAAGGTGTAAAAAATAAGTATTAATATCATTATACATTCTATAATTAATTGATTGTATAACTATATCTGTTATTTTTTGAATAAAAATTAGATATAATGATATTTTTGGGATATCATTTAATTCTTCAAATAACTTTGTTATCAGATTTGATTTCTTTTGTAATTTAGAATTAAAATTAACAATAATTTTTGAACTAGGATATATCTAGTATAACCAATTCTAATTAGTATTCAGTATAATCTTATTTTAAATTTTATTAATTAATAAAATTTAAAATAATATATTAATTAATTTTATATATTATAATGTTAGATTATTCAGATAAAAAATTAATTAAATACATAATTGAATTTATAAATTCTAATAATAAATTTAAAAATTTATTTACTCATCATAAACAAATTTATC
>Ga0214921_10001223_pt1 | contig 44427 bp, 46 predicted proteins | sample LL1505_MetaG_FD_177992 | JGI IMG/M metagenome (GOLD analysis project Ga0214921, IMG submission 177992) | Freshwater microbial communities from Lake Lanier, Atlanta, Georgia, United States - LL-1505 | ecosystem: Environmental > Aquatic > Freshwater > Lake | place: USA: Georgia | collected...
ATGAGGTGCGCTGGGACAAGTGGAAATACAAGCACCAACGTCTTCAGGCGGCGTACGATAATGACACATGGAACCCAAAGCCGAGCGGTCTTTGCAAAGCGTGGTGTCCTGTGTTGACCTGTTCACATAATGGGAGAGCATGATGCCCTACACCAAATCACCACGTCCGTACAAACACGAGTACGAGATGCAACAAAAGCGCGGCGAACTCGCCGACCGGATGGAGCGCCAACGCGCCCGAAGAAAAGTTGATGCCAGTTCCCCCGATAAGAACGGCAACGGCAAGGCTGACAAGCGGGAAGGCAAGGACATCGACCACGTGAAGATGCTTGCGCGGGGTGGTTCCAACAAGGACGGCATCCGCATAGTTACGCCAGCCAAAAACCGTGCCCGAAACGGACACAGCCCGAGAGAAAAGGGCGGTAAAAAACCCTGATTGACAACCCCTGCAAGGGTTGCTACATTGGGGGTTCGGTATCGCGGGTGCACTGGCGAAGCACAGCCCGACAAGGGAAGGTGACTCGGTTCAAATCCGAGGCGATACCACTGAAGATAGAGCAGATTGCGGACACCGCTTTCTGCCTATTTTGCATTTATAACGAGAAGATGAAACGGTATGGAAATCATTGAAAACAAGGCACTCTTGTTGAAACTGCGCGACCCCGAAAAGGTCACAGCAGTCATACCCAAGAGTCGCGTGATGGGTGAGCACAACGTGTTGGTGCATTGGGGTTTGGACGAGGCGCAAGTCTTGAAGAACCTGAAGATCAAAAATGTTCCTTCACCAATCCTACGTAGCTACGCGTGGCCCGGGTTGTACAAGCCATTCGATCACCAGAAAACAACTTCTGCGTTCCTCACTTTAAACAAACGGGCTTTCTGCCTCAACGAGCAGGGTACTGGCAAAACTGGCTCAGTCATTTGGGCGGCTGACTACCTGATGAAGCAGGGGCGCATCAAGCGCGTACTGGTCATCTGCCCCCTATCAATCATGGACTCTGCGTGGAGGGCTGACCTGTTCAAGTTCGCCATGCACCGCTCCGTAGACATCGCACACGGCTCCGCTGAGAAACGCCGAGCAGTCATTGAATCCCAAGCTGAGTTTGTCATCATCAACTTCGATGGTGTCGAGGTGGTGGCTGATGCCATTGACAAGGGTGGGTTTGACTTGATTGTGGTGGACGAGGCGAACGCCTACAAGAACGCCCAAACAAATCGTTGGAAGGTGCTCAACGGTTTGGTCAAGTCCGATACATGGCTGTGGATGCTGACTGGCACCCCTGCCGCTCAATCCCCTGTGGACGCATACGGTCTTGCCAAACTTGTCAACCCCCTCGGTGTGCCCAAGTTTTTTGGCTCATTCAAAGACATGGTGATGTACAAGGTCACGCAGTTCAAGTGGGTACCCAAGCCAAGCGCACTGGAGACGGTATTCAACGCCCTGCAACCTGCAATCCGCTTCACCAAGGACGAGTGCCTTGACCTGCCTGAGATGACGTACGTTAACCGCGAGGTGGTGCTGACCAAGCAACAGCAGAAGTTCTACAACCTGATGAAGAACCGCATGGTCATGGAAGCCGCAGGGGAGGAGATCACCGCAGTCAACGCCGCCGTGAACCTGTCCAAACTCTTACAAATCAGTTGTGGTGCGGTGTATTCGGACACCAAGGAGGTGGTGGAGTTCGACATCAAGAACCGCTACGCCGTGCTCAAAGAAGTTATTGACGAGGCCAACCAAAAGGTGCTGGTGTTTGTGCCGTTCAAGCATGCCATCGACCTGATCACCGCCAAGTTACGCGAGGACGGGATCACCTGTGAAGTCATCCGTGGAGATGTGTCTGCCGTCAGACGCACCGAGATTTTCAAACAGTTCCAAGAGACACCGGAACCTCGGGTTCTTGTGATTCAGCCGCAATCTGCCGCCCACGGCGTGACGCTCACAGCCGCCGACACGGTGGTGTGGTGGGGGCCGACATCCTCGCTGGAAACCTACGCCCAAGCAAACGCACGTGTACATCGTGCTGGGCAACGCCATCCATCGGTTGTGATCCGCCTGATGGGGTCTAACGCAGAAAAACATGTTTACACAATGTTAGACACTAAAAACGACGTTCACACACAAATTGTTGATCTTTACAAACAATTGCTTGACTAACATAAAAATTGAGATATACTGAGAGTCCCTACAACCAACCGGAGAGATGAAATGACAGAGGAAACTGCAATTACCCCTGTACCCGCTGAGAAGCTGGTGCGGGTTTATTTGAAAATGAAGACCGCCAAAGTTGACCTTGAAGCGCAAGTCAAAAAAATCGACACGCAGATGGATCAGGTGAAGGCGGCTTTGCTTGCATACTGTAAGGATCAGAACATTGAGAGTGTTCGCACTACCGAGGGACTGTTCTACCGCAGTATCAAGAAGCGGTACACCACGAACAATTGGGAAGCGATGGGCAAATTCGTCCTTGAGCACCAAGTGCCCGAGTTGTACGAGAAGCGGCTCCACCAAGGCAACATCCAACAGTTTCTTGAGGAGCATCCCGACTTACTGCCGCCCGGACTCAACGTGGACAGTGAGTACACCATAACTGTGAGGAAAGAATGATGAACGACCAATACGTCTCCATCGAAGATGTAGCCAAGTACTACTCGGTGTCGGTGTCAACCGTCCGTGCGTGGATTCGTACGAACAAGCTGACATCCACTGATTTTCTAAAGCTAGGCAACACGTACCGATTCAAGATCGCTGACGTGGATGCGGCTCTGCGCCGTGTGTCTGCTGACGAAGCCCCCGCACCTGTCGAGGCACCTGCCACGACTATTGCCGAACTGACTGCACCCGTGCAGTTGGAACTGAACTTTAACCCCGACCAAGATGTCTAAGGAGAATGAGATGAGCGAACTTACCCTGTTTAAAACTGGACTTCCCAGCTACCTGAAGAACCTGCAAGAAGATGACACCACCTCCTCATTGGCAGGTGGCGAAGTAGGCCAACGCAAGATCAGCATCAAAGGCGGCGTGTTCCGCGAGATGCTTGGCAACAAAGAAGTGCGCACGAGCGAAGAACGCGCCATCGGCGTGATCATCATCAAAGCCGCACCGAGTGTGCACCGCACGTACTTTGCAGGTGCGTATGTTGAAGGTCAAAACGCTTCACCAACATGCTGGTCAAGCAACAACCAAACGCCTGATACATCGGTACCCGCCGATCAGAAGCAAGCCTCCAAGTGCATGGACTGCGCACAAAACGTCAAGGGTTCTGCATCCCAAGGCGATGGTCGTGCATGCCGCTTCAGCCAACGCATTGCTGTGTTGATCGAAGGCGAAACATCCAAGCGCGAAGTCTATCAAGTCATCTGCCCTGCAACATCTGTGTTCGGTGATGGCGAGAAGGGCAAGCTCCCTCTGCAAGCGTACGGTCGCCACTTGAAAGCACACAACACACCTGTCGCAGGTGTGATCACTGAGATGCGTTTTGACACGGCATCCCCAACTCCCAAGTTGGTGTTCAAGCCTGTGCGTCCTATTACTGAAGACGAGTATCACGATGTCGAGGCAACTCGCAACAGCGCCGAGGCTGATGAAGCCATCAAGCTGACTGTGGTGATCAAGCCTAAAGATAGTGCCGCACCTGCACCAGTCGCCGCTCCTGCTCCGAAGCCTGTACCGAAGGCTGAGAAAGTTGTTGCTGAAGAAGTGGAAGAACCAAAGAAGGTTGAGAAGAAGTCTACCCCCGCCGCCACGTCAGCCCCTGCGCTGACGGATTTGGTTGACGGTTGGGACGACTGATCTTTGACGTGGGGATGGGTCGCTCCCATCCCCTCTTTTTTCTTTCACTCCACTTCAGAAGGCGGTCATGCAAACACAAGAATTTTTGAACACAGTCCTGAGTGGAGAGGGTTACTACTGCATTTTCGGCGCAAAGCAAGATAAGAAGATTCAGAAGTTTTACCCATCACTGGAGACAGCGAGTTCAGTTGCAGAGGACATGGCACGTAATGGATACGATGCCTACTTTGCACTAGCTACGTACGAAACCGGGGAGTCACGTAAAGGCGACAACGCAAAACAACTTAAAGCGTTCTTCCTCGACATAGACTGCGGCCCTGAGAAGGACTACCCTGACCAACAAACAGCTATTGCGGCACTGCGCGATTTCTGTAAAAGCGCCAAACTCCCAAGACCAACAATGGTTAACTCGGGTAGGGGTGTGCATGTGTATTGGCCTCTCACCGAGGCGGTTACAGCACAAGCATGGGTGGTTGTTGCAGAGCAACTCAAAGCCCTGTGCAAACTACATGGTATGGAAGCCGATCCATCTGTCACGGCAGACGTGGCACGTGTGTTAAGGGTGCCCAACACTTTTAACTTCAAAGGTGATCCACCGCTTGATGTGGTCATACTCGGCGAGATTTCTAAGCCTGTTGAGTTTGAGGCGTTCAAGTCATTGATGGGTGAAGTGCCCGTCACTGCACGGAACTTTGTGCCAAAGGTCATGGACGATGTGACCAACGCACTGGCAGGTAGTTTCTCAAACTCATTCAAGCTGATTGTGCAGAAGACTGCCGCAGGGCGTGGCTGTGCACAGATTCAGAAGGTCATACAGGAACAAGCTACCCTGAGTGAACCTATGTGGCGAGCCGGGTTATCTATTGCGAAGTTCTGTGTGGATGCTGAAAAAGCAATCACCAAAATTTCCTCGGGGCATCCTGACTACGACCGCAGAGCAACACAGCAAAAAGTCGAATGGATCAAAGGGCCATATACGTGCGACAAGTTCAATGAGTTCAATCCTGATGTGTGCGACAACTGCAAACATCGTGGAAAGATAAAGTCACCAATCGTACTTGGACGTGAGGTTCTGGAAGCCACCGAGGAAGACAACATTGTAGAAGATGTTCCCGAGAACATCGAGGTGCCCAAACAAACGTACGTGATACCAAAATATCCCGAGCCTTTCTTTCGCGGCAAAGCTGGCGGTATTTTCAAGCGTATGAAGAACAAGGAAGGTGACCCCATAGAGGTGCCGATTTACCACAACGACTTCTACGTTGTGCGCCGACTGCGTGACCCTGATGTGGGTGAAGCTGTCGTGATGCGTCTGCACCTCCCCAAGGACGGGGTGCGGGAGTTCACCGTTCCATTGGCGTCGATCCTGAGTAAGGACGAATTTCGCAAATACATGGCGGCGCATGGCGTTGCCGTAATCAAAATGGAAGAACTTATGTCATATACAGCTTCGTGGGTCAACAAACTTCAATCAACCACACAGGCAGATGAGGCACGGCGACAATTTGGTTGGACTGATGAACTGCTGTCGGCCTTTGTGGTTGGTAGCAAAGAGATTCGTGCCGACCGAGTGGATCACAACCCACCTGCAAACTCTACGGTCAGCATGTTCCCGATGTTTCAAAACAAGGGCACGATGACAGGTTGGACTGAGATCATGGACTTTTACAACCGTGAAGGTATGGAGTTGCATCAGTACATCATTGGTCTGTCGTTCGGTTCTCCGTTCATGGCGTTTGTGCCGCAGTGCGCCTCACTCTTTCACGTGTACAGCCAAGACCCCGGACTCGGCAAGACCACAGCGATGATGGCAGGTGCAAGTATTTGGGGCAATCCTGAACTGATTCTATTGCGTGAAGTTGATACGCATGCGTCGAAGATGAACCGCGCCGAGGTGTACAAAAACATCTTCTTGCCAATTGATGAGATGACCAACGTCAACCCCAAGGAAGCAAGTGACTTCTTGTACCAACTGACTGGCGGTATGCAGAGGAATCGGCAAAGCCAAAACGCCAACAAAGAACGTGTTCGTGGTGAGACATGGCACACAAATGCTTGCAGCACAGGTAACACAAGCCTGTTAGCACGTGTTCGTATGTACAAGGCAATACCCAAGGCAGAGGCAACTCGCGTGTTGGAGTATGAGGCACAGAAGTTTCACTTCGACACCAAGGCCGAGACAGATGTGTTGAGCCGCAACTTGTACGCGCACTACGGACACGCTTGCGTTCCGTTCATGCAGTACGTGCTTGCCAATATGGATGAGTGCCGTTCGCTCTTTCTGCAAACACAAGAGCGTATTGACATAGCGGCAGGGCTATCACAGCCACACAGGTTTTGGTCTGTTCAGGCGGCATCGGCAATCACTGGGTTGTTGATCGCAAAGAAGATTGGTCTGATCAAGTTCAAGGTGTCTGACATCGTGACTTGGTTGATCAAGGTAATTGAAAAAGCAAAAACGGAGATTGAAAATATGAGCGGCACCCTTGAGGACACCTTGACGAGTTACCTCGCTGAGAACTACAACAACATCCTGCGTATCAAGAGCACTGATGATGCACGTACAGGCACCGATGCACTGGAGCACCTGATCATCCCCGATGCGTCACCGCGCATCCATTTGGTCGCTCGGTATGAGTACGACATTAAGAAGATGTACCTGCTACCCAAGCCACTGCGTGAGTGGTGCAGTAAACAGCAGATCAACTATCAGACGTTTGTTGAGAGTTTGAAGACAGGTCAGACCCGCGCCGTGGTGAAGAAGATTCGCATGGGTAAAGGAACACACATGAACTTACCTCCGAGTGATACGTTGGTGATTGATTGTTCCGAGTTCATGTCGGATGAAGTCGAGCAAACTTTGGCGGCGGCACATGTCTCAACCAGTCTTTCCCCAGCCTTACAGCAAGCCGATCAACCCTGATGGGGTTGAGATCAAGGTACGCTGGAGCCTGTTTCCCGTAGGTGCATCGGTATTTATACCTGCAATAAACCTATCAAAACTTATCAGACAGATGCAACGGGAAGCAGACTTGCGGGAAATTCGGCTTGTTCACGCCGAGCGGATTGAGGCAGGGAAATTGGGGGTTCGTTTTTGGAGAGTCCTGTGATACAGTGGAGGTGGTGGTGATTGCAGTTGCCGCCGTTTCATCTCCTCTCTCCTTCACAAGAGAAGTTAACCTCCCCGCCTCGTGCGGGGAGTTTTTTCTCAGTCTTCCAAGTCCCGAGCTAACGCATCCATCTCACTCCTGAGCTTTGGACTGAGCGTGATACCGTGATACATCTTTTGGGTTGTGCGTTCATGTTGAGCCATCGAGCGGGAGATTGACTCACCTACATTGCCAAGACCCGGATGTTTACTGTACAACTTGTCCAGCTTCTCACGCATATCCTGCATACCATCAATGTCGTACGTCCGTTGGGCGGTGTAGTACTGGCGAAGCAGTTTGGTTTTCTGATCGTTTACGCTCTTGTCGATACCTTTGAGACGTGCGTTGATCTCAAGTTGCTTCGTGTAATCCGCAGGGGCAAAGCCAAACATTTGAGCGAAAGCGTTCCATGCGTTCACGTCTCCTGTGATTGGGTCACCACGCAGAGTATTCGCACCCTCGGTGCCGATACGGATACCGCGCATTACATTACCAACACCTGATGGCAACATTGTTTCGATGCCGCGCTCGACTTCACCATCACGGATCATGTCAGAACCACGCTTGATTTTTGTTGCGATACCGTAGGCTGGGCCACCAAGCAGTTCAGCGACTGACTCAGCCATCGAAGCAGAGCCGGACGACATCTTGTTGTCGCGGAAGATCAGGTCACCCAAGCCAGTGCGTGAGGCAATGTCAAGGTTGGTCATGTAGTTGACCAAGCCTTTGTATGCCAACTCGTTGGTGCTTGCACGTACCACGCTGCCAAAGTCTTCATCGTCATCATCGGCAAACATGTTGTAGATCATGGCAAGCAAGCCAAACATGGGCAGACCTTGCAGACCAGAGAAGATTGCCGCCATGCCGTAGACACCAGCAAGTTGTTTCATGGCGGCTTGACGAACTTCAGGGTCTTGCTTTTGCAAGGCTTCCTTGGTCATCTTGAACATCATGTAGTACATGGACACGCCGTAGCGTTTGAACATGAACAGTACCTTGCCGACAGAGCCTTGAGCGATACGGGGTGCCGAAGCCGCCGCTGTACCACCGTTGGTCATCTCGGTTGTGTAGATCGCTTGGTTGGCGGCGTAAACTTCTTTCTCTTTGGCAGACAACGTGTCAGCCAGCGTGCCGTCTTCTAGCTTTGCACCCTTCTTGTTCAGGCGGTCAAGCTCAAGGTTGTAGGCGGCGATCATGGATACCTGACGGTTCATGCGCTCACCGTGGTGAAATATGAAACCCGAAGCGGCGTTGAGTGTCTTCAGTGGTGACTTGCCACCATCAACTTCCAGCACGTCATAGAACATCGAGCGGTTCAGTTGACCCGCTTGTGCCGCAACCTCGGACAGGGTTTGCAGACGTTTGATGTCCTTATCCTTCACGTTGTCGAAGTCAAAGTTGTCGAGGGCGGGCATCGCACGCTCTTTGGCAGTGACAGTTTTGCCGTCTTCTTTGGGCAGGAGTGTGACCTTGCGCTCAAAGCCACTGCGTGAGTACAAGCTGTATGCGTCTCGGAGTGCTTTCTGTGCGTCACCGTAGCCGTACTTACCACCAAGGTAGGGCAACACGATCAGAGGTACCTGCGTCAAGTTGACGACAGCCGATGACACGTTGAAGCCGAGCAGGTAGTTGAAACCAAGTGACGACAACACTTGAGTCGCCGCATTGGTCGTGGGGCTGATGGCAAACTTAATGCGCTTGTCCAACTCATCAAAGTATTCTTTGTGGAGTCGGTTGTCCTTGGCACCCTCGCCTTCGCCAGCGGCCTTGGCTTCTGCAAACAACTGATCACGTGCTTCGGTCAACTTGGCTGCGTACTTCATGTTCGACATCTGGCGAGACATGCTGTTGGCCTTCTCACGGAAAGCACGAATGGAGTCCTTGTTAAAACCCAGCGTGCCTTTACGTTTTTGAAACGCTTGGGCAAAAGATGATTCAGGGAGTGTCTGCAAGAACAGGCGGAGCACTTGCTCACGTGCCTCGGTCGGCACACGATTGGCATCCATGACTTTCAATATACTGTTTACAAATGATGACGGTGGTGTGTTGCGATAGTTCATCTCCGACAACTTGGCGAACTTCTGCACCTGTGTCGCACCGCCCTTTTCCAACGCCGCAATAAATCGCTCACGCTCACGATCAGTCTCAAATGCAGACACGTATGTCTCAGGTTTGCCATCGCGCCCCGGAGCTACGTAGGACAACCAATAGTCACCATTACGTGTCAGTGGGAAGTACGGAGCGATCTGACCGCGCTCGGCAAGCCGTGCGTAAATTTCTCTCTTGACCGTCTCTGATTCGGTCTTGTCCATACCAGCAGAGTCGATACGTGCACCGATGGCTTCACGAATCTCGTCGTACATGGCTTTGTACGTGTCACGCATGCGGCGGTACACCTGACGACCAGCGGGGCCGATGGCCTCAAAATCTTTTTGCATGGCATCCCATGAGTCAAGTTTCTCTTGGCGGGTCAGCTTGCTTTCAGCTTCGGTACCCTTCTTCTCGGGTGCCTTTTCATAAGTTTCACGTGGAACCGATGGGTCAACCTCATCAATCGTGCTTTTGTAGACTAGACTGTTGAACTTGTCTAGGTGCTTGCTGTGATCCTTCGCCCATTTTTCAGCTTCGTGGATGACTGGTTCAATCTTCTGATTGCGGCTGTATTCGTCGCCGCCTTTTTCTTCCACCAGTCGGTTGACCTTGGGTGCGGAGGGCAGGTAGTTCTTGGCAACGTCAACCAGTGCATGCAACGGGAGAGCGGACAGAGCGATGTTTTTGATCGTACTCGTGGCTGTGTTCTTCAAAAACTCGTGAATCCTGTCGGCACGCTCTTGGTTCATTCCGGGCAAACCGGAAAGCACGTCAGCCGCGCTGTTGAGCCAATTCTCTACAACTGGACTCTTGGGATTGATCGTGGCGGCGTAGAGGATGGGTGCATCACGCAGTTCAGGCGAAGGCGAGAGCATGGCCTCGATGACCTGATCAGCCTTGTCCAAAGCTGTTTCGATGCGCTTGGGGTCAAGCCCAATCATCTTGCGGAAGAAATTCTTTACCGAATTGGTAAAGCGTTGAAGCGCGGTGATCTTCTCACCCTTGGGGTTGATGGCGTTCAGCTTGGCACGGAACGACTCGTTTGACCATGCCTCGGCAGTGAACTCATCCAGCGACTCAGCGCCGTACGCAGTATCAAGCGAACCTTTGACATCATTGAACAACTCGCGCAGTTGTTTGGTCAGTGGGTGCGCAGGGTTGGCAAGTGTGTAGGCAGTGGCGGCGTGCCCAACTTCATGCAAGAGCACGTGCGTGTTCATCCCTGTCTCAGGATCAAGGTACACAGTATCGGTTTTGGGGTCATACATACCCGGAACGCGCTGCCCGGCTTCGTTCGTAAGGTTCTCACGGATAACAACTTTTGGTGTGATACCCGCACGCACTAGGCCCGACGCCAGCTTACCAATCGTGCCACCAAAATAATCAGCGGTCATTCGCAGTGCGCCTTGGATGTCACCCTTGGACAGCAAGTCAGCAATCGCTGGGTGCAGTGGCATTGCCATCGAATCGGCTTCATCCAACTCCAGTGCGGCATCAGGGTCGGTGTAGGTGCGGACGTACGCCTGTTCAGCGTTGTGCTTGGCAAGTTCTTTTTCAGAAGATGCAAACTGCTTCTGATACTCGGCAACCATCCTGTCAAGTGCCTTGATTGAATCAGCATCCAAGTTCTCACGCACCCACTTTTCTGCAAGTTGGGCGGCTTTGAAGTCCATGCCCTTGAAGAACTCAGCTTCAGCCGCCGATTCGCCCGGAGCGCGGCGATAACGTGGAGTCTTGTCCACGAGGTTGAACGCTATGTTGCGCAGCGCGTCGATGGTGCGAGGTACCTTACCAAAATATGTTTTGGCGGCTTCGGCTTCCTTGGAAGGCTTGGCTTCTTTCTTGACCTTGCTGACCTTGGCAGTGTCTGCCTCTTTCACATCAGTCTTGTCAGCGGCGTAGCCCACGTTGGCAACGCGCTTGAGTTCTTTGGCGGCAGTCTGCCCCGCCTTCTCCTCAACGGTCTTAGCTTCAGGCTCGGCTTTCTCCACAGGCTTCTCGGCCTTGGGAGCGGCTTCCTTCTTGGGTTCAGCCTTTGGCTCGGCCTTCTTCTCCACAGTTTTTTCCACAGGCTTCTCAACCTTGGCTTCAGGAGTAACTGCGGGTTTACCCTCGGGTTTACCCTCGGGTTTAGCTTCTACTTTAGCTACGGGTTTACCCTCGGCTTTCTTACCTTCGGGTTTACCCTCACTTACCAATTCAACAGGTGCAAACTTAGTAGTTTTCAGTGGAGTGGGTTTCTCGCTCTTTCGTACTCCAGTCTGTCCAGTACTGCTTGCAGGTACATCCACTCGCCCATCTCCAGATGGAGCAGTTCTTGCGGTGGTTTCAGTCTTTGCGGGTCGGCTAGAAACTGGAACGCCCTCTCCAGTAATGGTAGGGACAGGTTCGATAGATTTGAGTTGAGCACGTGGAGTCTCCTTTCCGGTGGCGGCGGCAGTCGCGCCACCCTTGGGGCCGAACATCTCGGACTGACCCATGAACAAGGGAGACTGCAATGCTTGTGCGACTTGGGCGCGAGATTTGGGAGGGACTGCCTCGTTGGTCGAGTATGCAGTCAACTCACGTTGAACTTGAGCGCGTTGGGTCGGGTTAGATAAATCCTTTCCTACGAGGCGTTTGCGCAGCGGAGCGGAAGGCAACACACCAAAACCTGTCATCATCTCTTGCGTTACGACTTCTGGGGCCGGAGCTTGTCCAGCGGCCTCGGCTTTTGCCGCCGTTTGGTTGGCACGCACCTTATCACCGTAGCGGACACCCATACCGGGGAACGATTCTTGTACAGGTTCACGTACAACTGGTACAGGGGCAGGGGCAGACTCAGGTGGCTCGGCAATTTGTAGCTGGCGCTGATTCTCAGCGGCAACAGTTTCAGCTTGTTTCTGCGCGGCGGCATCTTGCTCGGCCTGACGGAAGTCTTTATCGCGGCTGACAACTTCTTGCAAACGATCAGGCATCTGAGTGTTAACAGGCTCCTCACGGAAACCACGCCCCTCGGGTGCAGGTGCGGCAAACTGCAAGGCACCTTGGCGGGGATCGACTGGTGCTTCGTTCTGCAACGACGCCAGATTGTCGTCCTGCATCTCAGCGCGAACTTGTTTGTATGCCTCAACTACGGCTTGTCTGGGGGCCATGCCCTTGTCGATTAACTCTTGAGTGACCTCGCTCACGCGAATTGTCATCGGATCAGTTTCTTCGGGCGCGGCTTGGCGCTCGGGCATCATATCGCCGAGCAAGTCGGGCTGTTGGGACATGAACCCTTCTTCAGCGGCGGCGCGGCGGTCAGGGCGTTGCATACTTCCCATGCCGGGGAGTGACATCTGACGCTCGTCAATGGTAGGTGCTACATCTTCTTCAGGCGCGATCTTGGCCTTTGCCATCTTCACCGAGTCCATATCGCCGGACTGGTTCAACATATCCGCTTCAGCGCGAGTCAGTTCTTCACCACGGTTGAGCTTAGTCTTGGCGGCATCGAGCGTTTCAGTGTATGAGGCACCCTTACCATCAGGGGTATACCTAGCCACATCGTCCATGCTGAACTTAGCCTTTGCCAGTTCATTGGGGAACATGTCTGCCTGTGGGCCACCAGCGCGGCGCTCGTAGGCGGGCCGATTGAAGTCAACATCCGCAGGTAAATTTGTTTGTGCGGCGGTCTGCTCACCAGCAGCCTCGGCCCTACGATCTGCTTCCTCACGTGATAACGCAGCGGTGCGGCGTCCTTCTACGATAGCGCCCGGGGCACCGAACGTACCGCCACCAATAGCACCCTTGATAGACGCGTTCAGAATACGGTCGATGTTCTCGGTGTCGAGGAGGCTACCCTTTGCGCCAGCAGTTTGCTCGGCAAGGATGCCCAGCACTTCTTGCAAGCCTTCAGTACCAGCTTCACCCAGCGTAGTTGTGCCAAGTGCCTTGGCAACTTCTAACTTAGCTGATCGAGGAACGATAGAGGAGCGGTTTAGAATTTCAGATGCAAGCCTATCTTTGGCGGCAGGGCTTAATTGACTAAGAATTTTTGAGGGAAGATAGGTATCAAGCACACCTTGGGCGGCACCAAACGCCAGCGCGATGCTAGGTTCTAATTTACCTGTCTTCTCATAAATACTCTCAAACGTATCGGGTGCGTTTAACCCAACAGAGGAGCCGTACATACCAGCCAGCGTACCGCGCTCGGCACCCTTGGCGGCGGCTTGTTCAGTAGCACGACCTGCAAGACGTGCGGCGTATGCGTCAGCGGCTTCACCAGTCAAACCACGCTTGGCAATTGTCTCTGCGGCTTTTGCTGCGGCAAGTTCTTCAACACCACGGGCGGCAACACGTTTACCAATAGATGCGCCAGCACCTGCACCCGTGAGCATGCCTAAGATGTCAGGGCCGAGTTCACCAAACGTCTCGGCAATATAGCCGGGGACATCACCCACACCACGTACATCTTTGTAAGACTTGTACGCTGTGGGATTCTCCATCTCAGCTTGCTTTTTCTTTGCAGCCGCTTCAGCCAATTGTTCTTTGGCGTAATCATCAAACCCAAGCGCAGACCCCGCCAAAGCGGGGAACGTGTCTGTAATCGTACTACCCAACCCTGACGCAGCACGTTTGAAACCTCCTGCTACTAGCGACCCAAGACCTTGATCCCGATAGTCGGGGGTGAAGGTGCTTCGGCTTATTGCGGCATTTGCAAGTGCGGCGGCGCGTTGCTTGATCTCGTCATCAGCCATTGTGTCGGGGAACGACACAGGCCCATAGTTGGGTATCTGTACGACTTTCATTAGCGTCCCAGTAAGTCAGATTCCGCCTGATCATAAGACGTTGCACCGGAAGAACTACGGGTGTCACCCCTCAAATCTTGTGCATAACGTCTTTTGGCGTTTTCAATGATAGGCTGAAGTTTGTCCAATCCAACACGTTTATTTTTCAGGTCGAGTGCAAGTTGCTCGGGGCCACCTGTGTAAGCCGCACCCACGTACTTCTGGAACTCAGGGGACATAGGGTTGCTGAACACTTCGCCGACCCGTTTTTCCAAAGCAAGTTTCTCGTTGAGCGTCAGAGGCTTGGCTTGCATGCCACTCATCAGCTTCATCAAACCCATCTGGTTGCGCATCGAACCAAGTTCGGACTGCATACCTGCACGTTCCAGTGCCATTTGCAAGCCCATACCAGCGCGTTCGCGTTTACCCTCGGTATCAACAAGACCCTTCTGAGCACCCATCAACAGGCTGGAGCGCTGAATCTCATACGTCTCGGCATCGCGCTTGTTCTTTTGATAGGAGTCAAAGTAGCGTTGTGATGCCTCACGGTCACCTTTCTCATCAGACATGCGAGACTTGATCAAGTCCATCTCTGCTTGGCGAGATGCTTTGTTGGCGGCAGACTCCAACTCACTGACCTTATCGTGATAGTCTAGACCTTGCGTAGCACCCTCAAACAAACCTGTCATACCGGGTTTACGAGAAGCCAGCGCATGAAGACCTCCACGGATTAAGGCGTCAGCATCTTTGTCGGCGTAGCGTGCTTTAGTGGCGGCACGTTCTTCGTCGATCATCTGTTGCATCTTGTCGTAGTATGGCTTGGACGTGGCTTGGTTTTTTGCAAACTGCGCATCAATAATACGCTGGCGTTCAGCTTCAGATACCTCGGGCGACTGACGGTCACGGATACGTGCCATCTCATCTTTTACCAAGTTCTGATACGCAGTCTCTTGCTCCGTGGGCTTCATGTAACGGTCGATCATTGTCTGCATCTTGGACATATCGAAGCCGCCACCACCGCCACCCATCTGCTTGAGGATTGCGTCCATATTAGGGTTACCCCTAGTTTGAATAGTAAGATCGTTCGGGTTAACAGGGCCAGCGGGAGGTGTAGAGGTCGGAGGCGCGGCTTGAACTTCGGGTTTACCCATATCACGGTAGCTTTGAAGTAGCTTTACTTCCTTCTCACGTTCTGTACGTTGGGTAGGTGTAAGCGCCTCAAACAATCCGGGTTTTGCCTGATTTATCTCGCGGCGTAACTCATTACCTTCTCGGTTGCGTTGTTGCGTCGCTTGGCTTTCCGCTTGTTGGCGTCTAACAAAATCCCCAATACCTCTAAAGAAGTTTCCAATAGTGGATGTCGGTTCTTCGTCAGAAGACATATCAGCACTGACAGGCTGATTGGGGTTGTCCTTGAACGCAACGATGCCACCACGCGCCATCAACAACGGCTGACCACCACCGGACATATTGAATGGGGTAGGGGCTTGCTGTTGATCACGTTGGGCTTGCATGTCGCCGAGTGAGGCAATACCACCCGTAGCAAGTTTTTGAGGTTGCTGTTGGGTAGGTTGCATCGGTTGTGCAGGGGGCTGGGGAGCCTGTGCCATCTGCTGTGGGGGAGCCGCTGGCGCACCTTGAGGCGCACCCTGTGGGGGTGGGGGAGGTGCAGACGATTGAAACTGCGCAGGGGCACCGGGCATCTGAGGCTGTTGCTGGGCTATGCCAGCCAAACCCATCGCAGCCTGATCCACTATGGTGGGCATCTGCTGGGGGTTAGGTGCCATCTTCGCTACTTGCTCTTGTTGCAGTTGGGCACGGCGGCTTAATTCAAGACCCGCCAACATGTCCATAGGCATACCATCCACAGCTTGCTTGCCGGGGTTTTGCTTGTACTGCATCAATGCCTGAGTGGGCATCAGGCGCAAGTCTTTGCGCGTCTGTTCAAGTGATGGCCCGATCATGGTTTGTTACCCCCGTACAGTTTGCTGTAAATACCCGCCGCCGTTGCAGCACCGCCCAAGATGTTGTTTGCAACACTCGGTGCTTCAGTGTATTGGTTCTGGGTGGTCATTGGTAGACCTGTCAATATATCTTTGAGGTACTTCTGCTGTGTCTTGTCGTAGTCGCGTTGCTCTAAGAAGTCTCTGTAATCAGAAGTCAAACCTTCTTGCTCAATGCCACGTTTAACAGCACCCATATCAGCCATAGTCTTTAAGCGGTTGAGGTCAAAGTTACCTTGGTTGACACCAATCTGACCCATGTTGGAGGCGGCAGTACCAGCCTCGGACAAATATTTAAGACCAAGGCCAGCACCAAACTGACGAGAGGCTTCAGATTCTTTCAAACCCTCTAGACCATACTTAGCGGCAAGATCAGCAGAAGTCAGCCCCTGCTTGGCACCAAATTGACGGGACTCCTCACCCAAACGTGCGGCTTCCAAACCATACTTGGCGCGGAGTTCTGCATCCGAGAGTCCTTGCTTGGCAGCAAACTGCCGTGCTTGTTCACCTGAGTCGTATGCGGCTTGACCATACTTGGCTTGCAACTCAGCTTCAGTCAGACCTTGCTTGGCGGCAAACTGGCGAGACTCCTCACCCAAACGCTGTGCGTCAAGGCCGTACTTGGCGGCGAGTTCTGACGAAGCCAAACCTTGTTTGGCACCAAACTGACGAGACTCCTCACCAGCTTTTTGAGCTTCCAATCCCAGTTTGGCTGTGGACTCGGAGCCAAGGCGGTACTGCTCGGCTTCAGCCAGACGTTGTTTGAGCGCAGTGTCGTAGGCAGATTGTGAACCCTTGGCTTGAATGTCACCAATTTGAGTTGCTAAATTACGGCGATTTTCGGCTTCATACAAGGCTTGGCGTCCACCACCAAAACCACCTTGAAATTTCTTTGCATCGTTGGCACGTTGAATATCCGCTTGACGCTGGGCTTCCCGCGCCTGTACGTTCACCACGTTCTGCAAGTAGGGGTTCATGTAGCTTTCGACGCTACCGGGTGCACCAAGACCAGCGGACACAGTACCTGCATTAAACGTGCCGCCCGTGTAGGCTTGGGGTGCATTAAACCCTGACGAGAAGTTACCCGCTGTGTAATCTGTTACACCACCAAATTGATTGGTAGCTGCGGCGGGGGTGTATGCCCCAACACCACCATACGTGTTGCCCTGCGTGGTTGGTGTGTATGCCGCAGGTGCGCTGAACTGATTACCAAACGTAGCCCCTGCATACGCAGGTTGCGTAGTTGCCTTGTTGTAAACGCTTTGAAGATTATTTGTAGCGTTGGTTACCGAGCTTGGGATAGCCAGCGAGTTAATACCTGTAAAGGCATTGGTCTGTAAATCAGACGCATCTGCGACTTTCTGTCCACCATATCCTTGATAGTTCTCTCCAGCAGTATCAACCGCCGCACTGACTAAGCCACCTACGACGGGCGCTGCCCAGTCTGATACCGTCGATTCGACTGTTCCGGTTGCAATACCTGTCATGATAGCTCCTTAACGGGGTAAGTACTTTTTAGGATTGATCTGCTTACCTTGGTCAGCAGTACCAGTACGTGCCTTGCGAACACGTTCCATCAAAGCGTACAGTTGTTTGGCACCCGCTTCAGAGTTGCCGTTACCGAGGTGCGAAACCACATCGGCGGGAATTACAAACTCACCACCACTTAACTTGGCAGGACGTTTGTTGTCAATGGTCGCATCAATTTTATCTTCCATACCATCATGGGCAGACTTGAGATAACCAAGACCACCTTTGATTGAACCACCAGTGGCTTTCTTTTCAAAGTAGTTTACAGTGCCCTTACCGCGAGTGCCTTGAGCGCCAGTCTGAACCCGCTGCCCACCTGTACCTGCGGCGATTGAACGCAACCCCATTGGGGTCATACCTTTTGGCGCAGAAGCTGCACCAAGTGCTCCACCAGCAATTGCCGCAAGCGCCTTGGGGTTTGTCAAAGCAGTGGTAAGTGCATTTGCAAGTTTATCGGTAGTGCTGTTTGCACCTGTGGTCTTATTTGTACCCGCAGGGGCAGAGCCGCCGGGAGTGTTACCTGTACCGCCAGTTGCTGCAACGTAGCCAGACTGCGCAGAGTTAAGCATACCGTTTTTAATTAACGCATTAACCTGCTCTACGGTTAAGTAAGACGACTCACCTGTGGTGGGGTCAAGAACTGAGGCAGTACCATCATCATGGATAAACACACGGTTGGTACCAACTGTCTGCCAACCGCTAGTAAAGCCATCGCCAGAAGCAGCGCCGTTGTTTTGAATGTTGTTCTTATCACGCTCGATCAAGTCTTCAACACCAGCATTGGCTGGTACGCCACCATTATTCTGGACGTTGTTACGATCACGATTGATCAGGTCTTCAACACTCATTTGATCAAGGGGTATTTCTCCATTATTCTGGACGTTCCCTTTATCGCGGTTAATCAGGTCTTCAATGCTGAAACCGCTGTTCGCCCCGTTGTTCTGCACGTTCCCCCGATCACGGTTAATCAAGTCTTCAATACTCAATTCTTCGTCGTCCATAGTGTTCCCCAAGTTAGTTTGTGTTGCGCGTGCAGGTTCATTACTGACTGGCAACGTGGTTTTATCTGTGCGTAGTGGAGACAAGAACTGATCCAACTTGTCAGCATCCGCGCTAGTGCCTGTATCCCGAAGAATCTGATCAGTCGGGCGTGGCTCGGCATACGTGTATGTATCGTTGCCTGTACCAAGACCTCGTGTGAGTCCAACATCTTCAGCCGCCTTTGCCTCTTTATTAGGCTCGTTAAAATACTTTGCAGTGAGCGTATCGGATGCACCTAACTCATTTTCTGCGCCAGAGTACAACCCACCTGTCTGTATACCCCCATGAATATCATCGGGTCTATCATCCAAAATGCTAGTACCAATTGTCTTGGTTGGGTCAGCATCTGTCAATGCGCTGTAAGTTGCGGTACCTTTTGTCGTAGCCTCAAGATCAGGTTTAGTCGTCTCAGTCAGGTTTCTGTCAGTCAACGAGGCAATTCCAGTGTCATCGGCAGTACCCGACGTGCCACCCTGTTGACTCGTTATAAGGCTACGCAGTCCAATATCACCCACATTTTCAGAGTCCGACATGATGTTGGATGGCTGGTAGGAGGCAGTCTGTACTCCTTGATCCTTGCCATAGTTCAGCAATTCGGACACCCCCGAGGTATCTACGGGTGCGTTGGCAACACCCAGATCAGCCGCCATCAGGTCATTCGGTGCAGTAGAAAGCTGAGTGCCCTCCAATTGAGGGAGATCAGTCGTGGCAATCGTAGGGTTGGTGACGGGGCTGGTTTGAGCATCCGTGATGTCCGAAGTAGTGTCTGCAATGCTTGCAGTATCGACACCTAAGTCAGCCGGAGTTGGTGGGCCAACCATATCAACATTGGGGTCAAACGCAAACGGGTCAGTGGCGGCAACTTGGTTAGTAGGTATCGCGGCGGTTTGCCCCAAAGTGTCAAACCCAAACTGATCAGCCGTTTGCTCGTTTGTAGCAACTTGTTGATCGGCAGTTTCTTGGGTCAAATCATTGGCATCAGCTTGCTGTTTGAGCGCAGTAGCCTGACCACTGTTTTGTGCAAATTGAGTTGGGGTAATGTCAGAACCTTCTACCCCAACAACCCCAGAGGTACTCTTAAATTGATTCCAAGAATCTGCTTCAGGGCGGGTTTCGCCCAGTGCGGTCTGTGCTTCGGTGCGGTCGGCGTAATTGTCAAACCCAAGGTTTTGAGAGAACTGATCTTGAATACGCCCTTTAACAACATCCTCGGCTACGTTCTGATAGTTAGCGGGGATACTGGATACATCAACGGGTACTGCTGGCATAAACGCCAACAAGTCTTCCGAAGTAGGATCAGGGATTGGGGCATCAGTACCGTAGATGTCAGCATACGTTTGCTTGTACAGATCAGTGGCTTCTTGCACCGTAGTAGCACGTGCGTCAGCAAATGCTTGTAATGCAGCCAGCGTTTCTTTCTCATCCTTGACACCGAGGAACTGCTTGGCGAGTTCAGGATCGTTTGGATCAAAACGGTAGCCCTCTTTGAGGGCGGCGGCTTGCGCCTCCTCTAAGTCAGTTGTCTTGAGGTCAATGTAATCTTTGGCGGCAGTAGCTACGTCACCTGTTTTGACAAGTGCATCAAGCTGTGTCTGATCAAGGGGGATGCCGAGGGCTTGCTCAACGCTGGTTTTGGCGGCTACGGTGTCGTTAAACACTTTGGCAACTTGCTGTGCGTTAGCTTCTTCTTGCTTTTGGAAGTCTGCAATCGAAGTATCCAGCGTTGCTTTTTGCGCAAGCAATGTCTTCTCAAGTGTGGGAAGCTGAGTTTTTAACCCATCTAACTCAGTAGATAGGGTAGCTAGTTTTGTTTCAGCGGTAGCACGCGCATCTTCATAACCGGGAATTGCATCGTTAACAAGGTTAGCGTATTTGTTGACTTCCTCTACCGCAACTTCCCCTCTGTCATACCCCGCTTTTAATTCGTTGTATTTGTCAAGGTTGGCTTGAATTACTTCACGCTTTTTATTGATGTCATCCGCAGTTGTCGTGTACTCTTGGACAATTTCATTTTGCCGTTTGCCGTTATCGTCCAACGCCTTACCTGTTTGGGTAGCGTTGTTGTAAGCCGTTTGCAATGTCGAGCTAACGTCTTTAAGTCCATCTTTTAGGTAATCTTTACCCGCGCCCAGCATGCTGCTCAGTACAGAATTAACGACCGCCTTGTCGGTGTCTTTGCCTAAAACACCAGCGGCTAAACCTGCGTTTACAGCACGTTGTGTAGCGGCACCCGCCGCGCCATAGTCTTTTGCAAGGTCGTTGAAGCCGGGGATTCTTGAGGTAACCTCATTAACTCCTGCCATCGCGCCAGCGGTCAAGCCAGCGGTCAAACCACCAGTAATCAATGCTTTGATTGGATCGCCTTTACCAGTAAGTGCTGACCCAAGTGCGGCTTGAGTACCACCACCAGCCATAGCGCCAGCAACTTTACCAATGCTTCCTGCAATTGAAGTAAATCCTGCATCGGTAGCGGCGCTTGCAATTGATGAAGAAACAGAGGACGCAACAGAAGCACCTACAAAAGAAGTGACACCCCCAATTACCGCCCCTTTAAGTGCATCTGATACTGACGCACCTTGTGCAAGTGATAGCCCTGCGGAAACAACTCCTGAACCAATTGCGGTAGCAACGGCAGTTGAAACAGTGGCGGTTGTAAGCGCCCCAACAACGGCAGTACCGATAGCGGCGGCAACTCCCGTTTCAACTATTATGGCCCCAATAAATACGGCTGCTGCTGGCATATTAGAACTCCATCACGTATGCAGTCATCGGCTTGCCTTTGACATCAATTTTGAGCGTTTTTACAGGAAGACCCGTCAGTTGAGCAAGGCGTCCATACCTGTTATCTGGTGTGTAGGTGTAAGCAGTCTTGACTCCAATCTTCTTTAGATAATCCGCAAGTTTTTTAAAATCATCAGCCAACATACGTGGTTGTGCTTCTTTACCGATTGTGTGAATCTCAACAATACCTTTACCGCGAACCATGATAAGGAACAACACGTTTCCGAGGTGCACAAGTTTGGCCCCTTCATCTTTTACAGTGGTGGCAAGTTTGCCAAGCATCTCTTGCGCTTTTTTATCCGAACCTGTTTCTTCTTTAAAGTAGTTCAGCGCAATCTGCACGATCTGCTCTTGCTCTTGCTTGTCCATAACTTGTTCTTGTTCTGCCATATCAACCTACTTTCCAATTTGTACCATCGGAATAGACGGGCACTTTGACAGTGCCACCACCGACAACCGTAGACCCAAACGTAGGGCCACTTGCATTAGTTACGAATGATCTTGCCCCTATCCCCGCATCAGCCGCGCTGGGCAAGTCTGCTACGAGGTACACAGGTGGCGCTTGCAATTGATTGACTGCGGCATTTAATTTTGTGAAGTACAGCCGCAAGACGTTGTTTAACTGATCTTGATATGCGCGGTCGTAATCTTCTCGCGCCAACGGAAGTGCTGGTGGCGCTACTTGGTTGAGTAAATTAACGCTCATGAGTTACCTCTGCGACCATCGGCACGAATGTCAAGGCGAGGAGAGCCAAGTTGCCATGCAACACCCAACGCATCTGACGATACCTTGTAGGCCAACTGACGACCGCGTACACGTACAAACACCTGTCCAGTAAATTCCTCAACAGGAACTTGAGCAGTGCGTGTAATGCCAGCGTAGGCAGAGCCACCCACAGAGAGTGGATCGTTATAACCAGAACCCGAGTTCTGCAACGGATACAGGGTCATGGTGATCGCAGGGCTTGTGGCGGTCGAATTGCGGAATGTCACGTCAGGCAACACGCGATAGATAAACATGAACTTGTCACCATCGTCAATGTCAAATTCAGCAGACGTGATTGATGCTTCAATCGGCGCAGTCGTACCTGATGAGTTATCGTCATAACCAACTTCATGGGTCACAATATTGTTGAGATAAGTTGCACCAATTGGGTTGTCCAGCACCCCTGTGTCTAACCATGCAGTGCGTGCCAAGTTGCCGTAGTACCAGATGTCTTCGGCATAGTTGTAGATCACATAGCGGTCAACTTGATTGGAGTTCAACGAGCAGTAGAACCACCAGACTTCATTGAAGCCTTCATTTGTGCCAGCACACACTTGGTCAAACTGCGCGTTGTTGATGTCCGAAAAGATGTATTGGCGTAAGTCACAACGCATAGACTGGGTGCGACCGTCGTACTTGTAAAACTTGTCTACGCCCATCCAGTAAGAGATACCGTTGGCGTACGCCACAGCGTTCTCGCCAGCGATTGAGATGTTGTCACCAACGATATCAGCCTTCCAAACCACAGGCGCACCCACATACTGCATCGAATACAAAGACGAGTCTGTCCACACCAAAAGTTCTTGGCGAGACTGAATGGCGGTCACAATCTGTGATCCATGCGAGAGTTGCAAGAACCCCGCTTGGTTTGTGGCGCTCGGCGTCCAGTCCGTTACAGACTCTTGGTCAGCCCAGCGAACCAGCATGGGGTTAAATGTTGAGGAACCGTACTCAGTGCAACCCAACGCAAACACAAATCGGTTGATGTCCGAGACGATGATGTAGTTCTGTTGAGTCGGAACGTCAGAGGCATACGCAAGGTTTGCTGCGTTGATGCCGCGAACCGATAAATAGTGGGTGCCAGACTGAGTACCTGACGTGTTGATAGCTGCGCCCCCAGCAGTTGCCGAGAGGTTACATGTAGTGCCGCTGGCATTGATCACATAATATGTTGTGCCGGGAACCAGACCAGTCGGCAATGCGCCTGTGGTCAATAGTTGAACAGCGGTGTTATTGGGTAACGTAACCGTAAATGTCACCACCGCAGGGCTGGCAATCGTAACTGTAAAAGTAGTTGCTCGATAGCCTGTTGAAGCATCCCAATAGTAAATACCGCCCCCACGAGGGCCAAAAATCAGGTCTTCACCAAAGTTGTATTGACTCCATAGACGCACGGGGTCAGTGCCCGTTATACCAATACCCCAAGTACCAGAACCCCAAGTACCAGCGCCCCAACCTGTTAACGGAACAGCATACTCGGGGCCAGTGTTAATCTCGTAGAAAGCATACACACCTGTGCCTCCACCTGTGCCTGAAGATGCGGCTGTACCGGGCACGAGGATTGTGTAGCTACCTACCGTAGCAGTGACGATTAGAAAACTGCCCGTAAGCACAACACCACGAACTGTGGGCGCATTGTAGAAGTCAACATAGTCACCTGCGCGGTAACCAGTTGTTGCATCTGTGACGGTTACGGTGGTGTATGCCACACCACCAATTGTTTGGTTGGTTGAAGTGGCAGTTGTAAAAGGGTTAGACCCTAGCGCGTGTACGCTTGCATAGGGGGTGGAATCAAAATATGCGCCGCCACTTGAGACGTAGAACTTGAGGTTAGTGCCAACACCAAGGAGCTTCTCAGAACCCAAAGTCACCCATGCCCACAAGGAGCGGCAGGTGCCCAAAAACGTGTTGGCAGATACTCGCACCCAGCCGCCGATCTTCTCAGGCGTGCCTTGGCGAAACCGTACCTTGTCCGATTCGTACCAACCGTTCTCGTTGGTGTATCGGGTGTTCTCGCGGTTAACGCCAGACTTTAGGGTTATCTTTTTTAATGGCATATCAGGTCACCCTTACCCACTCCGGTTTGCCTTGGCCTCGGCTGAAGTGTGGACAGTCCACGAGCTTCTTACCGTTCCCGCCCCACGAGTTCAGGGGGTTGAGCGTTTCCCAATAGGCACCCAGAGGGGCAAGTGTGGCCTTGTCGCCAACGAGTTTGCCGTTCTTAAAGATGTTGAAGTCCACTGCCAAGCGTACCAAGTGCAACGAGTTCATCGTCTGGCTACGCCCAGTCTTCATGTAGATTTCTTGCTGTTCGGGAGTACGGTACAACTCTCCTGCGGTGAGGGTAAAGCCTTGCTCGGTTGCAAACTGAATCAGCTTGCACATATCAAGGAGAAAAGCAGCTTGTTCGGCAACAAGGCTCATTTGTTTCCCCTTTTCATTTCAGCGAGTTTCTCGATGGTGCGACCACCAAAGTATGCGCCCATGATCAGCATACCCCACTGACCCAGCAACGATACGTAGGACTCGTTGGCATTGTAGCCAAAGGCTGACATCATGGAGAACAAGAAGTACCCCACAAAGATGGCAATCAAACTCATGGGGCGAATGTTTTTAGACAGCCAAGAATCAGATGACATGTCTGATTTCCAGCGATCTGAGACGTTGTTGTCTTCATTCTGCGCGGCAGCGGCAAAGGCTTGGAGTTCCTCAATGCCGAGCTTCTTCTCCTCGATACGCAAGCGCAAGAGTTCTTCTTCGTGATCCAACTCATACTGTTTGAGTTTCACGGTGTCTTCAGCCGACAGCGGCTGGTCGATCTTGATGCCTGTCTTTTCCTCAACCCAATCTTTGCCTTTTGCCAAGACAGCATTTGAGATGAGGGAAAGACCCTGCGAGAGTAGCGGTGCAAGGAGTGCTGGGATCATGGTTTTTTTCCCAATTTTTCGCGTTCTTCAAGCAGTCTGACTTTGACTTGAAGTTCGTTGATGTGTTGCATCAAACCTTCTTTTAGGATGGCGCGACGCTCGGCGCTAATAGGACTATCAGTGGGGACACCCTCCTTGGTAATCAAGGCGGGCATCTGCCCTTCAATCTTGGTCAGACGTTCAGAAAACGAATTCACTTGCCCAAGGAGCCATGCCAGAGACATGACAACGATGGGAATGACTGCTTTGAGTGCGTCTGACCAATTCATGTCTTACTCCGCAGTAGAGGCGGGTTGTGCGGCCTCGGGCATAGGCATCTGGGGGATGGCTTGCTCTTGGATCGCTTGGATCAACTGTGCAGTCTCTTGGTAAGGCTTAGTACCCAAGTACTGAAGAACAGCGTTCAACAGAGGGAGGGTCAGTGCAATTTTTTGGTCGTTCATTTTCATTCTCCAATACCGCTGTGATGGGGCAGCGGCTTACCCCAAAAACATTATGCCGCAGGAGGAACAGGTTGTGGCACCCAAGGCAAAGGCGGTGTGACAATTGGTGGGTTAATTTGATTGTCAATCTGCGACTGCACGTTGGCTTCCACACCCATTTGGTCAACACCGTTTGCCCAGCACCAACCCAAAACTTGTTCTTGAGTCAGGTCAGGGTAAGGGGTGAATGAACCTTCAGGCATCGGGAATGATGCCGTGCCGTAACACGTTGCGTTGTATGTGTCTTGAACACCATTACAGCGCCAACCAGCACTGACGACAACATCAGTGTAGGAACCCTCAGTGGGTTTGCACTGCATCCATTCGATAATCCAAGTAATAGTTGCTGTCATGCTGATGTACCTTGGCGTTGAAACATTGCCGCCACTTGTGCTTGATGTGCGGCGATAACTTCTGGAGTCCAAGCCGCATTGCAAATTGCCGCAACATTGGCGGGGATGCCAGTCAGGTCTTGGCCCGGCGTGAGGCTTGAACGGTGAAAAGTTTTGCTCAATTCATTGCCATCTTCCATGATGCGTGTTGCTTCACGATAGAGAACAATGCCGTTTTCGGTAACGGTGATTTGATCAACATTGGTAGTTTTGGTGATTGACATGGCGTTTCCTTTTTTAAGCAACCTGATAGAAAATTTCACAGTTTATATAAGTAGCGGCAGTTAGAGCAGAAGTAGGTACGTTGGTGTCCGCATTGTTTTGATACCTTACGCCCATAGAAGTTGATGAATTTTGAACGAAGTGATAAACCTGCCCAGCATACGCTGAATTAGACCATTCGCCACTTTGCATAGCACTAGCAAACTCTTGATATGCCCCGCGATAAGACGATGTAAATGGCAAACCTGAAACGTAAATTTCACCACTTCCGCCAGAAACACTGCTTACTTTAAGACCATACTGCACCCAAACATACGACCCAATTTTTACATACCTGGCACTTATATACGCATATCCAACTGTCGGGTCAGTTGATGAACCCCGCACCGCTGGAGTCCAAGTACCTTCCTCATAATCATCTAAGCAGTTTGCATCGCTGGATGGTGATTGACTTGCTGGGAATGTGATACCAACCCCGTCAGCAGTGGTGGTTGCGCCATACAAAGAAACATTGCCAGTACCATTGACATTTAAAATGTTGTCAACGCCATAAAGCCCCAAAGTAACCAAGTTTGAATTAGAAGCGGCTCCTACATATTTGAAGCCAAAATATGCAGAATTTCTAAGATTGCCTTCTCGACCAATAAAAGTAATTAAATTGGTGTTAGCAGTCATGTTAGAGGCAAACGAGGTGTCCACCCAATTAAAACTTGAGTTGGCAGACGTTACATCATATTTAATAAACGGCGTGCCATTGGTAGCAGTACCAGCCACTTGAAGTTTTGCGGTAGGCGCTGTTACTCCAACACCTAAGTTGAAACCAATAAGCGTATTGCCACCTGTTGACCAAGTTATCGCCGCATCCGTACGGTAGTTTGTGCCGCCTGACAGATTTTCTTTTGTAATCGAAACCGACTCGCCGCCAGTAGTGCTGGAAGCATTTTTGCCAAGCGCCCAAGTACCAGTGTAGGATGCACCTTGTGCAGCTTCAACACGCAGGTATAGGCCTGAATATCCAGATGACGCCGGATTTATAATAATCCCTTCATTCCAAGAGCCAGCGGGTGCCGTCAACATAATGCCGCCGTAATCAATGGTATTTCCAATTGACAACGTGCCGCTGTTTTGAAGCACCATTTTTGTAGTGCCATTAGTACCAAAATAGATAGGGGCACTTGTTCCATACCGAGTTTCAATGGTCAGTGAACTAACAGTAGAACCCGTTCTATTCAAACGAATATGTGCGCCATCACCCCCTGATGTGTTTTGGAACTGAAGAATTCCACCTATACTTGATCCGGGGCCAATTGCAATTGTGTTGTAGCCAGCATAATTGGTTGGAGTACAGCCTAAGCCAAAGTTACCCGGGGTTGTGAATCGCGCCCACTCCGTTGTGGAGTCTGTTCCAAATACGATTGGGCTTGTACCCCCAGAAACAATACCAAGTCCCGCTGGGGCTTGGATGTTCATACTGTTTGCACCAAGGCTAAAGTTGCTCCCACCGCTGTAAGTTGAGCCGTACACATAAATACCCATTCGTGCGGTATCGGCAGAATCTGTGGAAAAGTTTGCTACAAAACCACCATTAGCGGGCAAATTTGACGAAACAACGTACAGTCTTGATGTGGGTGATGCACTACCAAGACCAAATAGGCCGCTGGCGTTAAGCGTCATTGGCTGAGTAAAGGTAATGTTATTCCCCGCTGTGCCTGAGCCAGCGGTATACCACCTAGCCTCACCGTTTACCATCACAAATTTATTTGCGCCTGTCCCACTTATCAAATACTGCTCTGGTGAGCCGTCAGTAGGGTAATAAGAGTTTTGAGAAAGAATTGCGGCTGTGCTTGTCGCAATACCGTTGTTGTAATTACTCAATGAAGAAACATTACCAACTTGAATTGCTCTAGCTGTTGTTGAGTTCCAAGCACTAGGAGTAACCGCCACGCCCAAGTTATTACCATCAAACACCAGCGCAGTGCCACTTGTGGCAACCTTACTTCCGTTCAAATACAGCACGCCGTTCGCTGTGCCGCCTGAGAGGGTTACCGCACCAGTAATAGCCAATGTGCTACCAAACGAAGTTGCTCCCGCAAAATAATTTGCGCCAGAATTTACGTACAGAGCGTATGGATTGGTGATCGTTGCGCTACCACCTGCGGCAGGGGCACCAGCCACATACAGCGTAGAAGCAAAACTGTACGTGGTCACATTACTTGTGGACAGCGTAGGCGCAGAGAGGCTGTAAAACGGAGCCATCGCCGCAATAGTGCCTGACGAGGTAGTGTCGGTGTACGTAGAAGCCACACCATACAAGAACGCAGGTGCAGTGACAGTCAGCGCGGCGGCGGCAGAGCGGCCTGTGGAGGGCAGTCTTACCAAGTTTTGAAAACTCACAGGAGAAGCAAACGTGCTGGTCGCGTTGACAGTCAGCGTATCGGCGGCGGCGTCACCAAGGATGGTATTACCCGTGACAGTGAGGTCAGTGAGCGTTAACGCACCGCCACTGGAACTGACCTTCACAAAGTCAGAACCGTTCCATGCCACTGTTGCAGATTCACCTTTGGCAATCGTCACGCCTGTGGTTGGGCCAACACCACGAATCACAATAGACTGAGTGCCACCAGAAGCGTTGATCACCACATACATCTTGGACTGCGCAGGAGCAGTGATGTTGCGGGTCACAGTACCCGAGGCAGGGTTCCAGAGAATGATTGCTTGTCGGGCTTGATTGGATGCACCCGTGGTGGTAGACAGGGTGATGTCCGCATCGGTTGTGATGCTGGTCGTACCTGCAATGGCGGTGTCCAGCAGTGAGGTGATGGCGGTGTTTACCGTGTCACCCCAAGTACCAGACAGTTCACCCGTGACTGGGAGGGCCAGACCAAGGAGGGAGGTATATGCTGTCGTCATGTGTTTTCCTTATTAGACTGTCTGGACAGGAGTCCAACTTTGGGTTTGCGCATCATTGATATTTTGCCAGTTTGCGTCTTGGTTGTCATCAATTGGTTCCCAAAGGAACCGGGCGGTAAGAGCGTCTGCAATCGTGGCATTTTCTGTTAAGTATGCGTAGAAGATTGAGGCCGAGACTACATCTATCTCCGAAGCCACGGCAGATTCAGAAACTGAGGTTTCAAGGGTGTGGGCAGCGGACGCCGTTTCTGATCCTACGGCGCTTTCGCTCACACTTACAGGCATTACATGCTGGGCAGAATTGGTTTCTGAAGCGGTGGCAGTTTCACTGACGCTTGCAAAATACGCAAAGTTGGCGTCAAGCGCCTCTGAAGCCGTTGCAGTTTCAGAAACTGAAGTGGCGAAGGCTTGTTGTGCGGAAAATACCGTGTCCATGCGCCCCCCCGCTGTAACGGCACACGCAAACACTTGTTGCGCTGAGTTGGCGTCAGACATCGTAGCTGTCTCGCTCATAGACACATTCAGTGTGCTCGGTGCTACCGATGCGGCATCACTGACTGACGCACCATCCTCAACACCTGAGAAGAAGTTATGGAACGGTGCTACAAAATCTATGCCTTCGGCAGTCTCGTTGACCGCGCCACTCAATGTGCTTCCAGCGACTACTTCTGATTCTGAGGCCGTGGCTGTGTCCGAGGTGTCGCGGTAGTAAACCGACATACCCCATCCAGCTTCACCCCAAGTGCCAGAACCCCAGCCGCCTTCAGCCATATCAGGCTCCGGTCAATTGATCTTCGTCGAACCAGCGTTGATGCTCTACACCCGTAGCATCTTCCCACTCCACCAGATATTGAACGACACCGTTTTCATCCATGCGCAGGGCGATGACTGGGCCTTGTGGCACAACAGCGGAGAGTTTTACAACTTCACCTTTTTTGAAAGTAGTAGCCATGTGTCTCTCCTTATGCGGCGTCGAGGCTGAACGTGTATGTCACGTTCAATGTATCACCAGAGGCAACCACACGGTCACCGGGGGCGGCGAAGTCAGAAGCGGAGAACAGGATACCTGTCGTGCCACTCTTGGTGTTGTTGCTGGTCAAGAACGCGCCGCCAACGGTGGCAGTTGCGTTGATGGTGAACGCCGCAGGAGAAGCCGAGTTGGTGATCACAGAAGGATCAGCGGTCGTTGCTGTACCAAACGTGCAAGCAGGGCGCGTGGCGTTGCTGTAAGGGACGATCTCAGTCCAACCAGCGTGTGAAGACATGGTGTCAGATGCGGCAGGGTTGTTACTTGCGGCGGCACCGTACAAGCCGATATACCAAGTGGCAGTGTAAGAACTGCCAGAGAAGTACTTGCTGTTCATGTCTTGCAGACCTACGTTCACCACAAGGTTGTGCAGTGCTTCAGACCACTTGAGGTTACCCTCAGAGTCATGACACTCGATTGTAAATACACCGCCAGCTTTGGCATGACCATCGGCACTTGCAGCGCGGGTCAGCATTGCACCAATGGTGTCTTGAGAGGATGCTTTGTCGTTCAACATGGTTGACTCCTTAATTAAAGCGCAACAGCGCAGATGTGGATGTGTTCTCAGGCATTTGCACTGTGAACGAGGTTTGGCAAGTTTTATCTGACCCAAAGTCCAACACAGCAACAGACTTGTTGCCCTTGCTGAAGTTATAAATCAACGCGCCACGACACGTGAACGCCGCTGGGTTCCAGACGGAGTTGGCGAAGTCCACGTACACGATACCGTTGGCAGACGTGCTGATCGTCACACCTGTGAGGATGTTCCCACCTGCTGTGTAACCCGTACCAACAACTTCATACGAAGTGTCATACACGGTGGTGCTAGGGCCAAGCGTAGCTAGACCCGTGTACAGCGCCAGCTTGAGCGTGTCCGTAGAGAGGTCTTGCTGTGCCAGCAAAATCTGTTGCTTGAAGCTGGTGGTGAGCGTTTGTTGAATAGACATCAGACCACCTGTACCCGAGCTTGACCATCACGGTAAGCGTCTTGACGTTGTTTGCCATCACCCAACTGTTTCAACTGGATCATTGCGCGGTCATACATGCTCTGATACAGCGCGATCATGTCGGCCTCACCCTTCATATAACGAATCGCCTCAATCAACGTACCGTTGAGGAGCGCGGAGTCGAAATTGTCCCCCAGCCAAGTTGTTTGGGCAGTAACGATGGACTCGGGGTAATAGTAGTAATGAAGCTCAGTGCCGTACTGCACATCTGGCGTTGGGCCAAGGATGAACGTGAGTTCGTTGGGCAGTGCAGAGTTGGGGCCAAAGATGGCGTAATGCGCGGGTTGCCCCGTGTCAGTAGCCTTGGGGTACGCCTCACGAATGAAGTTCACGTCCTTGGTGAGCAAGTAGGTGTACTCGTTGGCGTTTGGGCCTGTCAATGGGTAGATTGCAATGGAGTAGACCGACAAGAAATCGTTAGGGGCAGACAAGTACTTGTTGTTGGCAGTCGTCAACCCAGTCACGTTCTTGCGCAAGTTTGCAATCTGAACAGTGTTGTAAATCTTCTGCTCTGCTTGCTTGATGAACATGTCCATGTCAACTGTGGGAAACGTGTTCTCACAGATGTCTGCCACAAACGTAACGAGTTCGGTATACGTCATATCAACCTCACGCCATTGGGCCTCGGGCCATTAAACCTTTGGTAGCTGCACCTGTACCGCGAATCTTGATACCACTGGTCTTAGCTGGCTTTTCACCAGCAGATTTGCTAATGCTACCCACACCCATATCCACAGTATCTGCTTTGCTACGGTTGGGGCCAGAGCCGGGATTAGACGAGGCTTTTACAACCTTGCCAGTCATTGTGTGTGGTACGGCATAAACGCTGGCGTCACCAACTTCTTTGCCACCCATCTTTTTGCTGAATGTAGCCATGATTAGCCTCCAGACTGATTTTTGGCGCGAGAAAGATTGCGACCAAATTTTTTGCGATCCATAGACGTAGGGCCACCTTTCTTCAATTTCAAAGAAGTGCCTTTACCGCCCTTGTGTTCTTGCGCATCATGCTGCTTGAACGCTTTTTTGATCATGGCTTTATCTTGAGCCAAATCACTTTTCATACTTTCTTTAGCCATCATAGACTCCTTATGTCGTGACAATCGTTACTGTACCAATTTGTGACACTGATACCAAGTAGTTTGGCGTCAGACCATCATCATTTAACCGCGAACCACCAACAGGGTTCCACCCCCACTGGAACACACGGCTACCTTCACCCGGTACCCCATCACCATCTTTGTTGGTGCCAGAATCGGGAAGCAATTGCAGTCCGGTGTACCCCGACTGCGTATAACTCAAATCAGGACGTGGTTCACGCAACGCTTGCGGGTCATCCACTGGGTACATACCCAACTGCAATTGCGGCTGATCAGGTTCCCAGCATTGGGAACACACTTTGATGGAAACCTGTTTGGTTTTGATGATCAGCTTCTTCAGGTCTTTGAGCTTAAAACGAAAGCCACAGCGATCACACTCGGCAATCGCTTTCTTACCTGATGCAAACCTATTTGCCATGATCAGCCACCAATAAAATATTGACGTGGCACAAACCGATCAGGCGCTTTCTCGCGGTCTTCTCCAGCGGCAAGAGCAAACTGTTGCTCGTAAACGGCTTGGAGCATCTCAAGGCGAGGGCCACCTTCAGGAATCTTCATTGCAATGTAGTACGCCAGACCTGCCACAAGGCAAGGCAAGAAGCGGAAGTTCATGTCTGGTGTTTGCACACCCGAGCCAGCGTTCTGTACTCGGCGCATGCGGAAGTACGACATCTGATAGTAGGGGGTTGACACCGTGCCTTGATCGGGCACAGGCCATACAGTCACAGCAGGAAGTTCAGCCCAATACACATTGGCGGCGGCAGTGTGCGCCGCAGCAGTCGAATTGTTTTGTGCGCGGAAACAGTTGTACAGCGTATTGCCAGTGATGTAGGAGTAGTTGATGTACTCGCTGTCAATCTTGATGAACCCAAATGCAGGAAGACCTGTGGCATCGGTCAACACAATAGTTGTGTCTGTTGCAGTAATCGTTGTTGCCAACGTGGTGGTGAGAGACTCTTGCCCAGACAGACGTTGCACCATGACCTGAATTGGTCTGGCTTGAGTTAACTTGTTTGGGATTGTCGCGTAGGTAGACACACTGATACGTGTGATAGTGAGATCGGCCTGATTCGATACGCTGTTCGCTTGTGTGCGAATCTGGTGCTCCAACAAATCAATCGTATCTACCGGAATGGGGTATGAGAACTGACCTTGCACAAGGTTCAATGTCCCCGGCTCAATTGTCCACATGTTCAGGCCACGGTTCGCCCACTCAATCGTGAGCAAGTTCATGGATCGACGCGCTGTCCGTAGGTCATAGCCCGTGCGCATCTCACGCCCAGCACGTTCGTACGCTTCTTCAGCGACTTCCGTGAAGTTCATGTCAAAATCAGCTACGCCTGTGGTCGTCATTTAGCGATACCCCGCTGTTTTCTTGGCTACGCTTTTGGGCTGTGCCACAAACTGTTTACCTTGCGCCTTACCCGCACGTTTGGCGCGGGTTGTAGCGGCATACTCAGCAGGAGACAAAGCCTTGATAGCCTTTTCAGGCAAATACCGCTCCCCCGTCTTTGAAGACGGTTTGCCAGACTTGGTGCGCCACTTCTGGTCGCCCCAGTCTTTCAGGGATTGTTGCGGTGACTTCATGTCAGTCCTTGTACCCGCCACCAGCGGCCTTGTACTTCTTGGCAACCAACTGAGCTTTGCGTGCAGACCACTGACCTGCGCCAGTACCCTGTGTTGCTGCGGCTTTTACCTGAGACACAATCCGCTTACGCAGACTGGGCTTGGTGTAGTTGCCAGCAGCATTGACAGAACCGCCTTCCTTAAAGATTTCCACAGGCTCAAGAGCGTCCTTACGTAGGATTTTCCTGCCTTTGGGCATCTTGTCAGGATTGACGGCACCCATGCCGCGACTGGCTCTCATTTTTTGTACGCCATTCCACCGCCGCACATAACCATCGTGCCTTTGGTCTTGCCACGTTCGGCACAACCATCAGCGCGTTTAGAAGCGGAACTTACAGAGCCACCCTTTTTATAAGGGGTAGTGCGTGCGCCCTCGTAGGCTGCATCCAGCTTGGGTTGCATAGCCTGATCACGAGCATCCTGCATCATTGCAGCGCGTTTCATGCGGGTTTCAGGAGTGACCACATCATCCAAGGTCATACCGGGACGGCGAGGTTTATAGCCGCGCATACCAGCAGGTGTGGAAGATGGGCCAGATGGGGGCATCATTGGTATGGGCATATTGTTCTCCTATTAGCAGGCCATGCCGCCTTTGTTGAGTAACTTACCTTTGGTCTTGCCCTTCTGAGCAATGCCATCAGCGCGAGAAGAAGCGGAGCCGCCAGAAGCCATCTTCTTAGCCATGCCGCCTTTTTTCATGCCCATCATTTGTTTCTTGTCCATTGCCATGTCAGCTTTAGAGCCTTCTTTCATGCCCTTTTTCTCAACGTCTTTACCAGACTTCTCGAAAGCAGCCATCTTGCCGGAGCCAGCTTTTTTCTTAGCCATCATTGCCATAAGGCCGGGGTTCATCTTTGTAGCCATATCACCACCTTTTGAAAATTTACGGCCTTTATCGGCCTCGTTAAAGTCTTTTCCCACGGACTGTGGGACGCCTACTTTCTTGGCGAACGATGGCGAGTGGGCAATCGCAGCCATGAAATTGTGTTGCTTCTTACTCGTGCTGGGCATAGTTACCTCTCAGATTGTCAATCTTGCGCTCGATGCGGTCAAACCTGTCAAGCAACTGTTGCATGTCTGCGCGAAATTCAGCACGGGTAATGTGATCACGAGCAACTTCTTCACGAGTGCGGTTCAGCAAAATACTGAGCCTGTCCAACTCGTCAAATTTGCCCTTGAGCAAAAACCCCATGACTGCAACGATTGCACTCAGGGCTGCGTTCCATAACATCATTTCCATATCAACACTTCCACCTTGCAAGAGCAGCCGCCTTACGGGTGGGCTTGCCCTTCTCGTCTTTCATCGGCCCCGGCATACCCGACATGCGTGCGCAGAATGAATCTTTGCGCTTGCCGCCTTGGGGCTGGGGAGCTTTTAAATTACTGCCTGTTGCAGCGTTGTACTTGGCGCGGCCTTTGGCAGTCAAACCCGCCCCCTTGGAGACAGGTAGCTTTTCGCCACGACCAACAGCAAGGGATGGGCCTTTTTTCTTAGCCATTTGCAACTTTCAAACGCGACTGTCGGATGTTCTCCAACATTGGCATTACAACTTCCTCGCGGAAGTTGCGGGTAAATGATTCAGTGCCCACGTGCGGCAAGCTGATGTCCACATCAATGTAGACCTTAAAGCCAAGCTGAGTAGCACGGTCGCAGAACAAATAGTCCTCACCAACGTACTGCTCGTTCACGATGCTGAAGTCAAACAGCGCATGGAGCACGCCACCATCGGCGTTCTTGTATGCCCACTCAGGATGCGCCTCAATCATCTTCTCGATGACGTGACGTTGGATCAGCATGAACCCTGTACCTACGCGCTTGACGCGCATGAGAGAACCAACAAACTCAAAGTCTTCGTTCTCGTCAAAGTACAGGTCAGTGAAATATTTTTTGTCTCGCGCACGGCGCGGATACGCACCAGCGGAAATGTCTTGTGTGCCACCCTGCGCCATCAGGCGCAAGATGTCATCAGGTGTGACGATCACATCGGCGTCAATAAACAACAACTCTGTGCAATCTGTTTTCAGGAACTCGTGCACGAGCGCATTACGCGCCAGCGTGATGAGAGAACAATTTGAAATATCAGAAAGAGTCACAGACACACCAAGACGCATTGCGGCTGGCATCAGTTGTGCCAGACCGTATGCGGTCTTAATGTTGAGCTTGCCGTCATAGGCAGGGATGCCAATGAACAGCTTGCGACCACTGAGAGTTGCTTGTTTGACTTCAGCCATGAAACACCGTAATTCCAGTGATGGAACCCACACTGATCGTCAAGTACAGCGATGAGGCAAACATGATGCCTTCACCGGGGATGGCGAGGTAGTATGGAACCGGGTTGGACTGAGATGCGATGTCAATCTGGCACAAGATTGCGCCAGTTGCGCCGCCGTCACGGAATTCAAACGTAGCCGCTGTGGAAGCCACGGGCGCTACGGAGATTCCTTTCAGGCGTGTACGACCTGCGTAGAGAGAACCAGCCGCACTTAAGTGTGCTGATTTAACGTCTGTTTGCATACCCATAATCAATCTCCTTTAGAAAAGGGAGCCAAGGCTCCCGAGATCAATTAGTTTTGCTGACCAGTAGGGTAGCCAACTCCGTCAGAGCCACGGACAGTGTAAGCAATTGCCAAAGTACCAGCACCAGCCGTCACGGTAGTACCGCTCACTGCGTAGGTTACAAACACATCGGTTGTGCCCACGTTGCTCATCAATGCCAAGTTAGCGGCAGTGGATGTAGCAGTCATGGTGTACAGGCCAGCGGTACCGCTGGTAGGTGTGATCGTACCAATCGTGGTAGTGCCAACTTTGATAGTCAGAGTGGGGGATGTGCCGTTAAAAGCAGTGGTGTCAACATACAGTTGAACAGCCGTGATCATCGAACCAGCGGGCAATGCAGCCAAGTTGGTTGCGGTAGTTTCAGCAAAAGTTACTGCCTTGCTTTGCAACACGATGGTCGAGCCAGTGTTACGAGTGGTGGCAGCGGTAGTACCCGTGGTGTCTTTGGTGGTGCCCAACAACCAAGGGCCAAGGTGAGTTGCGAATCCCATGATGGATTTCCTTTACATGCGTTAGGGTGTATCAATCTGCATGAGGTCAGCCGAGCCTGTCTGATACACCGAAAAATCTCGGTTGGTGTCAATATACACCAAAACAAACAAAAAGGGGGGAAATTACTCCCCCCTTTCTGATTAGGACGAACCGGGCGATCCGAAGATACCCAATGGGTCAGAGACACCAAAGCTGTAACGCTCACGGGCCTTGTAGCGGACGTTGCCAGTGTCGAAGTCGCCATCCATGCTGGTAGACAGCGGAGTACGGACGAAGTGCTTCAAACCGTTGGGCACGTCTGTGCACAAGAACCATGCGTTTGTGTCTGTCAAGAAGTGATTGACGCGATAACCTTCGGGAATCGAGCCATTGTTCTTCAATGCGTTGATGTCGTTGTCGGTTGTGCCAACACGCAATTCAGTCTCAAGGAGACGAGTTGCAACGAACATCAATTGTGGAGGAACAATCAACTTTCTAGGACGAGCAGCGATCAACAGACCACGTTCGTCTGTCCAACCAGCGATCTGAATAACAGCGTTTTCCAACGATGTTTCGTTCAGGTCAGCGCCAGTCGTAGGACGGTTGCTGTTAGTGCCGCCAGAGATCAGTGGGTGGGCAGTGTTACACAAGGTAACGCCGTCACCGTAAGTCACTGCGGTGTTGAACGCATTGTTCAGCACGTAAGCGCCTTTGACCTGCTTGGTGTACGCCATAGCACGAGCCAAAGACTTGGTATAACGTGAAGACAAAGAGTCATACAAGTTATCTTCCATAGCTTCTTCGGTAACCGAGAAGCCCATGCCGATGGTTTCGTGTGTGTAGCGTGCAGTCCATGCTTCCTGCGCGTTGTCGTACTGAATGGCAGAGCCTTCATTCTTAACAGGTGCGGCGCTGAAGCCAGACAGCTTGGTTTCTTCTTCAAAAGAACGCTCAGAAGTCTCGGTTTCGTAGATTTCTTTGTGTTCTTCACCATATCGCTCATACTCCATACCGAACAAAGCGTTCAGACCGGGGAGCAATTCCTTGAGCAGTTGTGCGCGTGAAATAGCCATTTATATTACTCCTTAAACACCAGTGGTGTCAGTGTATTGGTGCAGGTTGAACTTCACCAAGAACTCGTAGTAAGTCGTGGCACTTGCGTTGGCTGGGCCAGTCGCAGTATCAGGCACAACGTCAACGACGCGAACTGGCAACGTGTTGGTCGTGGCGGCAGCAGTGCCGTCAATACCGTAGTACGAATCACCTGTGGTAGTGTTACCAGTAGTAACCGAGATTGGCACGTTAGCGCCAACGATTGCACGGGTGAAAGCCGTAGGAACGGTAGTCTGACCACTGGTAGCTACAACCTTGAACACTGCGTTCGGATCATCCACAACATAGCCAAAAGCCAATGCGGTAGAAGTCGATTGCGATGCGGGGTAGTACTGACCTTGCACGGGTTGACCGCTGGAGTTGATGTAAGAACAACCAACGAATACGCCTACGCTGTCACCAGTGTTGGTAGCAGTTTTGGCAACGAGGTAGCCAGTGGAGTCAGTTTGCACTGTGTCACCGTTGAGAATTGCAGTGGCATAACCTACTGCAATAGGGATTTGACGGATCGCTCCGGCGTAAGGCAAGCCATCCAGTCGGTTGACTGGTTTAAAGCCGTACGTCTTATCTACTGTGGGATAAGCCATTTAAGGACTCCTGAATTAAAAACCTTTGCCAAATGTAACCTTCGTGGAACGCTCATTAAAGAGCGGCATACGAGGGTCGCTTTCACGCAAGAAGTTGTTGTCAACAGATTGCATCTGGGACTCCGCTTGTTTGCGGAACCAAGCATCACGCTGTGCAACCATTTCAGTTGGGGTCTTGCAGAGCATCAGACCGCCCACGACGACGTTATCTTTGAATTGACTTGCGGGGTCAACAAAAAGCTGAATCTCGGGGTGATCGGCGGCACGTACAGGTTCCCAACCTTCGCGGAGCTTCGACGAAAGGTTAGAGGGATCGTTTTGGCCTTGTGTGGAAATACGAATCCAACGGAATTCCCAACCTTCTTGAGGGGCGGGATCAGGGAGCAGTGTAGGTGGTGTCCAAGTCATAGGACGCGCCGTGCTTGCACGGGAGCCTTGGTCACGATCTTCACGATTTTGTTGGGTCAATTTGTTCTCAGCCATCATTCGTTCCTCATTCCTTCTGCGACTTTCTTCGCGTAAAGCTCAAGTGGAATCCCGAGCCGCTTGGCAATGCTCACCGCACTTGGCGTCAGCACGATTTTCTTTGGCGCTGTGCTGCGCGTTGCAGGAGCAACTACTGTCGAGCGACGCGTGGGTTTTTCATTGCCACCGTTGCCATCCCTGAAATTCTCAGGGAACTTCTCGCGCATCCGAGCGTCAATACGCTCGTAATACGAATCGGATCGGGGGTCTACCCCCTCCTCCTCGACCAGCTTCTCGTGCACTGCGAGAGCGAAGCCAGTCATTTCCCTATCCTTGTTGAACCAGCGGTTACGGTCAATCCACCTCTCCGCTTTTTCATCTCGGTTGGGTGCCCCACTCGCAGGAACTTGGGGCATAGGTACCTGTTGTACCGCATTTTGTTGCGGTTGTAAAGCTCTGGGACGAAAATTGTTAATTCGTTCCGATTTGAGCTTGGCTGACATTAAATCTTCTTGGGCGGCAGTAACTGCGTCCCCGTCACCAGACTCGTATGCAGCCTTGTATCTACGCTTGGCTTCGTCCAGTTCCTTTGCGGCAACCGTCTTAGCTTGCTCAATAAGAAGTTTTTGGTTGTTGTCTGCGCTACCTTTGAGTTGCTCGTTCTCTTGCAAGATACGCTGGGCAATAGTGAGTGCTTCCTCACGTTCACGTTCAGCACGCTCCTTGGCGCGACGCTCCTCGTGGTAACCCTTATTAAGATGTGCCAAGCGATCACGTAGCTTGACATCCTTGTACTTCATGAGTTCTTCTTCGGTGACCTCCTCTGGAGCTTCGGTCATCGGGCGACGACCTTTGTCTTCGGGACGAGTGTCATCCTTGATCTCGACCTTGACGGGGGCATCTTCGCCTTCGATCACGATCTCAATTTCTTCCTCTTTCTCCTTGTCCTTGCCAACGATGTTCTCGTCAGGAAACTTGAAAGCATCTTTTTCATAGTCAGCCATGATTTCTCCTTAATTCACGCGCTCGATGCCACGAGGGTCTTCGACCACCGCTTCCACCGAGTCATCATTGATCAACCGGAACTCAGTGCCGTGAATTTTGAAGCGTGTGCCAGTGTTGGCACGACACATAATAAAGTCACCTTTTTTGCACCAAGGGCCGCTTGGGAAGCGTTCCTTATCTGAGTAGCACATCTCACCCAAATCTACGACAAACAAGACATTCGTCAACAGTTGTTCGTAGAGGATGGACTGCGCAGGTTTGATAAGACCTGTGTCTCCAATTTCTTCTTCCACAGGCGGCAACGTCACCAAAATTTTGTAGCCTTGGGGTTTGGGCAGTTGGCGTGCCTTCTCCACTGCGGGTTTATTCAAAATTTTGGATAGGTCAATCGCTTGCCCTGCTAAAAACTCACTCATCATCTCTCTCCTTTACACGCTCCAAGAGGTCTTCAATGTTTTGACTAGCGTGGAGTAGACCCCTCAAAACTCCTACGATTTCGCGGTACTCAGCGTAATCCTTGGCACTTCCCATACCAAGGTGTTCCAACAACTCCTGACGGCGTTGTTCGTTCTTACCCAGCAACACTTGCATAACCCGTTCATCCATCTCTTACTCCTCTTTTTGTCGTAACGTGGCTTCGATCTGCGCGGTGCGCAAGTGCGCGTCCACACCAATCTTGTCTTTACTGATCTGAATCTTCTCTTGCTCCAGACGCAGTTTTTCGCGTGCAATGTCGGCGTCTTGCGCGTCTTTTGCGGCCTTGCGTTGCACGTCTTGACCCTTGAGTTGCATCTCGGCTTGCTGAAGTTGCACCAGTGGGTCTTGTGCGGCTTGCTGGGCTTGCTGCTGGGCAGCTTGACCTTGGTGCACCGCCAACAACTGCTGGCTGGCTTGAGCCACCATGCGCGACAACTGCACTTCCATCTCAGGTGGCATCTCAGCATCAGGTGCTGGCATAGACACGCCAAGGCGCTCCTCAATCTGGCGGCGGTAGGCAAAGCCTAAGTGCTCGGCAATATGCGCTTGCAGTGCAGCAAACAGCATCTGCGCTTGTGGGTTCTGGCCCATCTGCTGCGCGATCATCGGGTCTTTCATGAATGATGTATGTGTGGCGATGTGTGCATCATGATCTTGGTAAATGAACGCCTTGACGGGCTTGCCTTTGAGCACGCTCATGTTCTCGGTGACTGGATCAACGGGCTTCATGTCATCTTCAACAGGCACGAGCTTGTCGGCGTTCTTCACACCCAACACCTCGATCATCTGACGGTGCAATACAGGTAGGTCATAAATCTGCGGCGCTTGGCTTGCCAACTGCAACACAGCTTGGTACTGCATGATGCGCTGGGCCATCGTAGAGGAGTTAGGGTCGCTGACAGGAATCACGTCCACTTGGTCGTAATCAGACTGCTTGATCTCACGATCCTTCGTGAAGTCAGGCGTGTAGCTGTACTCCTCTGGGGTGTAGTCGCGGATGATTTCTTTCAAGAGTTTGAACTCTTGGCGCATGGCGTAGTGCACACGGGCTTGCACAGCACCCATCGTCTTGAGTTGACGCTCCAACAGCGCAAGGGTGGTGCCCACTGGCGCGTTGGCGCTCATGTCGCTCACCTGCATGTCGGCGATAGAGCCAAGGCGACGAGCCTCGTTGGTGATCTTCTCCAACAGCCCAGCCAGAACCTGTGACGGCTCCTTGTACGGCAGGGACATGATGTTGTCCTTGATCGCCCCGCTCGGTACATCTACGTCACGGAACTCGCCCGGAGCGATGGGGGTGTCGTCACCCTTGATACGTGCACCGCGAGTTTTTAAGCCACCGGGAAGATTAGACAGAGTGCCAGCATCAACAAGCTGGCGAATGATTGAAGTACCTGCGCGTGCATAACCACCAATGATGTGCACGAGGCCCATACCGTAGACACCAAAGCCCGGAATGTAGTTGTACTGTGCAAAGTGTTGTCGTTTGAGTTGGAGTTCATCTTCTTCCTTCCAGTTACGGCGAATTGCCAAAACTTCTTTGGTACCACGCTCATACGTGATCACATACGGACGGGCGATGCCATCGGGGTCTTCGTAACCCGGCAGGTCGTAGTCAACATGGACTTCAGCAAACTGATAACGGTCGTCATCTTGCGTGATTGAGAAGCCTTGCTCCTCGGCCTTTTTCTTCTCGATGTCGGTGCTGATATTGACGGGATCGCCCAACTCAACATCACGGTAGAAACCTGCTACCTGCAACTTGCGCACATCGTTCTTGGTCTTACGCATCAAGTGAGTGACGCGCTCAGATGTCTCGATGTTGGATGCGCCGTAAGGGATGATCACATCCTCTGCTGGCACGAACATAGACACTTGGCGACCCAGACCCGGATCGTAGTAGACCTTCTTGAAAGCAGCACCTGCCAAACCAAGGTTGAACAGCATGCGCTCGTGCTCGGAGCGGTACTCCACCATGCGCTCGGTCATCTGGTAATTCATGTCCACACGGACACGTTCGGCGGCTTCTTCTTTGAGCTTGTCGATGGCACCCACGATCTCGGTTTTTACAGGGCCAGCGGCAGGGAAAGTTTCCATGATTGCTTCGGACTGAAAGCGAATTGCGGCTTCAGCAAGCAGTGTAGAGAAAACCCCACATGACCCGCTCCACGGCTCTGTGCGTTCCTCGTAACGTAGGCCCAATACTTCCAAGCCTTTGACGAATGTATCTGCCCAGTCTTTGCGACTGTTGATGTCGGCAGTGATCATGTCATCGAGGTCTTCAGCAATAGATGCCAACGCGCTGTCATCCATCTCCTCTGCAAGGTTGGCACCAAACTCGCCACCACCTTCGGCATCAGGCTCCAATGTGATCTCCACACTGCCATCAGACAGTGTGACTTGCTCGGGGTCAACGATCTCTATCTCTAGGGGGCTGTCGCCACCCATAGCCAGCACTTCGTTTTCTATGCTCGTGGGGGCTGAGTACAACCCCTTATCCATTGAACTTGTAGCCATACTCAGGTTCCTTTAGGTTTAGCGACCTTTTTAGCCGCAGGTTTCTTGACTGGCACTACTTTTTTTCGCAGTGCCTTGTATTTTTTGTCGAGTTTGATGTAGTCCTCGTTGAGCTTTCGATACTCAAACATTGTCCTATCGACTGCCGAATTGTGCTCTTGCGCCTTAATAAGTAAAGCGTTGCAGTATTTTCTAAGGTCGTCGTGGATGCGTAGCATCTCGTGCGCGTAGCGGAGCATCATTGATTTCTCGTACTCAGGAACTTCTTTCCCTGTCATCCAGTGCTGTTGCTTGTACCACTCTTGCCACGTGATCGTGCGCTCGATCTCTTGCTTGTATGCGTCCAGTTTCTCCATCATGTACATCTCATCTCTCCTTTTAATAGTATCTACTACCGCCAGCGTATCGCTTTGATTTGAAGTAGCGAATCTCCTCTGGCTCATCGTCAGGTAACCGGATAAACCCACCCGCTCTGAAGCGCATGAGCGCCATCACGGTTGAGTCAACCAAGTCATCGTTTGCAGCGAATGGGAAAGCGGCAATCTCCTCGACCACTTCTTCCCCCCAACGTGTTTCTGGCACCCACACAAGCCCCGACTGGATGATGTCGGCAACTGAGTTCAGACGCGCTGTTTTGTCGCCTGTGCCTCGGTGCGGGGTGAACTCCATCACAGGTATACCTGTGCGGCGAATCTCTTGATACAACTGGGTGCCCGAGGACTTCTTCTCCACAATGAACGCATCAGGCTCCCACTCTTTCCATTCGGAATAGCACAGGCGCTTGAGTTCAGGAAACTCCAGTCGCCGCTTGATTGAGTTGAGCAGGATGATGTTGTAGCGGTCTTCCTTCTCGTTGAGGAACACACCCCACGTTGTGAGTGCTGTGAAGTCGGCACGGTTATGCGCTTCTGCCGCTGAGTCCAGCGACATGATGATGTACTCGCACTCAGGCGGGTCTTCCTCTTTCCAGATGTTCCACCACTCGCGCTTGACGATGGCGGCTTCCTCTGCGGTCGGGTTCTGCTGGTACTGCGCGTTCCACTGGAACAGTGGCATCGACGCCTTCGTGCGCAACAGCGCCTTCATGTCGAAGAACTCAGGCCACAACGGTTTCTGAATGATGGAGCCGTCAGGCTGGTCGATGTCAAGAATGGCAGGGAACTCGATCACTTCGTACTGATCAGCACCCTCGTTTTGTCCCATGTCCTTCACAACACGACCCGTCAAGTCGTTCAGGTGCCAACGTGTTTGGATGATCGCTACGCGACCACCGGGCATCAGACGAGTACGGGCACCGTAGGCGAACCACTCGTACGCTTTGTCAAACACATCAAAGTTACCGTTCAGCACGTCCTGCTCGGAGTGCGGATCGTCAATCAAAAGCAAGTCAGCACCGCGACCCGCGATGGATGAACCAATACCGCAAGCGAAATACTCACCGCCCACGTTCGTGTTCCAGCGTCCAGCGGACTTGGAGTCAGCCGCAAGGTTCACGGTTGGGAAGATCATGCGGTACGCATCGGTGTCAATGATGTTTCGCACCTTCCTACCAAAGTCCACCGCGAGGTCTGTGGTGTGAGACACCATCATGACCTTCTTGTCTGGGTGCCTACCGATGAACCACGCTGGGAAGTAGATTGACACTA
>Ga0214921_10001224_pt1 | contig 44394 bp, 33 predicted proteins | sample LL1505_MetaG_FD_177992 | JGI IMG/M metagenome (GOLD analysis project Ga0214921, IMG submission 177992) | Freshwater microbial communities from Lake Lanier, Atlanta, Georgia, United States - LL-1505 | ecosystem: Environmental > Aquatic > Freshwater > Lake | place: USA: Georgia | collected...
CACACATTGTAAGGTTCGGATACGGATCCGAAGGTGATCTTGCTTCTTCTATTTTTGTAATCAATGGAGAAAATACAATACTCTCAGGATTTCCAGGATTGCAAGGCGAGTATGATTTTATTAAACGATTTGTATATGATCCATCTCTAGAAACTCATATAAAAAATGTAATGTTAAAATATTGGAAGGCAAATTCTGAGAATAGAATTAGTGCAACCGTATCAGAACCAGAAGAAAATGATTTTAAGGCACCATGTGATCTAAATGATATTACTATCTTGCAAAAGGCCTATAGTCACTATAAGGCATTTCTGGAAGAAGCAAATCAAGATTCCAAATTACCATCGGATAAAAAGAGTGCAAATGAACTTCAGATAAAGAGAATAGAAGCGTATTTGGATAAGTTAGAAGAAGGACCAAATCAAGAAGACTGTATTAGAGGTGAAGAACGGCAAGATATGAGTGACCATGAATTATTTTATTCTATTTTACCTAAATTCTTCTATTTATTGCATAAGCATGCAAAGGATAATACGGTGCTCAATACTGAAACTCTCCTTGAAGAATTCAAGGGATTGGACAGAGCGACACATGAATACATTGAAGAATTAGAGGCTGCTGGGGAATTTAAGGGTGGAAACGAGGATGGGATTAGTGGTGCCGCTAGAAGTATACATGATTTATATAGTTTGTTACAAATACTACTTCCAAGGAATTATAAGGGTGAGCATCTTGATCAGCACGATGATATACCTTTTGCAGAACTATTTGATGAAAAAGATTTAGATTTTTTAGGAGAAAAGAAGGAAACTATGATAGAACATTTAGAAGAAGCATATACTAAGTATAAGGATGGGCAACAAGATGAAGCGAGAGAGCATATTAAAGGTGTAATACACTTATTTCAGGAGGCTCTTCCAGAAAACAAGAGTAATTCGGGACTTGACGCAAAGGAGCTAATTGAATTTCTTGATAAAATACTAACTAAAGGGGAACTTAATGATACGGATACTCAAGTATTGAAGAGCCGTATAGAGGCAGGTATTTCTGATGAGGCGAAACCTATTCTCCAACGCATTATAGCTAAATTAAAGGAACGTAATACGGGATCTGTTAAGGACTCTAATGGAGAGTGTAAACCAACTGCAGAATCATGTAAGGAACTATGTGATGCCTCTGTTAATGATGCAAAGGGTCAGATGTATAAGGATATGATAGGAATTATGAGGCGAATATTAGCGGATCTGTTATCTCATATAGAAGGTGATACATCAGTTGATGATACATATGATATGGGCAATCCGGATCTTGAAACTCAACAGGGTGTTCTTGATTTAAAACGCCATATTAATGATCTTAATGATAAATTTAATGAATGGAAGAAGCGATTTGAAGGTGCAGTAGCGGCTAAAGAACCAGTCCTAGACGCAGCTGCTGTAGATGTTCCAGATGCAACAAATGCTCAAGCTGCTCAAGCAGAAGCAAATGCTGAAGCAGCTCAAGCTGCTCAAGCTGCTCAAGCTGCTCAAGCAGAAGCAAATGCTCAGGCTGCTGCAAATGCTCAGGCTGCTACAAATGCTCAAGCTGCTGTAAATGCTCAGGCTGCTGCAAATGCTCAAGCTGCTCAGGCTGCTCAGGCTGCTGCAAATGCTCAAGCTGCTCAAGCTGCTCAAGCAGAAGCAAATGCTCAGGCTGCTGCAAATGCTCAAGTTGCTCAAGTTGCTCAAGCTGCTCAAGCAGAAGCAAATGCTCAAGCTTCTCAAGCAGAAGCAAATGCTCAAGCTGCTCAAGCTGCTGCAAATGCTCAAGCTGCTGCAAATGCTCAGGCTGCTCAAGCTGCTCAAGCTGCTGCAAATGCTCAGGCTGCTCAAGCTGCTCCTACATCTCCATTATTAACAGCCTCAGCCCCAGCCCCAGTTGCAGCTCCAGCTCCAGCCCCAGCTCTAGCCCCAGTTGCAGCTCCAGTTACAGCTCCAGTTGCAGCTCCAGTTGCAGCCCCAGCTCCACTGCCAGAAGGATGGCGTGTTCCAACATGGCCCTCATCAACTCCTAAAGGCCAATATCAAACTCCACCAAATTATCCTCCACCCCCAGTGAAAGGATTTAGAAGGCAATTATCCCCTGTCCCAGCTCCAGCCCAACCCCAGTGGAATAGTAGAACGAAATTAGTTTCTAAACCCCTTCCTGGAGGCGTATCTACTGGTTATACAACACCAGAGGGATATAATTCGGCATGGCCCGTTCCATCACGAGATACACCACCGTCTACTCTTAGAAGGCGCACTTATAGAGAAGCTCTACTTGGCCCTCCATCGCAAAGAGGCGGTGCATTAAAAGACGTGTCAGTCGGCCCAAAGGATCTTGTCCAATTATTTGCCAAACAACGTTCCTGGGAGAATATGAATTCTGCATATAATGATCTTGAACCAGAAGTTAAGAAGTTATTCCCTGAGCCTTCTTCACCTCCCTTATATACTATTGTGGAACCCTTTCATAGATATATTGATGAATATGCAGATCCTGTCCTCCTAGAAGAAGCCGATGAACATGCTAAACTAATGAGTCCTTCAGAAATTAAAGAAGTCTTTTATTCCAACGGGCCTGCATTAAAGCGATTATTACCTTTTTACACCCTTGCTTTACCCAAAGTCAGTCGTGCATGGATGCCTAATCTTATCCGTGCACACCTAATGAGAATTTTATACTAATATAGTAAGAATGCCATCATATTTTGACATAGTATGTGGCCTACCAGGAAACACTAGGGCCAGACCATCCCAAGATATAACATCGTATCGCTATTACAAATGTGAAAAACACACTTGTAATAAGGTTTTCAGCCCAGACAAGAATACAATTAATATTCCAACATATGTTCCAGAGTCTCTTGATATCTTACTGATAAAATATAAGATGAAAACTTTTTTACCAGTTACCATTAGTTAAATGTCATCCGGCTATCTATCACTTGGACTTAAGGCGAAATATTCACTCTATAGCGCACTTGTATTTTTCTTAATTGCATGTCCCGAAACATTCAAGCTAACCCAGTCTCTATTTGGATCATTCTTTACAATCGCAAACGGTGGCTGCCCTACGCCCATGGGATTCTTTTTTCACACGGTTATCTTCTTCTTTGTATTACTAGGACTTATGTTGTTTCCACGTGACTCTTAAGATAGCTTAGCACCATTCAATAGTATCTCCATGTCCTTATTTAGTTCCATATTAGACCAATGAATTCCATGATTCTTTTGTCTAATAAGTATCGCCTCAGCACTATTAAATGCCCGATCATCCTGCCACCCTAGCGCTTGACCATTTGCACAGTAGCCAAGCAGAATTTGTAAATCCTGCTGCGACCATCTTGGGTCAAGAGGTCTTTTTGCAATAGTATACAGAATATCTGATCGAATTCCTGTGACCCACTTCATCTAAAGTATCTAGTTATTTTATGTTTAGATCTAGTAGAATGGCTAATATACGTCTTATGCTTGTTTCTGGCATCGTTCTAGCGATATTAGCATATATATCAGTTCTCATATCACACGGTGGAATTAGAATGGATCGTTTTGATGGATTTGCTGATTTAGGTCAAAAGACAAATGTCTTTACCATGTATTACATGGATGGATGCCCTCATTGTGAGTCGATCCTACCTGCTTACAAGAAATTTGCAGCTTCTGGACAGTTTCAAGTAAAAGGAAAGAAGACACAGATTCGTATGTTAGAGCAAGGTGATCCATCTGCTGCACCCGAGCTTGAGGCTCGCAATGTCAAGGGATTCCCAACCTTTATTCTAGCAACCAAGTCTGGAAAGTTTATTGAGTATCAGGGAGATCGCTCTATAGAAGCAATCAAGGAATTTATTGGAGAGAATGCCGCCTAGTAAGTTGGCTTACTGGTTTCTTCGTAAACCAAGATAATCCAGCGGTATAGCCGCATTTTATTAATTCAATGCGTCGTTCCCGGCTAATTTCAAAATCCCATGATGCAGTATTATATAGTGGAATTCGTATGATTTTTGATTCTAATTTTTTTAATAGATTCTCGTGACGTGAATGTATTAAACAAGAAAAAATAGACGACATAAAATTCATTATATCTTCTGGATTAGTTTTCTTATTATCACATGCAAAATCTGAAAGACTGGAAAATCCAATGCCTATACAACTATCATGCTGCCTCTCTGTTAGAAGATGTAGGGGTAAATTCCCTTGAATTCCACCGTCGCTAAGGAGATTTCCAGTATTAGGATGTGGAAAAGGTGTAAAATAAAGAGGCAATGACATTGACGCACGAAGAGCATCTAAGATCTTAACATCGGGTGTTTTTTCAAGGGAAAATTCGCACGTGGTATGTTCTTTCAGATCAGTTGCCCAGCAACGGAATCCAATATTTGATAGCTTAAGCTCATTAAATTTTGAAAAGGTGATGAAGGGGTCTATTTTTAGAACAACTCTGAATAAGGATTCTAGAAATTTTACTAAACTCAAGCCATCATCAAGGCCAAAGGTTTCTGGAAATCCTATGAGTGCCTCTGGTTTTAAATTACGTATAATACCAAAATCAAGTCCAGAAATAAGTTCTTCAATTACTACTATTGGTAATCCTGCAGAAAGCATAAAGGCCAGCCAGGCTCCAGCACTTACCCCTGAAATCTCTCTTATATTTTTCAGATGCCCTTTCTCTTCTAGAGCCTTAAGAGTCCCTACAATAGAAATAACTTTTATACCACCGCCACTAAGAACAAGATATCTTGGTGGTATCATTTACGTTTATACTTCTGTGTATTTTTAAGTGTTAGGTAATTCAATCGTAGAAATCATTCTAGTAAAGAAAAATCTATAGATAGAAATGTCAGGAGTTCCCCAACTGCCTGCTAATACCTTATTTGACGTGAGGCTAAAAAAAGACCAAGCCCGGCAGCGTGCGTATAACCAAATACTCGAGCAAGCATTGCAGAAGGTCGCTCATTCTGCAACTGCCCCTAATCAACCCACCTTTGTCTATTTTAATGTTCCTCCATTTGTCTTAGGATTGCCTGGACTCGACTTGAAAGATTGTATTGTATATGTTGTTTACCAGCTGCGCACACAAGGATATGAAGTAAGATATACTTTTCCGAATTTACTCTGGATATCGTGGGCTCACCATGAACGCCAGTATCTAATGGAAAAGAATCCAATTGTGCAATCTATGATGCCACCGAAGATGGCTGGGCCAGAGAAGCGACGCGGAGCATCTCAGGTTTCATTGCAACAAGCTGCTACTTCTATACCAAATGCAGGTCCTGCCTTAAGAGCAGCTGACTATACACCACCGGCAGGATTTGTTGAAACTATGGAACGTCCATCACCTTATGCGAAGCCAAAGCAGACAGTGAGATTTTCTGATGCAAAGGATTCGTTGGGAAATGTCCTAGATGAATTATGGAAGATATAAGTAGTATGCTGCTGAATCCCTTATATTATTTGTTTGGAATTGTAGTTTTAGTCCTAGCTTATAAGCTTTATTTTTCAATTGATGGATTTAATGCCAATATGGGTAGAACTGGATTAGGACCGGTGGTGCCAGGAGTGCCTGGACAAGTGCCAGGAATGCCAGGGCCAACAAGCTCGGCAATGGCAGGGGCAACAGGCTCGGCAGGGGTAACAGGCTCAACTATGCCTCTAATGCCTGCAATGCCAGCAATGCCTGCAAAGCCCGCAATGCCACCAATGCCAGCAATGCCAGCAATGCCCGCGATGCCCGCGATGCCCGCAATGCCTGCGATGCCAGCAATGCCCGCAATGCCCGCAGGACCTCTAATGCCAGGCATGCCAGGTTCAGGATTATCTACACTGCCAGGAATGACAGGGATGACTTCAGGCACTGCAATGCCAGGTTCAAGAGTAAATAGCTCTCCGCACATGGCTCAATCTAGCCAGGTGAACCTAGGTACTGGCATTCAGAACAATGCACTCCAAAATAGACGTTTCGATACACCATCTACATCAAGCTATACTTCATCTGAAACAAGTGGTTATAATTCACCATCTAATCTTTATAAATCATGCAGCACCTGTGAAGAGGATGATGTGTGCGAGGGATTTGCACCAAGACTATGAAGAAGACCATGAAGCCTTGCAGCCACTGCCTTACCCACCTTACGTTTACCAGTTGAATCTGATATTGCGGCAATATCAGCTTCTCCTAGGCTCATAAGACCTTCTAGGGTCTTAGCTTTTTCAAGTATTAGGCGACCAAGGCCTTCACTAACTCCTCGGCACTGTGTTAGGACCCCCAGTAGGAAAGAATCAGGCGAGTCTCTAGAATTTGATTTAGTATATGAAGCGGCGACGGGTGTTGCAGAATTTCCAGCTGCTGATTGCCATGAAAAATGCATCTTATCTTTGACCCATTCAGCCTCAATAAGGGTTGCGAGAGCCATCGTAGCTTCCAGGGACTTAGTCTGGAATACAGGGATACGATGGTGGAATTGGATTCTTGCGATTATTTTTAGCACAGAATCGCCCGTGAAGCGCCGACCTTGAAATCCTGCGGTCTCTCCTTCTATTACGTAGCCAATGGCAACCTTGTGTTCATTTGCATACGCCAAAAGGCGCCCACGCTGCTCTTCATAGCGACCGTCTATGATACTTGCTTCTAGATCCGAAAGACTCTTGCGCTCTAAGATAACGCCGCCTTCAAGCAGTAAAGTGCCACTCATGTCACCGATCCATATATCGCCGACAGGAGGAGTTATAAGTCTTAAGGTTTGTCCCAGGGGTAAATTCTGCAGACCTCTTTCACGGTAGTCTAACCAAATTGGCATGGAATATACAATTAATATATGTTTATGTGTCTTTATTGTCCACCTGATTTACCAACCCAGTCTGATATAGGATGAGTAGGAGCAAACATGCGCTCTAGGCCAGGGGTCCAACGCATATAGTCCGTGCGCGATGAGCGGGTGCTCGTGGTAGGCTCGTAAAAGGGGTCACGGCCTGCTGCGATTTCAACGGCGGTTGGGGGAACTTCAATCGTTGCCTCTCCTGGACCAAGGTTAGAAGTAGAGGCAGCAGAAGCCTCTGGAAGATCATCCTCGTATTCTACCTTGTCTTTTAGACTTCTTGTGCTCACTACTTCAAAGACATTATCCTCCCGTTTATTTACAGTGGGTTTTAGACCCTTAGGCTTATATATCTGCTCAAGGAGTTTCTGTGCATCATATGTATCATATGATTTCTTATCCCCCGATTTCCTTGGTGTATATGTTGCTAGAATTTCCTTCTCTTCCCGTTCCATTGCAGCCGTGTCGGGAGGTGTTAAATTCCCATCTCCAATGTCCTTGTATGGTTCATTTAACTCTTTAGCTGAGGAGTTTGAAGAGAATCCCTCAATATACTTGGCTTGCTCAGATTGAAACTTGCTGGAATTTGGAGGATAATTTACCCAATCAAGCGGGTAACGACGGGTCATTTGGTTAACTTGCTGCTTCTTTAATTGTCTATCTCCTTCATTTTCAAAGACTGCATCTATTTCATACTGATCTAGATTCGCGATTGGCTCCGTTGTATAGGGAAACATTGTTTTATTTGAGGTATCTAGGACCACATTTGATTTCGCTTGACCTTCAAATCCTTGCATTGGTGCATGAGTCTTGGCAAAGGAAGAAGCAATTGCAATGAGAAGAAAGCATAATCCGATTACTGAAATAACTTTTATATTTAGCCACTTTGGAAGGCCTTCCATTACTATCTTCAGCCTATAAAACTTTATAGAGTATAAATAGATGGCATCTAAAACCCGAAGACTAACGCGAAAACATGGAAAGGGGAAAGTATTGAATGTCCGGTCTCACTCAGCCGTAAAGGCATTTGAGAAACATCTTTCTAATGGTCCTTTGACTCTGGTATATGTAAATGCAAAATGGTGTGGTGCTTGCCATCGATTTAATGATGAGGTATGGGGGCCACTTACTAAACTAAAGAATAAGTCTGTAAACCTGGCGTCAGTTGACTCTGAAATGATAGGGAAGACTAGTCTAGCGAATGTGCCTCGTAAATTTTTTCCAACTCTGATGCTTGTTGGAAAGGATAAGAAACCGGCGACCTTTGAGGATGAGGAAGGTAATCCTACAAATGCTATGCCCAGAAACAATACACTTTCTGAGGACAGAGAAGCCCTAAGTAATCTAGTGCAAAATCCTACTGTAAAGCCTTCTATGGGCCCCATGGCTCCCTCTATGGGCCCCATGGCTCCCTCTATGGGCCCCATGGCTCCCTCCATGAAAACCTCTAAGACATCCTCCATGAATTTTGAAGCAGGTATCAATAGTCCACCAAGAGCAAATGTAAGTGAGGGAAGCTTAGCAAAGTCACCTTATGAAGCAATAAATGGTATACCTACTATGGACAATTCACAGATGAATTCTCAAGAGATGTCTGAAGAGAAACTGAATAAGCCATCTCGCACCGTTAATACCTTAAATATGAATAATACTAGAAAAAACACACCCTCTTCCAGGAAAATTCCAACTTCTTTACCACCACGCATTACCGATGACCTAGTTTCTTCTCAAACTAAGTCTCCCACACCCACTGCAGGACTTATGCCAGAGCCAATTAAGGGTGGGACAATGCTAAAGGCTATTCGTGATCACGCGGCATCCATTAAGTCAATGTTAAGCTTACGAAAGCAGTCTACACGCAGACGCTAGTGACCGGGCTAAAAATTGCTTCATTTGTTTTTAAATATAAAAGCACAAAGAATGTCTGTAACCTTTCATATCCTAGACGCCCTCTCGCGTGACCAATATATTGAGGTCACGCGAGAGACTGAGGACGAGCAAGAAATCCAGTATAGCTGGGATGATACTGCTGATCCAGATATCTCCTATGGCAAGGCTGATACGAACAAGAAGAACTGTATGATGACAATTCATCTGTTTGGAATGACTGCCAGCGGAGAGAGTCTTCGCTGCGACGTCGAAGGCTTCCGGCCATTTCTCTATGTGAAGGTCCCTCCATCCCTCGATATCATGCAATTTCGCAGTCAGATTGGTCAGCAAGCACCCGCATCCATGTCCGTTGAGCGTGTTAAGCGCAAGGAGCTCTATGGATTTACGGCTGACGAGGACTTCACCTTCTTCAAGCTTTCCGTTGCAAACATGAAGGATTTCCGTGCAGTCAAGAATCTCTTGCTGAATGACCACCAGGAGCCCATCTTTAGCTTGAGCAAGAAGTCACCACCGCTTCCAGTTTACGAGTCTGGTCTAGATCCTCTTCTGCGATTCTTCCATCTCAGGGATGTTGCACCGTGCGGCTGGGTGACGGTCGACCCTGATGATGATTCGAATGATGAGGAGACTGGTATCCGAGTAATTACATGCCAGTGGGAGGCAGTGAGTCCTGAGCTGAAGCCACCGAAGCCGGCAGCCCCATTCAAGACTCTCTTCTGGGATTTGGAGTGCTATTCAAAGTCAGGAGACTTTCCCGTGGCAAAGCCTGACAGGGGCGGCGGTGATCCCATTATCCAGATTGGCTGTGTGCTCAAGGATTCGGATGGAACAATTCAGAAGACTATCTTTGTGCTCAATACTTGTGATGACATTGATGGTGTGGATGTCAAGCATTATTCAACTGAGCAGGAGATGCTCATGGCATGGTTTGACTGGCTCATTGAGATAAATCCGGATGTCTGGGTTGGCTATAATATCTTTGGTTTTGATGAGCGTTACTTGTGGCAGCGTGCAGAGGTTCTTAGACTAACCGATAATACCGATCTGCAAAAGATGAGCAGGCTCTTTGGTCACGGGGGTCGCGTTTCTCTTCAGGAGAAGCGTCTGGCTTCCTCGGCCATGGGTGACAACTTTCTCCATACCCTCTCTCTCCAGGGTCGCCTTCAGATTGACTTGTTCCACGTGGTGAAGCGCGGGTATCAGCTACCTTCTTATAAGCTGGACGAGGTGACGAAATACTTCATGTCAGGTAAGCTCAAGACAGTTACACATAATGAGGATGGCTCGTGGCATATTAAGACTAGTGGCACGGGTAATGCACGAGTTGGTCGCGCCATTGTCCTCTTGGATGAGACGGGCGATGAGCTGACCGACAAGCTCCCCATCGTCGACGTGGGTGATGGATTTATCAGAGTTCAGCCGGCAGGAGCTGATGCTGAGCTTGATACTGACATGGCTGTGAAGTGGGTTATTGTGAAGGACGATGTGAGTCCTGCAGACATTTTCAGGCTTCACAGGGGCACGTCAAAGGATAGGGCAACCATTGCAGCCTACTGTATTCAGGATTGTGATCTGACCATGGATCTCTATAATAAGCTGGAGACCTTCAACAATGCCATGTGTATGGCCAACGTCTGCTCAGTGCCAGTGACGATGATTTTCACCAGGGGTCAGGGAGTTAAGATTGAGTCACTCATCTTCAAGTTCTGTAATACGGCAAATATGACTATCGTAACTCAGACCTCTCCACCATTCAATTACGTGGCTCCTGAGGGCGAAGAGGCCCAGGATTCCTATGAGGGTGCAATTGTTCTGGATCCTACGCCTGGATTCTACACAAAGAGTCCAATTGGTGTGTGTGATTTTGCCTCTCTGTATCCATCAACCATTGAGTCTGAGAATATCAGCTATGACTCTCTCCTCTGGTCAAAGGATTATGATCTTGATGGTCAGGAAGTAAAGATGGTATCCTATGGCGATATTGCCAAATACCAGAATGCTGGTGAGGCAATGGGTTGCAGATGGATTGATATTTCCTTCGATATCTGGAAGCCTGACCCCCAGGATTTCCGAAAGAATCCCAAGAAGCTCAAGATGGGCACCAGGGTGTGCAGATATGCGCAGTATCCTGGCTCAAGGAAGGCTGTTCTGCCGCGGATTGTGCAGGGTCTTCTAGCAGCAAGGGCAGCAAAGCGTGCTGAGATCAAGAAGGAGTCCGATCCTTTCAGAAAGGCTCTTCTCGATGCTGAGCAGCTGGCATATAAGCTGACGGCAAATTCCCTCTATGGTCAGCTAGGCTCTGGTGTATTCAAGGTCAGGCTGCAGAATCTAGCAGCCTCAGTTACAGCCTATGGCAGGAAGCAGATCATGTTTGCCAAGGCGGCGATTGAGAAGTTCTATGGCCCAGAGGCCAAGGATCCCCGTTGCTCGGCCTTTGTTGTCTATGGTGACACGGATTCTCTCTTTGTGGAGATCAATCCTAGAAATCCCAAGACTGGTGAGCGCCTGGAGGGCCGAGAGGCAATCCAGGCCACCATTGATATTACAACAGAGGCGGGTGAATTCATCACCAAGGCTCTTAAGAAGCCGCATGACTTTGAGTTTGATAAGGCCTTCTATCCCTTCATTATCTTCAGCAAGAAGCGCTATGTGGGGAACATGTATGAGGAGAATGCTGATGACTACTGCCAGAAATCCATGGGTATTGCAACAAAGCGTCGTGACTATGCAGCCATTGTCAAGACAATCTATGGCGGGGCAATCAAGATTCTTCTGACGAACAAGGACGTGGCAGCAGCTGCAGCCTTTGTGAAGAAATGGGTTGATGAGCTCATGGATAACAAGGTGAGCTTGAATCAGCTCATGCTCACGAAGAGTCTCAGATCCGAATACAAGTCTGCGACGCCGCCGGCTCATAAGATTCTGGCTGACCGAATTACTGCAAGGGACCCTGGTAATGCGCCGGCCTCAGGGGACCGACTATCCTTCATCTATTTCAAGCCGCCTGCAGGATTCAGGGGAACACAGGGTGATCGCATTGAAACTCCGGCCTTTATGAAGGCAAATGGACTCAAGCCTGATCCTGAATACTATATTGAGCATCAGCTCGAGAATCCAGTTGGTCAGCTATTCAGTATTCTGGTGGATCAGCTGCCTGGAGTGAGGCCACCACCCCAGGGGTGGAATGCCGATCCAGAAATGCAGGCAGCTGAGCGGGAGCTCTATGCCCGTGACTATCTATTCAAGCCAGCAAAGACAAAGAATACAAATACCTTGATGAAGGCCTGGGGTCTATCAGATATCGTAGTGAGAGCACCTCTGGCAACTTCTATGGCCTCTAGGACGCGGGCTAAGACAGCTGCGCCGATGGTGACGAGAGCTCAGCAGCTCTTTATGGATAAGATGCTCGTTGATGAGGCAAAGAGAAAACCTAAGAAGAAGTAAGATGATTGAATTACAGACTATAGATGGAAAGCACGCTGCTGAAGTCCTTTCCAAGTGGGAAGCTGAAGATTCATATTATTCTGGAATGAAGAAATCGGTTGCAGGTGAATTAAATATTAAGGCACGAGGGCATCCATATCTTCAGAGTGGTGAGGCGATTGCTAAGGTTGAAAAGGTGGATTTTTCTTTTCCCTTGGAAGGTCCAATCCAGCTGGTATATTTACACCCATCTTCAGATTCTGGTCTTCCTCATACTCGTGGTAAGACGGGGATTGCCATGCCTATATTTTTGCAGTGGGAGCCAAGTGATAAGACCACGCAACATGAGCTTGTGCATCTTTCACAGAAACAATTTGGGGGAAAATGGTTCTCTTTTTATGAACGGACCTGGACATTTAGAAAAGCTACTGAGGAAGAGCTTCTTTCTATTCCTCTAAGGTGGAGGTCAAGGCGTCGCATAAATCCTGATACACTTGGCTCACCCTATATGGTATGGCGTGACCGATATATACCCTTATCCGTATTTATTAACGAGGGAAAGCCTGATGTGAGATTTTGCAGGCGTGGATTTTGGGATTTGAAGATGACGCAGTGGACATGGGAAGAGCCTCCGGGCTGGCTGGAGTTATTTGGTAAGGGCTTTAATGACGAGCATCCGAATGAGATTGCTGCACACTGGATCGATGGATCTGCTGGTCCAGAAAGAAAAGAAAAAATTCGCCAGGCATTTAGTTAATCCGCGTAATATTTAGATACGAATTTTTAAATGTATAATTCGAATGAAATAGGATTAAGCTGGAAAGGGTCTTTAGAGACTCTTTCTACTGTTCCTGCATCTAAATGTGCAGTCTTAGATGATTCTGGGTCATTAAAAGACAGCAAGGGAAATGAACGATGTAAAATGAGTATTGAGGAGACAGTCGCAGATAATACTCTGGGTAAGCTTGTTTGGGTAAAACGGTTTTCACCAGGGGCTAAAACAGAACCAGTAGACTTATTGGTAAAAAAACCAGTCTCTCAGAAACATGCAAAACAGGAAGCAGTTATACAATGGTTAGTTCATAAGTCACTTTCAGAGCATGGTCTAGGAGAACATTGTCCGAAGGTTATTGATGTCTTTTCTTATTCGGATTCCATATGGTTTTCCATGGAACCAATCTATTCAGCGCCTCTTTTGGATGAATATTTACGGACTCTACCATCATGGTCAAAGAAATCCAAGGAAAATGGTAATGCCCTAATTAATATTCTTGCTCAGATTGCCTTGTCCTGTATTGTTTTAGAGAGGGCCATTGGATTTAATCACAGAGATCTCAAGCCAGACAATATTCTGGTAAAACTTGATGCATTTAAGTCACGCTCTTTAGTATTAGAGGGCGTATACAATATTCATATAGCACCATATTATACAGCTATCCTAGTGGATTATGGTTTCTCTTGTCTAGGACCTGGAAAAGTCCCATGGATACAATCTGGTGATGGTATCTTACCCCCCTTTGATCCATGCCCAAAGGTTGGCCGTGATATATTTATGATTCTTGTGTTTCTTTTATGGCAAAAGGGCGTTAGAGAAAGTTTAACAGACGAGCATTTAGAATTCTTCAAGATATCCTTGCGCCTTTCCACAGATCGGCTTGCAGAAATGATGAATACAAATAAAAATCCGTCAGATTGGATTTACATGTTAATTACTGAACGTAGCTTTCAATGTCCTGCATTGGACCCATTAGTCTGGCTAAAGTCATGTGCTGCTACATTTCCTGAAATCGTGGTCTTCAGATGATCCTCCTCATCGTCGCCGTGTTGCCCTCGTTCAGGTGGTGGGACCTTATTTTGCCAGAGTTCATTGCATCTTCCTACACGATGTCCTGCCTCACCACAAATGCAACAAGGGATCGCTTCCATTGTTGTATATATGGTTTATTATACTGTTCAATTTTACTGGCTACTCCTAGATCCAGGCATAGTCATGGTATCAGTGCGTTCTAGACCAAACTTTGGCTCAAATACTATGTTTAAACTGGACTTGTCCGCGCTTCTGCTAGATGACTTACTCCTATTCGGTATGAGAAGGTTAGATAGTTCTATTCTAATGTGAAATTGTTGGCCGGATGGTGAAAAATAAGACCAATTTACATGATTGCTTACAGGGGTGTATTTTATTGCACCACTATTTAATGATTCAAGCCACCAGGATAGAGGCTGATTTCTAAATACAAGGGTATTGGCTTCAACTGAAGTGGATAGACTAGATAAATTAGCGCTTCCTGTGCTCGGAGTATTTGTTAATGTATTTAGTGTAGCAGTTACATCTTGGCCTGAGGCTATTCTAAATACAGACGTGCTCATTATACTATTAGTGGACAAAATTGAACTATGAAATTCACTTAGATTAGCCATATCAAATGAGTTCTCTGACACCATTGTATACTTCAACTCATATCTTGACTAGTGCTAGCCAGTTAGCTACTGCAACTTTTACACAGTCATCTAGTGCAAGTGCAAGTGCAAGTGCAAGTCCTAGCTTCAGTCCAAGCTTCAGCCCAAGCTTCAGTCCAAGCTTCAGTCCAAGCTTCAGTCAGAGACTTAGTCCAAGATTTACTCATTTACCTAGTCCAAGTTCATCTCAGGTATGCATTCTAACATCCGCTCCTACTACCACCCTTGGATCCATATCAGATAACACATTCTATATTATAATTTTCACCATTATAGTTATGTTTGTTATCAATACATCTTACTCTATTCATTATTATAATGCTTATACTAATGAAAAAACTAGACGCCGACTTATTGTAGACCAAGTTCAGACGAATCCTTATCACACAACTGTGAGAGATACATTTAACCGAGTATAACCGGTGGAGTATAGTAAACATTTTTTAGTCCATATTCTTTCATACATTTCTCAAGAAATACGCGACATTGTGCACAAGGTTTTGATCCGACAAAGGGATCCTCAACTTCAATATCCTTATTTCTGGAAATACGCACCACATACATCTCAGCACCCTTTAACTCATGGATATTACCAATTTCCTTCACCACATTACGCTCTGCATGAATACTACTTGCACAATATCCAGATCCTCGGCTTCTAGAACCAAATCCATTTGTTGCTTCTGCTATTATTCGCCCGCGTTTCATCAGAACCGCCACATGGATACTCGCAAAATGCGCATATCTCAAGTTTACTGTTCTTGGATTGCTAAGAATTTGATCCAGGAGCCACTTTTCACTTTGTCTCATTATACTAAGTGTGGTTACATGGGTTTAACCTGGTATACCTATCAATTTTTTTATAGCAATAACCACTTTTCTAAGGAAAGCTTTAGCTTATTCTTATAGTTCGACCATCCAACCATTATACTCTTATGATAATCAGCCATCATAGTTGGATTTTCTATAAAATACTTTATCATTTCGGCAATTTCATTCCAGCTTTCTTTCCTTATAAAAGGTATCCCTGAATTTTCTAGGACTGCGGGTAGCTTAGTAAATACTGGAATACATTTGCATTCTAGCGCTTCATAAAGGCGATATGTTTCTACATTATTGCCTTCTGGGCAGGGAACAAAAATTGTATTCTGTAGAAGCTCTAAATACTGATCCTTAGTTAATTGCCCTGGATCATTCCAATCAGGAAAGAATTTTACGAAATGCTGATCAATTGCAAGTAGGGGCTCTAGTTGACTAGAGCGACCTTTCCAGTTAGTTCCAGAGAAGGACCACGAATATAGACGAGATTCTAGGGCAACCGTCTTCTTGTTTATCGCTTCAGCTGACCAGTGGTAACCCAGGGGTATAGTTAGAGTATTAGGACAACCATCTCTCTTATAAAATCGCAGCACTCCTTTCACGCCAGATAGTGAATAGATATCTATTGGGTCCTGTGTAAATTCATCAGAGCAATGGATAATCTTGAATGACAGGCCTTGCCTTACAAGATTCTTAGCCCACTCTACTTGTTTTGCCCAATGCGGCCTTTGCACAAAAAGCACTAGCTCGTCATTTGGATCAAGGGGTGCATCTGAAGAAACTTGTTCAAGTGTAAAATGGGTTGTATTGAATAGTTCTTGTAGCCACTGGCCCTCATATATAGTGGAATCGGTTAGATTGCAAGAATCTAGAGAAAGAAATCTTACCCGCCCCTTTTGCCTGGGCTCGTAAATTTCCTCTAGGGGGGGTGCAATATTATCAGCCAGGCCTGCGCTAAAACTAAGATTACTACACGCCGCAATCTCATCTGAAGAAAATCGTTCGTCATTATTCCATAAATCACTATCAAACTTGTCCATTCGACTAAAGTCATTGAAATCCGAATTAATATAGGCTGGATCATCATCTTGAGATGCACCTGCCACTAGGGGATCGAGGCAATAGACATTCATCTTATCTAGAGAATTAAATAATATGTGATCTGCACTAGTCCATATTCCCTTGTTTGCGATTCTTTCCAGAAGCCTCCTTGCTCCAGCCCTAGACAGAATATACGCATACGTGCAGAAGTGAAATTGGCGCACTGGCTCTGCCTGGCCAAAGAAGGTATTTGGTTTTATTCTACAGAGACCATCTATCACGGGCTCCTTCACTAGTTCAAATCCATCCTTGTTGGGTGGAAGGACTCCACCAAGATATACGCATTCCCATCCCTTAGGCAAGTTCCCTTGCACCTTTGCCCAGGCCTTAGTCCATTCGGGCTTCAGCCTGGCATCATCTTCCATAATTAAATATGACTTGATTTCGCCAGGTTCTTTATCAAGCATTGACCACAGTTTCAGATGGCTAATTGCACATCCCATCACAGCCTTCTTCCAGAAGAAGTCATTTGGTTTGAATAGGTTAGCAAGGGCTGGTGTAAGGGTTAAGGAAAGACCATCGCATGCAGTATGTCTCTTTACCTTACCCTTGAAATAGGGGTGATGCTCTACAAATGATTTACAGCGATCAGCGCGTCTATCTAGATTAACCACATAGGCCTCATCTATTCCTGGGACGATTGGTGTATGGGTCTTATATTCTCCACGATGAATGTAAATGCATTTCCTAGTGAAATATGTTGCTCTGGCTGAGTCGTGATTGCACATGGACTCATAAGGGAGTCGCGCCATCTTATAGCGAAAACTCAGAATACTAAGAATACTCTGGTCATGACGGTGCCCAAGAAATGATTTTCCATCATGATACAACATATTATTTTTCATAAATCCGCCATTATTTGCCCACTTTTCCCCCACTATAATTTCGCGAATACATCCTATACGATAGGCTTCTGCAAAAAACTCCGTTACTCTAGAATCTCCACTGACAAATGCTACACCACCTGCCCACAACTGGCTTGATTGTTTTTCCTCGTCAGTTACTTGTAGCCTTGAACAGAAGGTTGAGTGGCACCAGGACTCATTTTTCTGCGTTGAATCTTCTAGGAAGCACACATTATGGCTCTGTGCCTCTCTGATCCATTCTGACGGCCAGCGTATAAGAACACTTCCACAGTCCATATAGATCACTGTATTACCCTTCAACCTAGGATCTTCAGAAAGCTCCTTGAATATCCATAGCTTCCATGCATAGTGCTTGGGATCCCAGAAATCACTAAAGCCTTCAGGCACATGGGTTTTACTAGGAATCTTCAGAAAACTGGCGAACTTATATTTCTTTATAGTCTTTTCTAGCATTGCGTCTTTTACATCATGTCCTACGTATACTGTGACTTTAGCATTACGAATTGCAGCTGAATGAAGTTTTATTGCATCCAGCCATCGTTCAAGTGATGGCCAGAAATGTTCAGTAGCAAAGGTCACTAGTAAGTAGCCTCCTAGAATTCGTTGAACTAATTGACTAAATTTGCCTTTTAGGGTAGCCTGACTTTCTGGCCTTATTGCAGGCACCGAGGCCATTTGCTCATAGAGTTCATCTGATTCATCTATTTCCTTTACTCTTGCTACTAAGGTTTCTGGAGATCCAGTCACATTAATAAACCCTCGCTCGTCAAAATCCTTGGAAACATCAGATGCTCCCCAGTAAATAGGAATACATCCAGCGGCTTTGGCATGCAGGAGTTTCTCTGTGACATATCCATCTGAAGATTCATTTTCGTAACATAGACAGAACTTGTAGTCCTTTAAGAATTCGTGTTTCTTCAGCTCACCGCCGCCACCACCGAGCCCAGCAAAGATTGCATCGCCTACGTTATTAAATAGTTTTCCTGCAGAATCTACATGCTTATATTGCGTTAGGGCATGGAATGCCTCATTGCGAATTGTATTCTTAGGGTTTGAGACTATGAATGCACAGAATTTTGATCTCTTAGAAGGACTCACTGTAGTGCATGCTTCTAGGGGAATTGGTAGAGGATTCTTTATCTTGGCTAACTCGTTCATATCAGCGCCAAACCAGTTAATTTCTAGCATCCATAGGGGTAGACGAAAATATGAGGGATGCTCAATATGCTTGAATCCAATATTAAGTATTACAGATGTATCAGTTATGGGTTCAGAATTTTCACCGGTATAATGAATCTTGGGGCCATCTATACGCCGCCAGTCTTGGCCAAAGGGGCCGAAGATATGTGTATTATGGTTTTGCCCCTTGGGTAAGGTATTGAGAGAATATCCGCATACCTCTATATTAGGGAGCTCTTCTCTGAATGCAAGGATAAACATGTTATATGCAGGATTGAATTGGTCCCACATGTCGGTGAATAAGATAGTATACTTCTTGGCCTCTGGTTTAGCTTCTGGCATAGGTTCGGGCGTAGCCACAGCCATAGGCATAGCCATAGGCATAGCCATAGGCATAGCCATAGGCATAGCCATAGGCATAGCTAAAGATAAAAGTGCCAGCCACTCCTTTGCCCTAGCCTCTGGGGAGAAGCGATAGAGTATCTTTGTTCTCAGTTCAGTCAAGCTTTCTAAGCTAGCCAAATATGCCACTGTATTCACATTAGACATTGTCTTTTCTAAAATCTTAACTGCATCAGAAATCTTATTATGTTCGTAGAATGTCTTCTCAAGCCCGCATCCAAAATCTCGCAGCACTGTATTATTGTGGATTAGTGGAAGGCCTACCCATGCTGCCTCTAAATTTGCCAGCTTGAATGGTGTAAAGCGTGAATGACTCAAGACAATTGACATGGGTTCATGAGACCAATCGATTACACGCTGCCTCCCTACTAACTTAGCTTCAATCTTGCAATTGTCTAGAATATTTTCCTTGAAATATTTCGACTGTGTAAGATGTTCGGTATTATGAATATGTATTTTTTCTATATTTGCCATTTTTGCAATTGTATTACATTCCTTAAGAGTTACAATTGGAATTATACATGATGACATATTTGTTGCATTAGTCTCGCTAATGTGAATGGACCACTTACTATTCTGGTCCTTTGGAAGTAAATCGGTTAGTTGTTTCCATACAGGACTATGCATTTGTTTTCTATGGGTCTCAACAATTGTAGGTGACCAAAGCCATGGCACAATTCTCACTGGCAGTGAATACATGCTCTTTAGATACACAAGGTCATCGTCATTATTAAAAATATCGGCCAGCCATATTTCACTCAGGCCATTTAAGTCTCGACCTTCTGCCCTACAGGAAAACACAGTTGCTTCAAGATCCTGAAAAATAGCAGGTTTTCTGCAATACCACGCAGTCCTAGGAAATCTGGCTCTTTCTGCAGGTGTCAGGAAAAATGCAACTTCTATTACTAAGTCCAGTCTTGTATCACCAAGACTATCTATAGTATAACACATAGGTGCATCGGCTTCTAAAGCCTTAACATCATCCCACCATGACTTCTCTGGATCACGTTTCAAAAATACTACTTCATTACTACCGACTTGAAAGGCTTCTGCAATAGCTATACAGGAATTTGGATGTCCCGCACTGAACATCGAGTGCCGCATATCCACCGTAATTCCAATCTTCATTTATCTTTAAAAAGAGCAATGGGTTTAGACCTTAAACTAAAAGCTTTTTCCAGGCTTTTTGGACTTCAGGATTATAAGGGCTGTGCCTCCACTGCAGCGCGCACGCACCAGATGCATATGTTTCCTGACTGGCCTCATGAAAGTCAAGAGCCTTCTGTAAAGCCACCGCACCTTTATCAACGCTTGATCCCTCGTAATAATAACCAGCATCTGACCAATCAGGAGAATTATGGATAACAGGAAACCCTGCATATAAGTATTCCAGAGTCATATAATTGTATTCATTATTCCACTGGTGCCCAATTGCAATTGCAGATGGATGGTCATTCATAATACTTGTAATTGTATTACGACCACTGAACGTAATCTTGTTATCTTTATAAAGCTCTAACATGGGTAAGATACTCTTGGTGAAAAAAGGATTCGCCTGAATGCGTTCTGCATTTCCTATTAGAACCTTTAACTCACGTCCACTCTTTTTATAGATTTGTTCTACAATCAGCAATGGAATCAACAAACACTTCTGAAAACAAATATTTGGCTCTAGAATTACTATTACCTGTGGCTCTGCAGCTGCCGCAGCTTTCCACTTGAACGCACGTGTCTTATCAAGCGTTAAGATACAGGGGTCCCAGACATACGGTGCAATACGTGCAGGTCCACAATCATTGATAAAGCCAGCATACTCGTTGTGCTGCTTGTAATGTGGAGATACACAGATTTCATCTATTTCTCCAGAAATGTGATGGGCGAAATGGACCGCAGGATAAAATATGGGAGTCTCAATATCTATATTCAAGATATTTCCTAAATATAATTTCACTATCTTTGTTCCAGATTCACGAAGGTATTTGCGCATACTTGGGTCTATACTCATGGCAATCTCAATTTGCACATGGATTGGAATAGAAGCCTTCACAATTTCTTCTGCAGAAATCATTCGCATCTTTTTCAAGACACCTGGAACCTTTTGAATATCAGCTGGCTTCTCACTTACTAGGAGAATTGGTGCATACCCCATTGCATCAAATAACTTATATAGGATTACCACGTTTTGATAGAGTCCATTAACAAAGAGTGTATCATTGTGTATAGTTCCTGTTGCTAATAATATGATTTTTCTTGAAGCTAGTGGCTCTAGCTTAACCTTTAGTGCTCTACATGTATGTGATGGACCCTCTTCGCATTCCATTTAATTAAGATGATTCGGTTTTTCTTAGGCCTTCTAATGTGCTCACACGACTACGAAGTTCTCTCATACCTTCAATAAGTAAGGGTATCATGCGAGAATATGCTATACTTTTACCATCATTAGTCAATGCAGGCCAGCTCTTCTGCACATCTTGAGCAATAAATCCTATATCAGATTCGCCACTGCTTAGCCAGTTAAATGTGCAAGGCTCCAGCTTCAAGATATCATCTAGGCAAGTTGAAAATGGTAGAATATTGGTTTTCTGTGACCTATCGGATGTCTGATAGAGTGTCTTGACATAGGCATCCTCACTGACATGTAAGAATCCAGAAATATCTACAATTGTCGATGGCCCTGTAGAATTTATCTGAACCGCAGTATTTCCGGCAGATACAAGGTTAATGGTGGTAGGAGTTCCAGAAATATAAGAGTTAGTGGCAAATTGCAAGGTTGACATTGTATTTGCTGAATTGAGTGATGTAGCTATGTTATTGGAATACAGGGACACGCTGCTGAGATTTATATCATTAGTAAATTGAATTATATTTCCCTCAGTAAAGCTGGTAATAAAATCTGCTGATACTGTCTTGGTATCATAATTAACCATAGACTGAATATTTGCTACGCTTTCCTGAAGTGTTGTAATTTGGCCGGCTGTGTCTGAAGAACTTGTGATACCTGAGGCAATTCCTTGGAGAGGCACAATATTTACGACGTATGAGTTTGCATTTGCTGCCATTTCTGATTACCCTCATCTTTAAAATAATGATTTCTAGACTCGGCCTAATCGGTCTAGCCAGTCTCACCGTCTAAACCCGGAATCTCTGACTATAGTCAAATACACGGATATCATAGACATGGAGAGGGCTTCACGTGATTCTTCAGAAACATCAAGTGTCGCTAGTTCCGAAGATACGGTTGAATCAAGATCAAGATCCAATTCTGGTCCAGATTTTGCTGAGTTTGCACATAATCTATCTCTTAAACCAACTATGTTCTCCCCTTATACTGATTCAAAGGAGGGCTTTGCAGATATAAATCTGCCTGGCGCCATTATTACTAAAAAAGTAGAACTTCCTAAGACAACTGATTTAACAACTGTGTTTATCATGGATAGTGTAAATCGAGACAAAGCATCCTTTCCTCAGCCTACCTCATTTAGTCTTAAGCTACCTCGTGTATATCAGAATGTAAAATCAATACAGCTAACAGAAGTAAAATTCCTCTGTAGTTTCTATTATTTTAGTGCAGCAAAGAACAATATATATTTGCCTATAATTGAACGTGGGCGTGAATCGATTACAACGTTAAATAAGGTTCCGATATCAAAGCGTATTACCATTCGCCAGGGAACATATTCAATTAATGACTTACTCGGTGAAATTCAGAGACAGTTGAACTATACTCCACTTTTCTACGATTTTACAAATGGATTTACAGATTTCATCAATTTATTCTCAGTGAGTGGGGACTATAGTATTAATTTCAATCAACCAGGTGATACGTATTATGATTCATTGAATTCCAAATATATTGCGAATCCAACAATGGATCTAATTATCTCGTATTACTGGGGAACTAGATATGCAGGATTAACCAGTTATTCTCTAAATCAATTAAAGGTAGCCTATTATTATCCAGTCCTCTATGAAGTTCTCCTCGATTTAGACGATACTATTGCTAAACCATTTTTAAACCTAACACCTGCCGCAAATTATTCGGCTGTGGATGGGTTGCCCCCTGATTCTCATGTTATCTTTAATATGACTGGAATTGATGACCCGATTGCATTGCATTTAATTAATAATAACCTGACTTATCTTGATAAATACAGATTAAATCATACCTTCAGATATAGTCTTGTAAATAGATATCAGGTTTCATACGATACGAACTCGCTAAAAGTGAATTTTACAACACTAACATTAAATACATCTCTACTTAATTTAATTAATAACACGACTTCTACAGCATTAGCTGGTATATACAATAACCTCGGTCTAACTTCTACTACATATGCATCCCTGCAATCTGTTATAAGTAAGACTACTGTTATCTATACTGATATGTTCAATTATCTACAAGTGCAATTAGCAACCCTACTTGGTATTTCATATGCGACATATACTCCTACATTTTTTAATAATGTGAATAATACTATTTTTTTCCAAAACGGCATAGATGCAGTAGGTATTACATCAAATTACACTGCTTCATATGTAACCTCTGGAGGAACCACTATTAGCACTTCAATTGTTAACTATTCGGATTCGCCTGTATATTGGCCGAATTTACTTTCAACCAATGGATACGTGGGAACTAATCTAAAAAATTTAAGTTCATCAGTAATAAATATACCTTATAATATTGCAGCTGGAAATTTCCAGTTTGGTAATACAGCAATTGATCCAACTACGAATTATTTCAATACAAATAAAACTAATCATAGTGTTGATATGATCGTTAATATCCTACCTGCAAAATATACAATTATCAAGTTCAAGTCTCCTGCGCGACAGAACCTTCAAGTAGAAACCTTGCCTCTACCCTACTATTATCGATATTCGGATTTTAACAAGGCTGGACTCTATAAGGGTGTCCTGGATTTATCAAAGAATAATGTCCCACAGGAATACTTTGATATCTCGTACTCTTATATTTACAATATTTCCAATAGCGCAATGGATATCTTAAATTACTCGCCAAATATCTTGTCTGCCACCTTTGGTGATTCTCTCTCTACATCTATTGGGTCTGCAAATACATTTTTAATCAATACATTAAATAATTATTATTACTTTGAATTTACAGCACCTTACCCATCAGGCCTAGAGAGTGTTCCTTTAATAAACGCTACTACAGTCTCGCTTATTGCCTTGAATACATTAAATGTAAGCACAATGTTTACTGATACATTCACCATGTTTCTTTATCATGACCGCGGGGCATTCATGGCAGATTTAGGTAAACCAAGGGCAGAGAAAGAATTACACTATATTGCCACAAAGAGTATCACACCTAATGCTGGATCCGATATCACATTAAATGTAAGCACAATTGCAGGTGATAAGTATTATATTATTTTTAGAAGTAATGCACTTACATGTGCAAATAATACGTTCAAACCTCTTTTCTATTATAAAACGAATCAATATACTATACTTGATACATCTTATACAAATTTCAATCCTCTGGCAAATCCACTAGATCCGTCAAACCTTTCCACATACGCCTATGTCAGCAACTATAATCCCGATTTTTTACGATTACCTACCGCTTCATCTCTAACATCAATTGATCCAACAAATTCCACGTTTAATACAAGTCTAACTACTAAAGGAACACCAATTGGATATGATATTAGTGGAGTATCCAATGACTTGACTGATTATATTGGATTTAATACTGCATTACGCAGTGTAGATCCAACTGCGACATTTAGAATTGATCCTCTAAATAATTATCTATTTCAAGCAACCTCTCCATTTAATACTCTTGCTGGCACATATTTTGGAAGCACTAGTTCAAATGCTATTCTGAATCCAAGGACAAAGAATGCATATTCATTTCAGGGAACATCTACCTCACAATTAAAAATTGTTCAATGGTATGATGGATATTCTATTCCTCAGCAACTAGACGACCAATTGTCTAGCATGGATAATACTGGAATTCTGCAAATCTCCTCACTTTCTGATGCCCTTCCAACCTTTCCTAAAGATACGAATAACAATATAGTGTTTGGTAAGGGAATAACTGCCATTGGCTTTTTGCCTAGAGATGGTGTGTATGAGGTAGATACATTTTCATTTAAATCTGCTATTTATCCTCTAACTGGATCTGTGGCAAGTTCAAATGACCCTAATCTGCAGATTAAGTATATAGGTGTCTTCAGTGGCTTAGCCTTAGAAAATCCAGTTATAACTCTATCATCTGCCATTAGTGTCTTACGGTTTAGCACTTCTATTCCATATGGTCCAGAAGTTAATACAAGTAATACCTTTCCCTATGGAACGTGGTATAGCTATATAAATGACACTGCATTTGTATCGGCGAGTCCTAGAATTTCAGGTGATACTCCTAATTCTACAGACTTACTCAGTTATAATTCTATGTATTACATGGTTCCTTTTAATACAGATGGAGAATTATTGACATACAGTATTCTATCGGGAAATATTTTACCCTACCCCTTAGCACAGACTCCAGTCTTTAGCACACTATATCTGAATTCACAAGTTGCACGAAATACTACTGGATCAACGCCACAATCTGGCTATATTATACCAGTATCAAATAATATTCCCTCACGAACTAAATATGGCCCAAGTGGTGTATATTCTCAATCACAAGGTCAATATGAGCAATCTATGCCAATTACAACACCATCAATAGGATTCAGGCAAAATTCACTTCTCTTGTCAGAGCCAGGTTCTCTCTTTTCTTTCTCAACTATTTTCAATAGCCCTGTAGGGTTAACAACCTATTTCACAGAATTTTCTGATAGACTATTTCTAGTAAATTCCACCTCAAATGTTTGCTCTAATGCGAATACTAGTTTTCCAACTGCAACATATGCTAGTTCACTAAGCACGGTTATCAGTGCAAATAGTGGTAACCCATCATGTATTAATTTTATGATTAATCAGGCAACGGCACTTCAGAATTATCCAGTTACTCGCACTGATAATACCAGTGCTGTATTTTCATTTTCTGAGATGACAGGCGATGAGAGTAATATTACAACCCATTCTTTACAAATAAAGCCTTCAATGAGTAACATCACCTTGTGGATGTGGGGGGGTGGAGGAGGTTCATTATCATCTCTTTCCACTACAACAGGTGGTGCAGGGGCATATGTAAAGGTAAATATTAATCCTCAAGCATTATTACAGACTACTACCAGCGATTCTCCTGGAGGCATTTCTACCTTATATATTGTAGTGGGCAAGGGTGGTAATCGCGATAATTTTTTCCTTGAGCCAGTGGTTGGTTCCTTACAATTATATGAACAGACACGTTATGGAGGAGGTGGGACTACTCTTACAGGCAATTTTGTAAGTAATAATAGTATTACTGCACAGGGCGGTGGATTCTCAGGTATTTTCTCAGGTTCCAATATCACAACTGCAACTCCTCTACTGATTGTGGGAGGTGGTGGTGCTGCAGGCACATCTGATTTTGGAGGACCAGGTGGATTCGGCCTAGTTAGCCAAACACTTTCCACTACCACATACCTATTTTCTACAATAACGTTTAATGGTAATTTCTATAGTAGACTGCCTACACAATCTATAACTGATGTATTTAGTAATTCAGTCCTAAATGGTTCCAATGTTACTAATGCTGCAGATAATATTCTGACTACAACATGGAATCCAGTAATTCCAAGTAAGATGAATCCCTTTAATTACTATCCTACTCCTAATACATATGGAGTTTCATTGAATTTCTCAACTGCTATAACTTCCTTATCAAAGATACGATTCTATGGTCCACCTACTGGCAATACATCCAATTTAGTTACTGGAATTACCGTGTTTAATGATATAAATAAGAGACAGGTTCTCTTTTCTAATACATCTATTCTTTCAACTGATTATCTGACAATTAATAATGGCACCTTCCTACAACAGGTGTATGAATGTATTCCTATTGCTCAGCTTTCAACTGCCACTTTAGCAACAAATGCGTGGTTAGCTGTAGGAACAAATGCTTCTTCACGATTATCAATTCAATATAGTTTAGATTTAATCAACTGGGTTCCAACTCAAAATACTATAGTAACATCGGTAACATCCGTTCAGTATGTGCCTGCCTTTAGTAAATGGTTCGCCTCAGGCTCTACACTAGCATCGAGTTCAAATGGAATTAACTGGGTCGCATGCACTGTAAATGGCTTCACTGGTTCAAGCTTTACTAGCATGGCATTCTCTGGATCTATTCTAGTAGCTGGGGCAAATGATGGGTCTATTTATACTTCTACTGATGGTATAACATGGAATACTTCTGGTATTATATTTAGGAGTTCAGTAAAACGAATACGGTATGTGAATGGGCAATTTTGGGGAATGGCTGGAGTATATTTGAAGAGGAGCACGAATGGTATAACATGGACTTCTATTCTAAATTTTACCGTATCAAATATAAATGATATTACATATGCGTCTGGAAAATATGTAATTGCCCAAGTGAATGGGCAGCCTCCCTTAGCATCAGGATTAGCCTACAGCTCAGACGGAATCGCCTGGACATCATCGGCTGCAACTAATGTGCAGAATTTTTCGGGTGTGAGTGTAACTTATGGTAATTCTAAATTTGTAGCAGCTGGATTTACAACAGATGGGACATCCTTTATTAAATATAGTTCAGATGGTATTAACTGGTTAAATAGTTTGTTCCCTACACTAGGTGATACTTCACGTAATGATGTTCAGTTTTCTGATACAACTGGGAAATTCGTAAGTGTTGGTCAGGCAAAATCAGGAACAGGTTTAGCTGCAAATCAGGATTCTATTCTTTCAAGCTCAGATGGTATAACATGGTCCTATAGTTTAACAGGTGGGTTTAATTCTGATTCAGGGGCATATCAAGGGCTTTCTGTAGCTTATGGACCAGTAAGTATTATACCTAATTTATCGACGCTCTATATAGAATTTCAGAAGACAACCACTATCAATGCAGAGCCACGAATCTATGATATACGTGTCTATAACACTGAAACTCCAATTACTACTTCTACCGCACCATTACTTGATTCTAGCTTATCTAGTATATTCTATCCTCCTGAATTGAACACGGTGGATGTCATTCAATACCCATTTATTATGCAATTCTCAACTACAATTCCACTCTTAAATTATATTCAAATCTATACCCCTGCCATCGCTGGAGCACAATTCACCAGTGTTAGAATTAGTCTCGATTCCACCGCCAGCTCTATAATATTTAGTAATACCGTATCTAGTTCAACTGTCTATGATGGATCTACGCCATATAATCTATATTCTATATTCTTAATTCCTCAACTCGCAAATATTTCCACACTCTATTTTACATTTACAAAGATAACTGCAGGTAGTATACAGATTGCAGGTATCAATGGATTTTATGACCCGAATATGTTAGTGGAACAAGATGTGCCGAGTGCAGTTCAAGATATGGATTCTAGGCTACCTAGTGCGCCAACAACTACTGTGTCCAGCGTGATTGATAGCAATTTAAGTACATTCTGGTATCCTAAAACCTTTATTCAAGGTGATTCCTTAAAGATGACCTTTACATTTTCTAGTCACGTCGATCGTATAAATCATATACAAATTGTGAATGGGGCATTTCCATCAGTGGCAAATAATTTAATTACAGGCATAGGTATCTTTACAGATTCTACTAAATCGACTACCGTCTACTATTCTACAAGTTTACAGATTACACAGTATAATTCTTATTCTATTATTGATATTGATATACCACCCTTTTTAGAATGCACAAGTATGTATATTGAATTATATAAGACTACTCCTGGTATCCCCTTAATTAATGAAATACGATTGTATAATATTGGATTATTAACTACATCGCCAAATGGATATTCTGGAGGTCAACCTATTCTAATGTCGCGCACTTCAACAACATATTCAGGAATTCTTGGGGGTGGTGGTGTAACTACTACTGGAGGTAATGCAGGTATACAAGCAGATAGCGGTAGTTATTTGTCAGGAGGAAGTCCTGCTGTATTACTTGGAAATAAGTCGGCGAGCCTCACTCTAGAAGTTAAAGTCAGTGCAGGTGGAGGAGGTGGTGGATATTATGGTGGAGGAGGTGGTGGATATGTTGAGAATGGAACAGGTGGTGCAGGTGGTGGAGGTAGTGGATATATTTATGATCAGTCTATATTCAGCTTATTAGGTTATGGTGTTGCAAATCCTTCTCAAAACTATACAAGTCCAGGTATTACAGAACAGAGTGCCCTTAGATTAGCAAAGGCTTTAGCAACAGGAACAGTTCCATATGGTCAGGGAGGAGTGCCCAATGTAGATAATGGTGCTGGTGGACATGGTGTCGTTGTTATTACTTTTCAGGAAACTATTACGGTTACACCAACCTCTGCACCCACTGTTCAACCAGCGTTTATTGATGGATCTAAGCTTACTGTATTTAACTCGCCTATTCAATATGCCACTGATTCTAGATCACTTGCATTTACACCTTATTCAGATTCTATTCAATTATCATCTCGTGCTGGATATAATTGGGTCTGGTATAATTCGTATTTGTCTCTAGTTGGTAATACCCTATTGAGTTCTCTACAGCTAAGCACTCTAGTTCAGAGTAGTGTGCCGCCAGCAGCATTTCCTCGTCTACCTCCTCCCATCTTTGCCCAATTAAATCAGAGTCAGCTATTTACTGCTATTACTGGATATTTTTCAGGTACTATTAGAGATCCAGTCGATGTTGCGGCTGCTATAACAAGTATTACAAATACCATTAATTCAATCTTCACTCTCTTTCAGAACAATTATTTCATACAGACTCTATATACCGATGCATCTTATATTGAGATGACTGAAATATATTGCATTCTTGATTATCTGAGAAATCCAGTAAATTTGGCTAATCCGCACGTGAATCCCTCTAATCCCACACTAGATCGTATCTTTGGAGGTATTCCACGTTTTGGATATTGGGCAAACCCATTTTTAACAAATGTGAGTTATATTGGATTTGATGTGGCGGCGAGTCAGCTACCTACGCCGGCCTTGTCTACTATTGTAGCTGGCAATAGTAAGGGTGCAGTTCAAGCATTCTATGGCCTAGTTTTAGAGCAGTCATTGAGCACAGGTGCATATGGATTTAAGGACATTATGGCATACAAACCGACACTAAAAGATTCTCAACTATATGGCTCTGGATGGTTAACTGCTACACAATTTACTCAGGCTTACGCCGTTCGCTCCTTGTCTGATCCCGTATTCTTAGACTCAAATATTATAGTGCAACCTTATACATTTAAGAATGCCATTGCGGCACGATTACCATTATTTTCTTACAGACTGCATAGTATTCCTTATAAACTACAATCTATAAATTATGATATTCCAGTGCAAGTCCTCAATGATTTCGAGGGACAGTCTATAACATTATATTCCTTTCAGAATAATTCAGGTTCTGATATAAGCAGTATTAATGTGTCCTATCTGCCGTTTAGATCTACTATGTTATATATGAATCAGACAAATATTTCACGTAATCTCAGCACTCTAGGAACACTTGTTTCTGAACACCAGAGCACGAGCGTGAATATTGTAACCTCCTTTAAGTTTGACTCACTGTCATTTACTCCTCTACTCACTTATTCACAGGGAATTAATAATTATTATAATACATATGTGTCTACAGCTCAATTAGCAAGTGGTTCTGTTGGTAAAGCGGTAATAGATCATGACCAGAATTACTATATTACAGGGAATAATGGGTCGAATGTTCTGTATCAAAATGTTTCCTCCTTAATAATAAATCCAGTTGCATTTCCTCTTTCTACTATTAATTACGCCAGTCCAAAATTCATCCTAACTCAATATAATAGTGGAAATCAGGCACCTTATAGTGATTTCCTTGAATCTAAATTCACAAATATGTGGCACTTTCCTGCAACCTCTACCTTTTCAGCATTCTATGGAGCACGTCTAACTTCACCATATGACTTACGTATTGCAACATCTTTCGCTAATCAAGTCTTCTATCCGACTCATAAGATTGGCTTAATTAAGAAGAGTTCTGGAGCAAATGCTATAACTAACCCATTGGATACACAAACATACCCTTCTTACCAACGCACGCAAATGTTTTTATACAAGAGTTTTTCATCGCTTGTTACAGATATTAGCGGGCAATTTGCAATGGAGAAGGCTACAAATTTCAGTTATGCTGATTCCTTTTCAGGTTATGGATTTAATTCTTACTTGAATAATGTAATGCTACAACCATCTGATACAACAAGTAATGCCGATTCCTTTTACTATCTAGCAATCCGTGGATATTCTCCTACAGAAACCTTTCAAAGTGTCGTTCGATTCTTTTTGCCTCAGCGCTACGACTATGGATATATAACGCTTCTAGACTTATCAAATGAGCCCCAACGAATTAAAAATCTGACAAATGTAAATCCAGATTACAGGGCATCCTTAACACTATTCAATTCTCTATTCAGCACATCACGTGTATATGGTTCAGTAGGAATCCCTGGATTTTCTGGATCAAATATTACAACAACAAGTTTTGGAGACTTTTTACGGCAATTTAATGTGATTAATACAATAAATAGTAGCAATAATGCGATTGTAAGCACTGTGACTGGATATAGTAATGCAGCCCTCAGCACACTAATTAACGGAGACTTGCAGTATATCTTACCATCATATTTAGCTTCACGGAACAGAGTAACTGACCCAGTTGAATTCAGTATTCCATTTTCGTCATGTATCGCTCCAGCGAACATTGGATTAGAGCAGTATGGCCTAGGATATAATTTAGGATTTGCACTAAAAGATACTGGCCATAATACTGTTCAGAGAGCAACGTCATTCTTTAAAATCCTTGATGACTACATTTATCTACAATTAAATGAAGAATTTAAGATGAATCGAATGGATATAAGTCAGCCTGAGAATTATTCACGAACACGTGATACGACTGCGAAGAGTGGTATATATAATTCAAAGCTTATCTTGAATAATTTTGGCTCTTTTGCGACGACATTTGTTCATAGTCCAGTGACATTTAATCCCGTGCTTGGAAAGATAGATAAATTAAGTTTTACTTGGTATAATTCGGCAGGTGTTCTCCTAGATAACACTGATTGTGAATGGACTGGATCAGTTCAGATTGTGGAAGCAGTGAATACTGCATAGTAAACCTGCATAGTAAACCTGCATAGTAAAAGTCCTTTAGTAAATTCTAAACTAGGTCAGAGATGTCTTCGGCTAGTGAACCTATGAATCCAATGGGGACGCCATATGAAAAAGGAAGTCCAACAGAATCATATCCTATTCAGGGTTCAAGCACACAACCCTTCTTTCCACCTGTATGTCTAAAATCCCACTGGGACCCGACTAAGATTTATTCCAGATCAGTTCCTACAAGCCAGGTTCAATTACCTCTTGATTTTCGCCCATATACCAAGGTATGCCTAGAATACAGAACAAGCGCAGTAGGCCAGAATGCTCCTGTAACTTCGGATGATGTTGTTTTTCCCCAGGGAGGCAATGTATATCCTCCAGACAGATATCTCAGGGCAATCGACAAGGAAAGTACCTTAAGACGCATGGATAGACCCCTAGGGGGATGTGATGCTAATGAATACCAGCCTCCAGAGAATGGAAATATGTTTGTGGATGGAATGATGGTGCCTAGATCACAGCATGCTCCTTCTCGCTTTGTTGATGAAATCTCCATGCCCCAGGCACTTCTAAGAGCTGGCACGTATCATTGTAGGGCTGAGGCAGACGAGAAGAATTGGTCGAGGTCTACCAGACTCTTTAATAATGCAACCAAGCAAGATCGATACAAGGGTCCTACTGAGCCTCCCCGGCAGGATATTTGGAAAGATCCTAGACGCTGCGAGGATAATTTAACTAAGCCAACGGAGAAAAAGCTGGAACCAAATGGCTGTAGGGCTTGGGGCTGTTGAATAGGTTCTATGCGGCTTAGAGCATCACTGTAATATACGAGGTAGCGTTAAGAAGATGATTGAATGGATTGTTATTCTTTTAATCATATTTTGTATAATTGTCTGGCATTATTCACAGTCCACAAGCCAATATAGCATATCTCAAATTAAAGAATCTCAGATTTCAACCAGTCTTCAGACACTATGGGAAGAAAAGAAGCCTATTGTTGTATCTGAAGTAAAGGCTGTAGGGATCTGGGCATCTAATGGTCTCAGACAAACCCGTTTTTGGAATGCACAGCCAATTTGGCAACAGTATCAGAATGCACCTGGTACACTAGCACAAGTCCCTTCATCTCTACAACTCACCTGGTCTGAGATTCTAGGGATTTCTCAGATTGAATCTGAGATTCTGCTCAGATGGTTTGATATGAGTCCGTGGATCTTTTCTACGCGGACTGAGGCGCACATTGGCCCAGATGGCTTGAGACACATGTATGGATGGGCAACTGCAATCACTTGCACAGAAGGGGAAGCTCGATGCATCTTACTCTATAATGCTCAGAAAGCTAAACTACCTCCAGGGTGGAAGGGCCTCAGATGGTCAGAGGCTACGGTGGCTCATCACCCCTTGTGGACACAGGTGCAGAATATTGAAATTATACTCAGGCCATCTACGGTGCTCCTAGTGCCACCACATTGGATTATGGCTATAGAGCCCCTGGATCCGGCAAAGCCAATTTGGTGGACGAGAACTGACTTGCATCATCCAATTAGTAGATGGGCACAGGGATGGAATGAGGGCTAAAAATTGCTTCTGGAAATAAGGTAGGGCTAGTAAATGTCAGATACCGAATCAGATAATGATTTAACTGATTCGATGTCAAGTATTCATTCCTTAGTTGAGACTCTGACTCATGAAAGTAAGAAGATCTATGCGAATGCTCTAAAGATATCTAGCCTCTTTGAACATCCCGATTTAGATTTATGGACTGAGGAGTTTTCCTTGAATGAGCGTGCATATAAGTGGGCAAAGAAACACATGGTTTCACGGAAATGTTCGTTATGGCAGATTCATAGAACCCTACTAGAATCTGCAAAGAAAGATCGGAGGCTAGCGCGAGGTCATCTAGTTAGACTTACAAAGGAGGAGGCTGAAATTCTGGATCTGAGTGAAACGGACCCTGTATCTGTCTGGCAAGTTTTGGGAAGGCTTCCAAGGTTCTTTGCTTAGACTTATAAAGTAAAATTGATTGTTTTTGCTTAGTAATAAAAAATATTACAGCATCATGCTACAAGAGGTTCTACACCTTGTAGCATGGCGTGGATTCGCTAAAGATATTGGCCCCGCAGTTGCTACGTGTAAGGCGATCTTGACTGATGAGCGTATCTGGTTTCCTCATCTCATTCAGCAGACCTATGGGCCAAAGCAGAAGACAAGGCTCCAGATCCTTGCTGAGCATATGACTCAGTTGAAGGAGGGGTATAATGTGCATTTGATTCCTAGAAAGAGTGGACCCATGATCTATAGACCCGAGGAACGATGGCTTGCACGACTCAAGGAGCTGGATGTTATGGCAAAGAATGCTGGGCACCCTGAGATTCTTAGCAACATGCTTACCACTCCCGATTCCGTGGGCATGCGAGTTATAAGTGTTGCCTGTGAGAATAACTGCCCGAAGATGGTTACGGAGCTCATTAAACGGGGCATACCCTATAATCGTGTAGATGATTCTGGTGCAACGCCCTGCTACTATGCATTTAATTCCAAGTTTGGACGTGATTCTCATAGTGCTCTTCCTTGGGATGCACCGTATTCTTATCCTAAGCCAAAGGAGCTAACGTTGCCAGATAATATTCATATTGTTCATAATGCTCAGGCAAATATCATGTGGCACAATGTATTGCCAATCGCTGAATATGTATGGCCAGTTGAAGACCTTAGTAACTCTCCGCCGAAGCCAAAGAAGCTGAAGAGTAAGCTATATAAGCAGCAGTTTGGTCCTAAGGCGCGTTAATAATTAAAAAATCATAGTAACGGTGTAATAGATGATTGATACTATATTTCCATATTCATATGTTGCATTATGCTTTGGAGTTTTGGTTGGTATAGGAATTACAGCAACCTGTCTAGGCTTATTTTCAGCAGTAACAATAATTATTTTTATTTATCTGGGAGTTATACGTATTACACCATTTATAAACTATTCTAATGCATTACTCTATAAATATTTTCCAGAGAATCTTTCTAGAATACATACTAATATAAAAGAATCATTCAAGATGTCTGGAAATACTGAATTAGAAGAGAACCGATATATATTTATGTGGCATCCTCATGGAGTTTTCTCAACAAGTTTATTTTTTCATACATCTGCAGGCCTAACAAATGCTCCTGGTATAATACGAAATACAAGACCAGTAGTATTTAATACATTAAAATGGCTCCCATTTCTTGATGAAATTTTTAAAGAAAATAACATAATTTATAGTAATTATCATTCTATGAAAGAAGCACTTCTTGAAAATTCATCAATCTCAGTGTCGCCTGGTGGAATGAGAGAAATGTTATTTGATCATTCTACACTACTTTCACGGCGGCGTGGTATTTTTAAGATGGCCCTTGAAACAGGAACCCCATTAGTGCCAATAATTTCTGTAGGAGAAAATAATCTATCTAGAATATATTCATTACCAGAATGGTTGCAAGATTTATTAGAACCATATGATGCTTGTATTTGTATACCTACATATAAGACAATTGTTAAATATTTAAATATGCTTTCTAATCCCTTGAAGGATCCAGTCATATCGGTTATAGGAGAACCGATTCCAGTGGAAAAGGTTGAACAGCCAACTGAACAGCAAATTTCTGAACTGCGGCAGAAATATATCGAGATTCTAAAGGCAATGTATAAAAAAGAGATAGGGCGGGACTTAACGATACTCTAAGACCAATCAATCGTAATACACTGCTTTACTTGCCTGTTTCCGATAAACATCAGAGCCTTCTCATCTAGAGTAGAAATGTCGTGCATCTGTCTATCTGGACCCATAGCCATAGTAACAGACTTTAACTCTACAGAGCAATCTGGGAAAAGGACTTGTAGCCTTTTAAGAATATCATCAATGTTTGTAATGGCAAATGTAGCATCAAGCCCCTGGCCACTCCGTCCATTATGAAATTCAGCGCGCCACTGGGTATTAGTAGAAGTTCTAGCAGTATTCATTGCAGCATCATACATTATCTTAACATGTTGCTCAACACGTCTAACTCTATTCTCCTCATCAGTCTTAGCCTTCAGTGAACGCATCTCATCTCGTGACATAGGAGTAGGGACCGCATACATTTGGATACCTTTTTATACAAATGGCAATAAATTCAATTTTTTATAGGCAATCACTATAAAAATTGCTTATTTGCCGCTCGTCATCTAGTGCACACATGGATGAAGATCAAGAACGAGCAGTTAATTTAGCCAAATCAGGAAAATCATTCTTCTTAACAGGTGCAGGGGGCACAGGGAAATCCTACGTCATTCAGAACATCGTGTCTGCCCTCAATAAGGACGGACGTGATGTGGCTCTTACAGCTATGACAGGGTGTGCAGCTCTTCTTCTAGGAAAGGGTGCTAAGACTCTTCATTCCTGGGCAGGTATTGGCTTAGGAAAGGAATCGGCGGAGGTTATTCTAATGAAGCTGCGAAAGGCATTCAAGGCCAAGAAGAATTGGCTAGCGGCTGATGCTCTTATTATCGATGAGGTCAGTATGATGATGCCTGAGCTTCTTGATAAGCTCGACGTAATTGGCAAGGGAATGCGTCGATCCCCCCTACCCTTTGGAGGCCTACAACTTATCCTAGTAGGTGATATGTTCCAGCTTCCTCCTGTAAATAAGGACTCCAAGGACTGCTTCTTTGTCTTCGAATCCAAGGCGTGGAAGGCATATATTCATGATTCGGTTGTTCTAAGAACAGTGCATAGACAGACTGACCCAGTCTTCTTAAGAATCCTGAATGAGGCGAGATCAGGTGAGCTGTCAAAGGAGTCGCTTGATATCCTGGAGTCAAGGAAAACAAAGGAGTGGAAGAAGCTGGAAATCAAGCCTACACTTCTCTTTACGAAGCGAGCTGATGTTGAACAGATCAACTTGACTCAGCTAAACAAGTGTGAGGGTGAGGACAAGGTTTTCGCAGCAAGGACAGTAAAGACACAGGCTTACTTGACGGCGCATACGGTTCAGCAGGTCACCGATTACGCTATTGAGAAGATGGACAAGAATGGTGCCTATGTTCCAGAGTTGGCCTTGAGGAAGGGGGCACAAGTTATGCTTCTTACCAATAAATACATGGACTTTGGTTTAGTTAATGGGTCGCGTGGTATTGTGGAGAAATTCTGCGATAGCCCCTCAGGATACCCAATGGTGAAATTCCGAAATGGGGAAGTTCTCATTATTGAGCCTCATACCTGGGAATCAGAGGATGTGGAGGGCTTGCAGAGACAACAGATTCCACTGAGGCTAGCTTATGCAGTCACTATCCACAAGGCTCAGGGAGCCACTCTGGATTGTGCATTGATTGACATTGGAGATAATACCTTTGAGTATGGTCAGGCCTACGTGGCCTTATCACGAGTAAGATCACTTGACTGCCTATATATCTGGGACTTGACGGCGAGGGCATTCATGGTTCATCCGAAGGTCAAGGCATTCTTGGAAAAGGTTCACGCAATGGACTCTACAGTCACTGCAAGGGATCCTACTCAGATAGTTTTGCCTGAGACTACATCTGACCAGAGTATTCTAAGGTCCGCAGATTGCACTGATATGAGCACCTTGTCTAATGACGATCCCTCTTGAAGATATGGCATCATAATTGCCTTTTGTAGAAATCGCTTTATACGTGTTCCTTGTTTATAGAGTGCGTATGGGTATATATTCATTATTTCGGTATGTATACTATTTATTGGAGAAAGAATTGAATACCGAGTTAGAATAAATTCAACTACAATTCGTTCGGTGGCAGTCATGCTAGTGTATAAGGCACTTGCATTATTCAAATTCACTCTTATTTTTTTACAAATCGATTGAATGGATTCGATCATTGCGGTAAATAATAATTTATTTAGGAGGCCTGATATAAGAGTTGAACGTTCAGAAATAATTATATCAGTTGAATCATTTAATTCTGCCATTTCCTTGTCATTTAGCCAACTATTAACTAGTATAGCTGGGCTCACAGTATCTAATTTTTGCATATAGCAATAACTAAGAATACGGGCTTCCAGAGGGACTTGAGTAAATCTCGGTAAAAATGCAACTCCAGAAACATAAGTAATAAGGAAATCTCCAAAAAATGTTTTAGAAGGGTCAATATTCTGACGCCGGAAAACACAGCGGCCAAAATCAGCAATACCGAATTCAAGTGGATTATATTTCACAATTATATTTCCAGTGTGAAGATCTATGTGTATAAGTTGTTCTGCTGGATTCTGATATAGCTTTTGCAGAATAAATATAAAGTTAGGAATTGCATGTTCTACATACTGCATAGTTGTATTGTAAGGAATTGTAGTTTTTTTTAGTTTTTCTGCCCACCTACTCACTGTATCTGGGTATTTCTTAATAATCATTAGCTTAGATCCCTGGGAAATATTCTGTCCACTTTTTAATTTACCTTTCAATTCACCACAGGCCTGGTCTTGCTTGATCCAAGCCAGTGTATTTTCTTGTCCCTTCTTGAAACTTTGCAGATTCGTTTGCTTGGGTGGTTTTTGCTGGGTTGCAGGTTCACATTCAGTTTGCAATCTTGATATATATTTATCGGCTAATTCTGGACCCAAGAGTCGTTCGGCCATGCGTAAAAAACCGGACTCCTCGTCCTTCTTGGAAACAAGCTTGGAAACATATCTTCTATCCATGGTATCAGGTGCATTTTCTGAACCAGGGGACCCTTCAGCGCAGGGCCACATTGGTCCTTCAAAAATGCATCCGTCAACCCCTTCTCCAAGAATTCGTCCACCCTGCATATCTATCGTATCATGCCATAAAAATTGCACCATCAATTAAACGCCATTTGACCACTAAAACCCAAATGGATTCTTTCTCTCCCTCAAATATACTGTCCCGAACTAGAATGGAGGAGCATATTGTATCTGTTATCAACGATTCATCTGTTAAGATTTGTGACGTCATGAAGACTACTGCTTCTCCGGGCCGAAAGCCGAGGGTCCCGAAGGCCGAGCCACCCGCGTTAGTCCTGGCTGAGCTAAATTCTATGGAGATGCCTAAGCCAGTCATTGACGAGCCGCTCCTCATTGAGAACCCTGGGCGTTTTGTCCTGTTTCCAATTCAGCACCAGGATGTCTTTGATATGGCAAAGAAGGCTGTTGCGGTATTTTGGACGACAGAAGAGGTTGATTTGACCAAGGATACGAAGGATTGGGATAAGCTCGATCAAAATACCAGGCATTTCATTAAGCATGTTCTAGGATTCTTTGCTGCATCTGACGGTATCCTCATGGAGAATCTGGCCCTAAATTTCCAGAATGAGGTCCAGTGGCCTGAGGCAAAATACTTTTATGCCAACCAGAATTTCATGGAGGCAATTCACTCTGAGATGTATTCTCTGCTGATTGACACATATGTGGATGACAGGGCTGAGAAGCAGCACCTTCTAGAGGCGGCCAGCACGATTCCTGCAATTCAGAAGAAGGCTGATTGGGCGAAGCAGTGGCTGAATGCGAAGGAGGCCGATTTCGCCACGAGGCTAGTAGCCTTTGCAGTAGTTGAGGGCATCTTCTTCAGTGGAGCCTTTTGCTCCATCTTCTGGCTAAAAAAGAGTGGGCTCATGCCTGGCCTAACAACGAGTAATGAGTTCATTGCGCGTGATGAGGGGATGCACACGGATTTTGCCTGCCTCCTGTATTCCAAGATTAAGCACAAGTTGACCAAGGCAAAGGTGAACAAGATCATTAAGGAGGCAGTGAAGATTGAGAAGAATTTCATTACGAAGGCACTGCCATGTGAGCTCATTGGGATGAATGCAACTCTGATGAGTCAGTATATTGAGTTTGTGGCAGACAGGCTGGTAGTGCAGCTTGGTTATCCCAAGATCTTCAATGTGGCGAACCCCTTTGATTTCATGGAGCGTATTTCTCTGGAGGGCAAGGATAACTTCTTTGAGAAGCGTAATGCGAATTATGCCAAGGCGGGCGTAGGAAAGACTCAGGCCGAGATGAGTTTCAGCACGGTTGAGGATTTCTAACTGCTTATCTTCTTCGCCCCCCTACAGCAACGCCCATTACTGGCACTTGTAGAACAGGATTTAGGAAGAATGCATAATAGGGATAGTAAATGGACGCAAAAAAGAAGCATAGGATAGACCATACATAGACCATGGATCCATTATTAATGGACATGTTGTAGGTATAAGAGAGCTTAGCTGCGCCGTAGGAATATAAAAATGCAAGGATTGCACCAACAAAAAGACCTATTTTTCCTGTAAGTAGAATAACTGGAATATAGTCCATAGGATTGTAGCCTAAGTAATTTACGGCGGTGTTCATCTATTATAGTGGTTGAAAGAGCCTAGGCAAACAGAATTTGCTCTACAAGCATTCGTAGGACCTCCTCATTATAATTTCTCTCACTATTGAACTCATTTTTTAGTGCCTGAATACGCTGAAGAATTCTGCTACCGAGGAGAATACGTGACTCCTCGTTCCCCGTATCGTCGCTATCGTCGTCGTTATCATCTGTATCATCTGTATCATCATCGCTATCAGCAGGGGCAGGAGCAGGAGCAGGAGCGGGAGCAGGAGCGGGACCAGGAGCGGGAGCAGGAGTGGGAGCAGGAGCGGGAGCAGGAGTGGGAGCAGGAGCGGGAGCAGGAGCGGGACCAGGAGCGGGAGCAGGAGCGGGAGCAGGGGCATGAGAAGCCAGACGGCGCTCGAAATACTGCCGGACCTCACGAGCCTTCTCCTTACGCAAGTAGTCAGCCAGACGTTTCAGCTGGATTGGAACACTGCTGCCATCAAACTGGTTCTTATTCTCCTGGATTCCCATAACGCGGTCCTGGCGGTTGTCATGTGTGCTCAGAGGATTGAACCGAATCTCAACCTGAACAAGCACTGCACCAATCTGTGTCTCACCACCCGCACGTATAGAACCAAGGGCAATGGATGGATTATCAATGAGGCCAATGAGCTGATTATTGCGGACGGCCTTCATTGACCAGAGAAACTTCGTGCAATCCGCAATATCCTCACCAAGGTGCTCAGTATTCATGGTGCCAGGGTTTACACCCCCAGTGATTTCCACAGGAGAATTCGGATCAAATACACTCATATCAACGCGCATGCCACATAGAACGGTATACTCCCCTACGCGGTGATACCCAGTCATATTGCGTGTAGAAACATCTGGCTCCTTACTGAATCCACGACCCACTTGCGCAACCTCCATCTGAATACCATCCTTCTCAAGAACAAACCGATCCGAATCGTCCCTTGGAGAATACCAGTGGATGATGGTATGCTCGCTCTTTCCAGTGTAGAACTCTGAATCAGGCGCACCGAAGTAATCATATTGCTTCAGACGCACTGGCTCAGATGGGGCATTCTCATTTGCATAGATGAATTCTACTGCATCACGGGCGAAGATAATGCCTGCGCGATCAAGTGGATTCTTATAGGCATGCTCGGCACTTATCGGGGCAAAGTTTGCCTCAATCACTCTAGCAAGCCGATCATTATTCTTAAACCGAATTGAGGTGCCATGTACCTCACCCATATTCAGCATCATATTGTCCTGGCGCTCCTTGATAAAGGTATCCTTCTCTACTGGATTCATCTCAGTAACCTTAATCATGCCAGTGTAAACACGCTCCGCATGAATCTGATCCCAGGGAGCGCAAATATGAAGGAATGGGCCACCAATCGCATGGGTATAGATATTGACCTCGGTCTTCTCACTGAGGATCGAAAGTGCAGCCTTGCCACCAATACCAGAAACACCACGACTAGCATCGCCTGCATGGTTAGAGCGCTGCAGGGAGAACATGTAGTTAACCGCATTGAGAAGCATGCCTGCGCCATTGTCCATGAGAGTAATATAGTCACGCTTCACATCACACACAATCTTTTTGGTAAAGTTTGCAGGAGGCTGCACCTTCTCCAGAGAGTCCAGACAGTTTGCCAGTAGCTCAAGAATACACTTTGCAAGAGTGAATCCCTTGCGCGTAAAACTAGCAATGGTGCCCTCCTCGTTGATATCTCCAACATTCATATTAATGGATGACTGCATCTTGATAAGTAACGGTTGATATGGTCGACAACCTGTTCAATTTTGCACGATCGATTAAGGCCGATTTGGCTAGGCTCAAAAAATGAACGTGGATTAGCTGCAGAAATAGGTATGCCGAGTCACGGAGTTGAGATTATTGATGGAATCCCTGTGCATTTGAAGGATGGTAATATGCTTGCCTTTCAGCATGGGAGTTCTCTGAATTCAGATCAGCCTCCAGCGATTAAGCTGGGAACATATGATGCGACAACCAAGAAGGCTACGTGGTCACCATCTGATCAAATGGCACAGTGGCTAGAGAATTTTAGAGCAACTATGACAGGGAGATTAAGGAAGTAAGTATGGGCCGGGATAATAAAAATGAATACTATTTTTTACAAGGTATGGGTATGGATAGGACAATTTACATGGAAAAGCACTTTATTGAGGCATGGGGCCTCTGGTGGGTTCATTGGCAGAAGAATACAAAGGAACGCTTGCAGAAACATAGTATGTCTCCAAAAGTGTTCGTAGATAAGCATTTAGTTTCCGCCGAGGGGGAAAGTTTTCCCAGGGACGCCACAAGAAGCTTGATTCTGCGCCCCAAGTAAATATTGCATACGCTCATTGGCGGTCTTAAAGGTGGGATTACCTGTTGCTTGCTTTCCAAGAGTTCCGTTTGTTGAGGCGGTGACAAGGGCATTTTTTGCTTGATATACATTATTAGCAGAATTCTGGTAAGCGACTGAATTAAAGATGATTGGGCCATATTGTTGAATTGTGCATGGACATGTTCTTGAATTGGTAGACATTCTACTATTCGTCTATGAAAATTAAATTTCTTCTACGTCATTGTATAATCCTGTTGCTGCGTTAGTAGGATCATTTTGGGTTAAAATAAACTGGCCGATTCGGTAGGCGTTTTTTTCAGCATAATCGGTAAAGATGTAGTAGGAGAGTTTTGTATTTCCAGCAATTCTCTTATTTCTTATATCCTGATTAAATGCTTGAACACGTAAAAATATACGCGATGCATCTGAATATTGTAGGAGTTGGGTATTTGTAAGACCAGTCATTTCGCCGATAATAAAACCAGACATTCTATTTACGCTTCAGAGATTTTCTGCGGGGTGAACCGTTTCTCTTTCTTCGGCGGATTCTTGGTTTCATTTGAAATGAGCCACCATGTCCAGCTGCAGCAGCTGCTTGAGCAGCAGCAGCTGCACTAGCAGCAGGTCCTTCACCACCCCCGCTAAAATTACCAAAGTCTACATAATCATTAATTGCATATTTCACATAGTTTTCCAAGGAGGGCATTAGGGATTTAACTAGTTCTATACTCAATGGCGCATCATTTTGTATTATAGGATTAAATGCAGCTTCACATACCTCTCGTGATACAACAGTCTTTTCCTTGTCATGTGCTATACTATTATTTAAGAATAGGCATAAATAGTATATATATTTAAAGAAATTATCAGTGTATATTTCTAATTTACGATGTGTATCGAAATTTTCTTTAATAATATTTAACGCACTAACGCAGTTATCATCAAATCTAAGGCGTATATCATACATGGGATTCGCATGCGATAAATGTATCTTTGTAAAGATTGTTCGCAGTGTAACACTTGCTGTATCAACCATGATTTTATAATTGTGAGATGATTGACTAGGAGCTAGATATGCAAAATCTGGAGAGCTAATAATATCTGCTAATACTACTTCTAGATCTTCAAAGTATGAACCTCCAACAATTGAAAGAAGAATATTCTGATAAATACGTTCTGGAGTATATTCACCTGCTTCTAGCATATCCGTAAAAAAGTGTTTTCTCAAGAATGGTTCAATTGAATTGGTATATAAGGAACTGCAGTATTTGTAAATATCTCCTTTATCAGCAAGTAGTTTACTACTTTCCCTTGGAATATTCGGCGGTGACATATCATTCACTTCAGGAATGCCTGGAGTGGAATTCTCATATTTCATATTTATCTTGTGTATGCAATTGTTAATCATTATACGATATAAAACTATATCAGCATATTCTTTGGGTGTGAAGCCAAACGGTATGTTAGAAGCAGGTAAGCTTAAGATTTTTAAATACAATGAGCTATAATATTCTTCAGTGTAGCCATGCTTATACGC
>Ga0214921_10001225_pt1 | contig 44359 bp, 30 predicted proteins | sample LL1505_MetaG_FD_177992 | JGI IMG/M metagenome (GOLD analysis project Ga0214921, IMG submission 177992) | Freshwater microbial communities from Lake Lanier, Atlanta, Georgia, United States - LL-1505 | ecosystem: Environmental > Aquatic > Freshwater > Lake | place: USA: Georgia | collected...
ATACCATTCTCATTTACCAAGAGTATAAGTAGCCCTTATAACAATACCAACGATAAAGTTTTACGAGTGTTTATATCTGATGCAAACGGAAAGGCTTTGGGATACAAAAAGTTTGCTTACATAGATTATGTTAATCTCACAGATATAGCATCTCTAGATAATGGTGTAAGCAATATTGATGTTTCTGGGTTGAGTAGATTAGGTACACTTGAAGTAACTTTAAATTACACTTATTTGACTGCATTGAATCGTTTACCAAAATCATTAACAGCAATCTATGCCAGTATTTGTAATCTAACACAAGTGAATCTTAATGGTCTTACAAATCTTCAAAGGCTTTTTGTGGATTCAAATAGTTCTTTGACTTCTATTGATTTATCGTCTTGCATAAATTTGACAGAATTACAGATAATGACTTGCAGTTTATCTACTCTAAATTTAAACGGGTTAAGCAATCTCAATCTAGTTAAGTGTTTTGGAAATCCCTTGACATCTATTCGTGCTACAGGAGTAGGTGGGGCTATGGGAACTGCATATTATGGTTATACATCTTATTCCTCCTTTTATTCAGGTATAAATCTTGCTAGTTGCAGTTTGAGTGGTTCTGCTTTGAATCAATTGTATACAGATTTAAATACCACGGCAGGGGGAAATGCTTATCTTATTGTCAATACTCAAGCAGGTGGTGGGGAACTTTCAGATACTCCTTCAATTGCCACAAACAAGGGATATACAGTTCTAGGCACATAATGAGATATTTCATCACACCAAATTACAGTCTAGCGTTTATACCAAAGAGCGGATGTTCTACTCTTGCTCGTTGTGTGATAGATTCATTTCAGCCCGATGAAAATTTGTTAATAGAAAACGGTGCGTATCCTGAAGGAAAAACACCAGATAATAACCAATGGCAATGGATGGCAAAAGTAGAACACACACCATCAAAACCGATACTTGCGTTCATACGAGAACCTCTGTCCCGCTTTCTTTCTGCTATGGCACAGTTTGGTTTAACTGATGTGTCTGCTGCACTAGAATCACTAACCGCAGGAACACACTTACAGTTGCGTAAACGAACCATAGACCTATCTACCAATCCTCATTTTCTTCCACAGATAAATTGGGTAGATGCTAACACCAAACTTTACAAATTTCCCGACCATCTAAACGAAGGTGCATTAGAAATAGGATTCACTCTGCCTCTACCAACAATTAACGCAGCATCAAATCCCAAACCTGTTCCTACTGCTGAACAAGAAGCAGCGATACTTCAGTACTATACTGAAGATACGATTCTTTACAATTCAATCATAACACCCGGAATTGTTACAGAAATAACAGAAGAGCGTATCTCCGCAATAGAATTGACATAAGCAAAATCTGTGCTATACTAGGCTAAATCAAGGTATCTGTTCCTAAATACAGGAACACTACAACTAGGAGAAATAAAATGAGTGACTTCAACGGATTGCCTACCCCTTATCAGTCGTTTATCCATCTTTCGCGTTACAGCAGATGGATGCCAGAAAAGAATCGCAGAGAAACATGGGAGGAAACCGTTGCTCGTTATTTTAATTTCTTTGAGAAGCATCTTGAAACCAAGTGTGGATACAAGGTGGAAAAGTCGGTTCGCAACGAACTTGAAACCGCTGTTCTGAATCTTGAAGTGATGCCTTCCATGCGAGCATTGATGACCGCAGGTGAAGCACTTGAGCGTGACCATGTTGCAGGTTACAACTGTGCGTTTGTTGCTCTGAATCGTCTTCGTGCGTTTGATGAAATCCTGTACATCCTCATGTGCGGCACAGGCGTAGGCTTCTCGGTTGAGCAGCAGTTTGTAAACAAGTTGCCAACAATTGCAGAAGAGTTCAGCGACAGCGATACGGTAATCGTTGTTGAGGACAGCAAGATTGGTTGGGCAAAGGCATACAAGGAACTAATGTCGCTGCTTGTTGGTGGTCAGATTCCAAAGTGGGATACTTCAAAGGTTCGTGGTGCTGGCGCAAGACTCAAGACTTTCGGTGGTAGAGCATCGGGCCCAAGACCACTTGAAGACCTGTTCCGTTTCTGTGTTGATACTTTCAAGAAGGCAGCGGGTCGCAAGTTGACTTCTATTGAGGTTCACGATATCGTTTGCAAGATTGCTGAGATTGTTGTGGTGGGCGGCGTTCGTCGTTCTGCTCTCATTTCTCTATCCGATCTGAACGATGAGCGTATGCGTGGAGCCAAGACGGGTGCATGGTGGGAAGCCAACGCACAGCGAGCCTTGGCTAACAACTCTGCTGTCTATAAGGAGCGTCCTGAAGTAGGAACATTCATGGAAGAATGGCTATCACTTTACAACTCTAAGTCAGGCGAGCGTGGCATCTTTAATCGTGATGCTGCCAAGCGAACTGTTGCGAAGTTGGGTGATCGTCGTGATTCAAACCATGAGTTCGGAACTAATCCTTGCTCAGAGATTATTCTTCGTGATCGTGAGTTCTGCAATCTCAGCGAGGTTGTGGTTCGCAGAGAAGATACGGAAGAAACTCTGAAGCGTAAGGTTCGTCTTGCTGCTATTCTTGGCACATGGCAGGCTAGTCTTGTAGACTTCCGTTATCTGTCAAGCGAATGGCGTAAGAACTGTACCGAAGAAGCCTTGCTTGGTGTGTCTCTCACAGGCATCTTGGATAATCCAATCATGCGAGATAATCGTGAAGGTCTACACAATATGCTTAACGATCTTCGTGAACATGCCGTAGAAATAAACGCAAAGTGGGCAAGCAAGTTGGGTATTAATCCCGCAGCGGCTATTACATGTGTCAAACCGAGTGGTTGTGGAACACTTGACACAAAAATTAAAACTACACATGGAATCATGTCTTTTGAAGAATTATTTGAGTTGTGTGGTAAAAATCCAAAAGAATTGTGTGATGGAGAATGGATATCTCCTCCTGTTGATATATTTGTGTTTGACGAAAATAACAATAAGAAAAAGATTACCAATTTGTATGTCAAGGGATATTCACCAGTGTTTCAAATAGAAGATGAAAATGGAAACACATATAAAGTTTCATCTGAACATCGTTTACTTACAAAAACTGGATGGAAACACGCTAGAGAATTGACTGTAGAAGATGAAATAGTTTCTTTTGAATCGGGGACATCGGAAATACTAAATACTTCTGTGTCAAACCAAGAGGAACCCGTAAATGAAAAGAGAACGAAAAGCAAGAAGAATATATGAAAAATATCATAGTGTTACTCTTCCAAAAGAAATGGAAGTTCATCATATTATTCCTGTTCACGCAGGAGGAACTAATGATCCTTCCAATCTGATTGCGATTACTAAAGAGAAACATAAAGAAGAGCACCTAAAACGATATGAAGAAACCAAAGATTTCCGAGATTTATGTGCATATCATATGATAGGATACAACTTTACAGAAGCACACAAAATATCCTCATCTGAAGGTGGTAAAATAGGAGGAAACAAGGTAAAAAAATTAGGTGTGGGTATATGTTCCGCAGACAAAAAGAAAAGATCAGAATGGGCATCATTGGGTGGAAAAGCGGGCGGCAAAGTTCAATACGAAAAAAAGTTAGGCATTCACAAGCAAACAAAAGCAGAAAGATTAGCGTTTGCCTCTTCTGGAGGAAAAGTAGGAGCGTTCACAAAATCAGAAATACAGTCTGCCTTAGGTAAGCGTGGTGGAAAAAATAACAAAGGATTTGTTTGGCTAACTGACGGAATCATCTCCATAAAATATTCAAAAAGCAAGCAGAGAATAAAAAGCACAAATCAATTTTTAAAAGAAAATCCAACTTTTAGAAAAGGAAAAACCGAAATAAAACAAAAGTGCTTAAAGTGTGGAAAAATAATGAATGCTAGAGCAATAGGTAGATATCATAACGAAAGGTGTAAAAACAATGACAAAGATTAAATCAATAACAAGACTCTCTCCAGAATTCATGGTAGATATTGAAGTGGAAGACACTCATTCCTATCAACTTTCAAACGGTTGGGTTTCTCATAATACAGTTTCGCAATTGACGGATGCCGCTTCAGGCATTCACGCTCGTCACAATCCGTATTATATTCGTACCGTTCGTGCAGATCGCAAAGACCCGCTGTGTCAATTCATGTTGGACAAAGGCTTCCCCGCAGAACCGTGTGCCATGAAGCCCGATTCGGTTATGGTGTTCTCGTTCCCAATGAAGTCACCCAAGGGCTGCATTACACGAAACGATATGACTGCGGTTGAGCATCTTGAACTTTGGTTGACTTATCAAAAATATTGGACAGAACATAAGCCATCAATCACGGTAACTGTTCGTGAGCACGAATGGGTAGAGGTTGGTGCATGGGTTTATAAGAATCTAGACCTAGTTTCAGGCATCTCATTCCTGCCGCACTCGGATCACTCCTACAAGCAGGCTCCCTATCAGGACTGCACCAAGGAGGAATACGAAGCCTTTGTGTTGCGTATGCCTAAGGATGTAGATTGGACTGAGTTAAGCAAGTATGAAAAGGAAGACAATACCGCAGGCACTCAAACCTACGCTTGCTCGGCTAACTCATGCGAAATCGTAGACCTCGTGGCAAACTGACCCCCATAAATAATGGGGTGAAAATTGTAGGAATTGACTATTCGTTATGCTCGCCGTGTGTTGCTGTAACAACAGACGGCGGGCTATCCTACCAAGCCCATTATCTTACTCAAACTAAAAAGTTTCTAGGTGATTTTAAATTTGGTAACTTTTTAATAAAAGGATGGGAATATCCTGCTTGGACGACACCCGAGGAACGCTATCAGGGGCTCTCAGAATGGGCTATAAGCCTCGCTGGTGCGTCCGAGCGAGTAATGATAGAGGACTATGCTCTTGGAGCCAAAGGGCGTGTTTTCCATATCGGAGAGAACGCTGGATTATTAAAATGGAAACTGTGGAACTCTAAAATTTCCTTTAAAGTTGTAGGCCCAACGGTTCTTAAAAAATGGGCAACAGGCAAAGGAAATGCTGATAAAGAGAAAATGCACGAAGCATTCAAGCAGCGTTTCGGATTAGATTTGCAAGCCCGTCTAGCAGGCGGTAAAGGCAAGATAGGCAATCCTGTAAGCGATGTGGTGGATGCGGTATGGTTAGCCGCTTATAACTTATCGTTATCTTAATTTAACCAACCCCAACATTAGGCAGAGCAGTATTAAACAATTCTGCTTTCACAGAGTAAACAGTATCGGCTGTTGTACCATTGCTTGCGTATAAACTCATAGCCTGAGTTACACTATCAAATGTCAGACCGTAACTAGAAACCGCAGTTCCGCCAGACGCTATGTTAATTGTTGTAGTGGCTAACATTTGTTTATTTGCGGGATTAAAGGTTACATACATTTCAGTTAATTGATTTTTATCAACCGCTGAACCAGTTGTGGTGCTTGCTTGAACAAAAAGTTTACCTCCTCTTATTCCACCAACAGAGTCAAATGATGTGTATATAAGTGTTGAAGCAGTAGTTCCAGAAACAGTAACATTAATGCCTTCAATATACATTACAGGACTACCCAAAGTATCCAATCCATTAACACTGCTTGGAGCAACATTTATTTGTTGTGATTGTGTTTGAACTCCGTATGCAACTAAACTGCCGTTAGCCTGACTTAAATCAACATTACCATTTATCGTTAGAGTTCCTGTGGTGTATACATTTTGTGTTGTTATGCCAGAGGAAAATTGTTGTACGGCTGAGAATATTTGTGGGGTATCAGTTTTAACAAATCCTGTGAGAGAACCAGTTAATCCGTTTATAGATTTCACATAATTTGAAGTAAGACCAACTGCTCCTGTATTTGATACTGTAAACTCATTACCAAACGAAGCAACACCTGTGACACTTGAAGTTGCAAGTGGCGGAGAACCACCTCCACTAGATGATGCAATAACAAAAGTTGCTCCTACAGCAGTAATGGTTATATTACTACCTGCTGAAATACCAACACTACCTGTTACACCATTAAATCTCTTTACATAGTTTCCTGTGAGACTTACTGCTCCTGTATTTGATACCGTAAACTCATTACCAAACGAAGCAACACCTGTGACACTTGAGGTTGCTATAGGTGTAGAATAATTTACGGTTCCTGTTAATCCATTGAATGATTTTACATAGTTTCCTGTGAGACTTACTGCTCCTAAAGCAGAAACTGTAAACTCATTACCAAACGAAGCAACACCTGTGACACTAGCAGACGCTAGAGGAGAAGATCCTCCACCACCTGATGATGCAATAACAAAAGTTGCTCCTACAGCAGTAATTGTTACATTGCTACCTGCTGAAATACCAACAGTGCCTGTGATTCCATTCAAAGAGTACAATATATTTTTTGCAGTTATATTGCCTGAGAAAGTTGCACCACTAGCACTTATTCCTGATGGAGAATTCAATAAACCGTAAATGATTGTTTTTTGTTGTGTACTTGCTCCAATTACTGTTGTGTTAGAGCCTTGACCAACAGCATTTGCACCAATAACAATTTCAGATGTTGCTCCGCTTGCTACGGCTAATCCAGAAGTATTGTATCCAATATAGATTGATTGATTTCTATTGTCCATTCCACCAGAAAGACTTCCGTCTTCAGTATATGTGTCTTGTCCAGAGTTGTTGCCTAACGCTAAATTGCTAGCACCCTTTTTAAGATATCGAAGTGCTTGTGTTCCTATTGCAGTATTATTACTGGCGTTTGTTAAACCAATTAAACTCTGATAACCAAGAGCAAAATTGCCGTTACCGTTTTCATTTTTGTTTAACGAGCCTGGGCCGATAGCAATATTATATTGCCCGATTGTAGTATTTTTTAAAGCCTGAGGGCCAATAGCAATGTTTGATGTGCCAGAAGTATTATTGTATAAAGTTTCTTGTCCAATAGCAATGTTACTTCCTCCGTATGTGTTTTTATTCAGAGAAAGAGTTCCTAATGCTATATTATCATTACTATAATATGGATTTTCTGGATCATAAATGTTGTTTAAAAGTGCGCCATTACCAAAAGCAATGTTGGTGGGATTGCTTCCTCCTCCTGCACCAATTGCTACGCCAGCAATTTCAATATCGGTTGCGGTTGATATACTGTCTATGAAAGATTGTAGACCATACCACACTTGTCCTTGAAGACCTGTATAAAGTTTAGCCAATCCAGTAATACCACCTGTAGCACCGTTAACTGATGAAACATAATTGCTGAAATTTACGGTTCCACTTAAACCGTTCCAACTTTTAACATATCCACCAGTTATGCCCAAAGTTACATTTGCACCAGTACCACCAGAACCACCAGAACCACCAGAAATATAAATGTCCGCAATTCCAGGATTGTTTATGTTTGTTCCAACAACAACTCCAGGGCCTTTAAAATTGAATCCCTTCAATTCACCGTATTGTATTATTGGCAAATTAAAGTTATCGTTAGAGTATACCGATTGAACATATCTTTCAATATTGTTTATTGTTGCTTGTTCATTCGGGGCTTGTATCCAAAGATAGTATTCTTTTCCTGATATCATTCTAGGATTGATTGCACCAGTTTTGGTATCAACCATTCTGTCTCCACCACCGACTCCAAAAGCCCATCCTAGTGCTCCGTATCCTATAGTTTGATATAAAGCAACATCTTGTGCGTTTGTTAACCCATCAAAATTTGCATCAAATAACGGAGGATATCCTGAGGCTCCTGATGTCCATCCAGTCCAATCTCTGAGATAAGGATACTCTTCATACATGGTTCCTTGCGTTGGAGTTCTGTAATCAGCATTTGGGTTGATGCACAATTGGAAAGGTTCTGAACTAGCAGCACCTGTTAATGGTTCAACTTCAGAAATATACACTAAACCAAGAAATAAACTTGAGTTTAAGTAATATCCTGTATCAGGATGAGGGTTAGCAACAGAAACTGAGTTTAGATTGTTCCAGTAATCTTCATAGGTTACAGGAAATGCTCCTGTTGGGCCAAAAAAAGAACCTGTTGAATTATTCAGAACATCTTTTAAAACATTTACGCGAAATGACGGCCATTGCATTGTGCCGTTCTGACCAGTTTTACCAACAACATGCCAGTTTGAGGTATCAATAGTGAATTGCCCTAAACCTGGTATTTTGTTTGTGGTGTAACGATATATTAATTTGCCTGCTCTTCCGCTAGATCCAGTTTCTCCTTTGAGTCCTTGGGGTCCCTGTGTTCCAAAGCCGCCGCTAACTGTATCCGCAGAAGGATTAGTTCTAGAAACAGTTACAGTTGCGGCAGGACCTGTGTTGACGCTAACAACACTAACAACTGGATCGTTTGCCATATGAATTATGTCCTTGTAACTTCAGGATACACGGTAATCATACCTTGAACTAATCGCTGAACGATTGTGCTGCCTCTTGAGTGAAGTTCCACATCGTAAAAGTAAACGCCTGGTTTAATACCCGCTGTTCCTGTTGGCCCAAGCGAAACATAGATGTATCCTGTTCCGCCGGTAATTGAAGCACTTAAATTTATAGCAGTATCCGACGAATAATACTTTCGCATCTGAGCGAATGCAGTATATCCTGTGGATAAATTTAAAGCGTTTCCCGTGCTATCCTTTGTAAGGATGTTGAACGAGAAGTTCGCTCCTTGATCCATGTCGTGATTAATACTTACTGCCATATAAATTACGCTAGACGGGTAACATACGCAAAATTGTTTTGAGTAGCAATTATTATCGCTGTACTAGTATTTACTTGTCTTGTACTGCTAACACCAGAATCCGATACCAAATTGACAAGTCCAGCAGTATCGCTAGTACTCCAAAAATCAGTTTGATAATATGGAGAAGTTCCAACTCTTCCCCTACCATACCATATTCCTGGATAAGATGTTCCAGTTTGAATAAGCAAATTTACGCCCGATCCAAGAATGTACAACCTAGTTTCTCCTACCTGTAAAGTGTTTGGATAGATTGTTAGAGTACCAGTAACAATTTGAGATGAGAATATAGACTTATTGTTCAGCACAGTGCTCAGCACAGTGCTATCCACATAATCTTTGGTAGTCAGAGTTTTGGCATTAGAAGCACTGGTAGTACTGGTAGACGAACGGGCTTCTCCGTTCACATCTAAAGCCACAGCGGGAGAAGCGGTTCCAATACCAACATTACCAGCGGAATCAATTCGCATTCGCTCATTGCTGTTATTTGTTAAAAAGCGTAAATTACCATCAGAAGTAGAATTTGCTATAATAAAATCGTTATTATTGATCTGCTGATATGCTTTTCTACTATTTGATTTGTAAAATCCAATTTGGGGAGCGTTAATACTAGTAGTTACATCTTCAAGACGAAGCATTTCATCAAATTGTGCAGTTTGATTAGTAATGTGAAGTGCCACAACAGGAGAAGCGGTTCCAACACCAACCCTTCCTGAAGAGTCTACGAGTAAACCTTTAGTATTACTTGATAAACTGTTTCCGTATACAAGTTTAAAAACACCACCGTCTACACCAATTGAACCTGATGCATTAGTCACATCAGTTTCATTGAACAGAATAGCAGGAAGTGATGATCTGATTTGTATCGGAGTGGATGAGCCTGGAGCAAATGTGTATGGGCCACCAGAGAATGTTAAACCGCCGCCCGTATGATCGGTGTTACCATTCTTATCCATGAAATTATTGTCGGCGTAAGTTTGTGCGTTTGATTGAGCAGAAGCAACTCCAGTATCCACATACTGCTTGCTAACACCAGAAAGTCCTGCCGTATTGAGCAATGAGTTTACTAGATTATCCACATACCCTTTTGATGTCATGGAATTGGTGGTGAGAGGAACCGCGTATCCAGCACCTCCAATATTAGTACTAGTAAAATCAGTACTTTGAATAGTATTGTTTGGACGAATTACATTGTTACCAACATACAATCCGTTCGGAAAAGCAATTCCGTTTGCGTTTGTGGTGTATGTACGAATTGAGTCTACTTTGATTTCTGACATATTGGGTATTTATAAAGAAATTATTAGGTTTACATCAGGCATATCTAATTACCGAGACATAATGCCAAGCGTATATTCTAGTATTATTAGTCGAATTTACAGTACCGCCACCGGATATGTTCGCACCATTTGAGATACTTTGAATTGGAGGATATGCGGTAGCGATATTTGCAGCAACACTGGAATGTTGAACTGTTAAAGTTCCAAGTCCGCAAATTTCTCCACTGGCGGTTTCCGCTGTAAAGGTGGAGGTGTTTCCCGCGCCAGCACCAGCCACACTGACTCTTGCGGCGTAAATATATAATTTTCCGGGAACAAGACCTGTTACATCAATAGTATAATTATTAGCCGAACCTTCTGGCGGAGTTGTAACTGTTACTGCTCCTGCTTTCAGATAATTGATACTATCCACATAAGTCTTGTTAGCAAGATGCTGCCCTTGAGTTGGAGCAGTTTCACAACTGATTAACGCACTTGAAGTGGCTCCTGCTAGTGTAAGCAATCCAGAAAATTTTCCTGTGCCTGCAACATCAAAAGTTGCACCAGGTGTACTAGTTCCAACGCCAACATTTCCATCAGAATCAATACGCATTCGTTCCAAAGAATTAGTGTATAGTCTTATAGTTCCGGTGGATTGATTTGCTGCAATGTTTAGAGCATTAGTAGAAATGCCAAATCCGTATCTATTTTCTCCTGATTTATAAAGTCGGATATGACTTGTTTGTTCTGCTCCTGTTGGAGAAGTATTGTTAATAAAATAGTTTCCAAGATCAACTTTTACAGTAGGAGAAGTATCACCAATTCCAACATTTCCAGATGAGTCAATTCGCATTCTTTCAGTATTACTTGTTCCAAATCTAGTAGGTCCACCAAGATCGTTCCATATGTCTAATGTATTGTTGGAACCACCAAAACCAAGGTATCCGCCTCTTCCAGCACTGCCCCATAAACCCAAATAACACGCACCAGCCGAAGCAATTGCATCCGTTGTTTCTAGACGCAAAAGACCAGCATTTGCTTGACCTTTTACATGCAACTTTGATGCTGGAGAAGCCACACCAATTCCAACACTGCCGTCTTGTGTAACATGAAGCGAATTAGCGGTTTCATTCCAAGGACTAGGATTAAATCCTATAGATATGCGATTTGCGGTTAAGCCATTGACTCCGAATGCACCAATTCCTGCACCATCGGCTGTTGCTGCATTTCCAAGTGACCATTGAATACCGCGAGTCCATGAGGACCATTGAGGATTGGTAACAAAATTTATTCCTGTAACTGCAACATTGTTTCCAGCACTTGTTTTATCAAGTATTAACTGACTGTTATTTAATGTGATATCACCAGCACCACCACCTGAAATAGTCATTCGCGCAGTATTATTTGTTATGAGATTCAGAGGATGAGCACTAACTGTACCTAATGCTTCACTCACGGAATTTGATTTCCAACCGTACACAGATTTCACAATACCGTCTGTGGTGTACAGATGATAATCTCCGTTTAGGGCTCCTAGATTTTCAGCAGTTGCCGAAGACACCACTAAAACGGTAGAATTGCCTGTGTTTCCTACCACGACTTGTGTTGCGACAGGAAACTGCAACGAGGTTCCGCTGCTTGGATTAATTGTGTTGACTTTTAGTTCTGACATATTGGGTATTTATAAAGAAATTATTAGGTTTACATCAGGCATATCTAATTACCGAGACATATGGTTGTACTGTCAATAGTGAGTGCGGATGACAGCGGAACTATTTTGGATGTTTTTATGCTGCTCATGTGTTTATCTTGATATTGTGCAAAACAATACTGACCATATTTATATTACAAAAGTTAAGATACCCTTGTTAAAATAAGAGTCCATTTTGTACCAGTACCACGATTAATAAGACCGGTAACATATGAACTCATTGTTGTTGTTGCAGTAACACCGATTGGTTGATATAGAGAAGCATTACTTTCAAACAATATGACTCCATACCATGTTCCAACAGGAGCAGTGACGCTCACTGTTGTGCTTCCATTGAATGCAATATTCCATCCGCTTGGAGTGTACTGCAAAGTACTACCCACACCATTAACAACTATAGTAGAACCAATCCTCTGTAAATCATCCACATAATCCTTGTTAGCCAAATGCTGTCCTTGAGTTGGAGTGGTTGCACAACTAATTACTGCACTTGAAGTGGCTCCTGCTAGTGTAATCAATCCTGTGAATGTGGCTCCTGATGCAGTTAATCCACCAATAGCGTTAATCGTACCGCCAACCCATAACTTCTTAGCCACACCAACACCACCAGAAACCACTAATGCTCCCGTTGTGGTGCTTGATGAATCTGTACTGTTAGTGAATGTAACACCACTAGCAACACCTAAACTACCGCCAACCGATAAATTCTTAGCCACACCAACACCGCCCGCCACAGTAAGTGCTCCTGTAGGTGTGCTTGATGAGTCTGTGGTATCTGATACGACTATCTGATTTGAAGTAGAAAAGGTTGTAGTTGCGGAAGTTGAAGTAATCTTGGTTGTGCCAGCCACCTGTAAATTAACTTGATTATATCCGTTAATAACCAGAAAATTACTAGCGTCATGGTATAATCTAGATGTTACCGCTGCATTTGAACCATTTCCTAGACCTATTGTACCAACAACATGAAGTTTAACGCTGCTTGCTGAATACGGAGCGGTTGCACCAACACCAACGGTATTTGTGCTGGTATCAACATTCAATAGAAGTCCACCTGAACCGAATGTATAAGGCCCCGCCGAGAAAGTTAATCCGCCACCACTATGAATCTGACCAGTAAGAGAACTTTTTACAAGATAAGTGTTTGGAAGACTGCTGCTTAAAGTTCCTATTGCAGAATCAACATAAAATTGACTTGCTCCCACTTGACCAGAACTCAATCCTCGTACCGCAAACTGTTGGTCAACATAATATTTTGATGTGGCAGCGTTGTTTGGTGCGCTTGCCATACTGTAATTTCCTATCAAAACATTACCGTTGCTAGAACTTAAATCTCCGCTTACAATCAAACCACCTGGCGTGTTTACGCTAATACTAGTGGAGTTGAACGGCGAGATTGTGTTGACTTTTAATTCTGACATGATATTCCTTGATGAATTGCTATACTATAATTTATATGATTTTCCAAGTGAATCCTGAAATAATCGTCAGGGTGTTTCCTGTGGTTACAGAAATGCCTGCACCAGGATCTATGGTATACACGGAACTTGGAGAACCGTATGCCGAGAAAAGCGAAGGTTGTAGAGTTACAGTTTGTGTTATATTTGTGGCGGAAGATGAGTTAAACTGTGGTTGTGTGAAGAACGCTGATGCAATGTTACCTCCTGATGGAGTTGTAACCTGCAAACCACCTATCACCTTTAGATTTGTTCCTGCCACAGATCCTGTAGCACTGATAATTCCGTTTATATACAAACCATCTTTATTCACTCTAAGATGGTTAACTGTGCCATCAGAGTTTCCAACATCAAGCAATGTTGCAGTTCCAGTATTGTTGCCCGCACGAACACTGAGTCCCATGCATCCACCGGCACCTTGAGTAATACTACTGTATCCGTTAGTTATTAATAAACTTGGGATGTTTTGATTGCCACCAACTATATGCAAAGGTGAGGTTGGTTGTGCTGTGCCTACACCAACATTGCCGCTTGAGTTGTTGATATACAAAGTTGGGGTGGTTCCGCTAGCGAAATTATACACCCCCGAGCCAGCAAAAGTTATACCTGTACCGCTGTGAGTATCTGAACGAGTCTTCAACAGGTAACGATCATCGTGATTGTGTCCTGTTAGAATTACCGCAGAAGTATTCTTGATAGCGCGAATCAGGTAGTTGGTGACTAGGAATCCTCCTGCAACAGAACCAGTACCTCCTGTTATTCCGTAACCTGCACTCAATCCTTCAGTATTGAATGTGGCTCCGTGGAAAATTTCGCCCAACCAATTAGTAGCCTCTCCTGTTACAGAACCTACTCCTATTCGGGTACGAAGATCAGGAACAAAGAAAGTACTTAGTGTGCCACGATTTGTATCAACTTTTCCGTAAATGCGAACAGGAGTATTTGAACCAATACCTACTGTTGCCCAACTAACAACATCTCCTGTGAGGGTAATGTTGCTTGCAGCAGAATTAACCGAATAAACTTTAGCATCCCAACTAGTTCCTCCTGTAGGAGAACCATTTTCCACAACAAGGGTTACTATATCTGTAGCCTCTAACCCTCGGGTATCTCGTTCAACAGTGATAACAGGAGTTGTTCCTGCGCTACTTGAAACAATACCTCTAGCATAATAGGTATTTCCGATTGATGTGTATAGATCAATATATCCTTGATATGATACGGCTCTACCATCACAAGGAATCCAGTTTAAAGTGTTATAAGTTGGATTGTCTGTTGAGCCTGCGTACTGTTGAATTGCGCCGATTGGCACAATAGTTTCAAGATACACCTGATCGGTTGCAGTTTGTCCTGCTCCAACAATTTGACCAGGATACGATAGAACATATCCTGCGGCAGAACCGCCAGCAACAACAGCCGGATAGAAAATACTCTTTCTAACACTATTTCCAAGAGTTGGTGCGTTTGTAGTTAAACCGCCGTCTATTGTTGTAGACAAGAAATATACGGTATTTGTTGAGTTTATATCAGGAACACCCGAAATGTATCCTTGAGAAACAATAACAAAATTGTTGGAATCAACTACAGATTCAACTATTCCTACCGCTTCTGCTTTAGCACTAGTATAAGTGGCGGCATTTGCGCCCACATATGCACCGCCAACTATTGCAACCACACTGCCTGCGGATAATCCGTGACCTGATTGAGTAATCTTTGTTCGTGTACTGCTGGCTTCAAGCCATTGATCGTTAATACGACCACGAGCATCGGCTATTGGAATGGAATTTGGAGTGGAACCAAATGTTGCACCTGCTCCGTTTACAAATTCCGCATTAAATCCATCCGCCCACATGTTTGCAGAACCACCTGCTGTTGAGGTAATTCCAAATGGACCTGTTGTTAATCCATTAAATGTGCTTAGTGTGTAAGCGGTAGCAGCAGATCCTGTAGCATATTTAACTACTAAAGTTTCGGAACCAGTAATTGATTTATCGTATTCAAAAGCCCACTTACCACGAGCATCATAAGAAACAGCGATACTTGTGTTTTGACTGTTAGAACTAGTTCCAACAAACACGAAATCATTTTTATTGTCGGTTGTTAGTCCGTAGTTGCGGAAATAACGAGCATTAATATACTGATTTTCCGAGACAACACCAAGCGGAACATTTGAAACTAAAGAGGCTTGTGATGTGCTCCATGTGAATGTTTTATCACCACTTGCTCCGCGAATGGTAAATCCTGCACCATCTAATTGTGTATCATTGAAAAACTCGGTTGTTGGCCCCGAAACACCGAATTGAGATAATGGATCGCCGTAAACTGCAACCACATTGAATGTGGCTCCTGTTGGGCCGCCATTAACAGAACCAGTACCAGAAAATTTCATGTTTCCGTTAAAGGTAAACAGTTCTGGCCCACCACGAGAAAATACTGAACCAATCTTTATTTGCGCGGTTGGGCCAAAGAATGGGCCTGTAACAGATTTAACAATTCCTATCACGGTGGCGGCAGCACTTCCTGATGCTCCGCTAAATGCTGTAATTCCAGGATTAAAATAGTACGCTGTTGCTCCCACAATCGGATAGGAGCCTGATGACATTCCAGTAACACCGATAAATCCTGCTTGCTGATACGCTAGTTCAATATTTTTGTCTTCAATACGAAGATCGTTGCTAGCCAAGAATGAGTTTTGACCACCAACAAACAATTGTCCATTGATAGTCAAATTGCCTTGCAGATTGATATTACCGCCAGGAGCGTTAATTGTATTTGGTAGCATGTCCGATGCACGAACTCGCTTGATAGTACCAAATGCACTTTGAGTTGTATCACTGATGTCTGTGAAGGAATAGTAGTCGCCTGTTGCTACTATCGGGGTTCCACTACCATCCAAAAGACCTGAGTAATCTAGAGAAATTTCATTATTGGTTCCGTAGTAACCAACACCGTGATTTGGCAGTAAACCGAAATATTTAATACCATTATAATTTCCACCAGAGGAACCACTAATAATATTTACACCAGTCAAAGCCTGCACACCATAGACCGTTATTGGGTCTATTGCGTCAATAATTTGGTTTGTAGTATCAAACCAAGTATTGAAAGTGTCCGACAATACAAGTCTTTTGATGTCTACTAGACCGGTTTCACCTGCCATCTTTACTTACTCTCTCTGTTTAGAATTTGCTTAAGCATTTCTTTTATTTCACCAACTTCAGCCTTTAAAGTATCTATCTCTGCTTTTTCTTTTAGTATTTGGGCTTTTCGCTTTTCGTATCGTTCAACTTCTTCGGTATCTGTAAATATGAGGGCATTGGTAGATACATCTCTTTCAATTTTTTCATTTTTTACAGGTATTCTAGGAATCATGTGGCTACCACTCTCATATTTTGTAGTTTTGGTATTATCGTTCCATCATTACTCTTGAACACAACCTTTACTGCGAAAGTGTTGAATGAAGTTGCTCCTGTAATACCAAATCCAACCTCTCGGTACACATTCTTGTCGGAATAACTTGTACCTGAAGTTTGTGGTATTTGAATATACGACTGATTATCAAAAATAACTGTGTTATCTGCTCCTGCTGGTAGATAACGATAGTATACATCTACGCTACTTGGATATGGGTTTGTTAGAGAGAGATACACATTTAGATTTGTTGCATTTTGTTCAAGATTGATTCTCTTTGTGATGTAACGAGAATTTGTATAATCAAGACCGTTAGCAGAAGTTTCTGTTGTTGTGCTAGATGTAACTACATTTTCTATTGCATTCACATACGCTCTATCATAGTCAACAATCGGCGATACCCATCGGTTAGTTGTAACAAGATTTGCGGTTGTCTTGAAGAATGAAGTGCTTGATGGAGTTGCCGTATTTCTTGATGAAAGAACTGTATTCTTCTCGTTCATAATTGTTGAAAGACCCAAATTTGAAGTAGAGAAGTTTATAGAAGTTGTTGGTGGTAGTAGAACTGGAACGCTCATACGGAATTCATCAATATTGATCGTGCCAGCACCGTATACACCAGAGGTATCAACACCTGTACCAAGAGTCATTGTTCCTGAGTTTGAACTTCCGAAATCACAAGCATACAAAACAAATTTCATATTTTCATTATCATTCTTCAGTAAAGTGGAAGCATTCTGCGCTTTAAACAAACTTCCAATATAAGGTTGTTTTGTTGCAATCTTGGTGGCATCTGAGATAACTGTATCTCCAGATACTGCTGTGAATAGGCTGTATTCGGTAGTGTTTGTCAGTACACTAATTGCATATTCTTTACCAGGCAACAGGTATACAGGAGTACTAAATTCAAACAAAGTTTCTGGATTATTTCCCAAAACACCATCAACACTTGTGTTTACACTTGCAGGATATACTGTGCTAGCACCAAAAGGCAACACTTTAGATGGATGTGGATACCCGTTAACTGTCGGTTTAATCACAACAGTTACAGGGGTATTTCCAGAAGATTTAGTGTTGAAATATAGACCCAACTTCTTTATCATAATTCCCGCAGGATATTGTGCAGGATTTACGGTAAAGGTTTGTGAAAGCGGATCAATAAGACCTTTTAGTTGCACCAATCCTGTTCTTTGATTTTGACGAGAGAAAACATTAGTAATCACATCATCAGAAGCAACACTTTCTCTTCTAATTATAGGCTTACGAGTGCTAGAAATATCATTACTCTTTACTCCGTAAGTTCCTTCAATATAGAAAATTTGATCTGCTGCCGTAGAAGTTGCAGTTTTATCGTCTGTTGCGGAATCAGTTACTCGTAGCAATTTACTTCCTGCGGTTATTACAGGATCAACGCCAGTATTAACCTTGAATCCGTAATAGCCTCCACCAGGAGGAACAAGTTTTCCGTAACTATCTGTAACCATTGATGTCACAGTTCCGCTCAATCCGCCAGAAGAAGTGACTTCGTATAGTCTTCCTCCCGATATACTCTTTCCGTCAAGGAAAGCATACATCGTGGTGTTTGGTTTGAGTCCTTCAGCCGCGATTGCAACCACAATATTTCTTGCATACGGCAGAATATCTTTTCGTATTACGCGATTATCTGTAACTGCTTCATCCGATGAACGAAGAGTTTCGGGTAGTGTACTGAAATTGGAATTTCCAAAATTTACTCCGTTTGTTCTTGCCGCAATATTTCTGCTTGGAATATTGTTGTTTAAGTCAACAGTATTTTCGTCTATTCTGTTGCGTCCCGACCAGTTGGCTTCCCAATCGTTATATTGAGTACCAAAACCATTGCCCAATCCAGCACCTGTTAGACTTCTTGCATTAATTGATTGCCAGTTATCGTTTTCTCCGTTAATGTTTACCTTAACAATTGGATCGTTAACATCATCATACCAGAAATCTGATGATGGGAACAATCGCATAATACCAAGATAATTAGAAACCCCCATAGGATTTACTGTGGTTGTTGTTGTTGCAATTGGTTGTGCAATTTGTGGTGACAAGGAATATGAGATTATTCCTGTGTTGTCAGCAGTTACTCCTGAAATTGCATTTAATGTAACATTACTTGGAGCACCTGCACCACTTGTAATACCAGATAAACGATATACACGATCAATAAATGCTGGTCTTAGTAGAGTATTTTCATAATCAATTGAAGAATTATAGTTAGAATCTTGAACATCTGCCACATTATGACCACGGAAAGAATCCACTAAGATTCCCTTTTTAGGAACTAATAGATTTGTGGTTGCATCAAGAATTTCTAAATTCTTTGCTTCTTGTTCTAGAATTGAAAGTGTAGTGTAGTATTCCACATTGTTGATTCGCTTTTCCAAATCTCCAATGTCTTTCATTGTGTATCTTCGGTTATTGTAATATCTAAATGATGCATCCGAAGGAGAGAATGTATAAGGATTTAATGTTACCGTATATAAAGTCATTGCATCAGGATTATCCTGAGGTACGCTAGCATTAAAATCTGATATTCCAGTTATTACCGAGAAATTTTTGTCTCGTGTTAATACTATCTTGTCTGTTCTTGGCAAATGGTGGGTATACGAGAACTTATTGTTTCCATCAGGTAAAGACATTAAGGATGGATAGAAATTTCCTGTTATTGAAGAAGAACTTGAAGCAGGAATTGATCCTGTTCTTCCTGGTCTAAAATCAATCACATCTCTTAAATCATACTTTACACCTGTCTTGGGACTTGTGTACGACGGAATGTTATCGTAACCAAATGAAGATCCAGTGATGTAAGAATCTACTGTGAATGGGCCGTATTCTGCGCTATGAACAAATTTTTCTATGGTAACTGAGAATGGGCCTGTTATACCTGATGTGCTCAAATTTCCTGCTGTATATCCTGGTGCTAGTACCAATCTGGACCAATCGTAGTATGCGTCTCTTTGTCCGGTGTCTAGCGTGAAATAACTATTCAGGTTTGTATTTGCTACTCCACCCAAAGACCCTGTGATTGAAACGACTCGGATAACATCAATATTTGGAGCAGTCTGATTGTTAGATAATAAGAAATATGGCTGTCCTCCATTATCATTGCGAACATTTTGCCAAGCGTAAGATGCACCACCCGTAATTGATAGAACTTCTGTGGTGAAAGTTTTAGTTCTCTTTTTGTAACCAGCAGAGTAATTTGCAAGAGTAGAAATTAAGGCGTAGGCATTTCCAGTATACGACACTCCAGCAAATGTTAGTCCGGTTGGATTGCTTGTAAATGTTCCACTCAATTCTTGACCGCTCATACCGTATAGACGAACTCTAGATTCAGGGAAAGCAGAGGAAACGGCTACTGTTGGAAGTGAGGTTTGACCACTCACATACAAGCCAGTTTTTGTTGGTAGACTTACTGTTCCAGAACCACTTGATATGTTTACTGGTGAGAAATGTGTGGTGAATGAATAATCAACATCGTTTATAGTTTTTACTGCTTTACCTGATGGAACAGACCACAATAAACTTTCCGTTCCTTGAAGTACTGTTCTACCGGAAGTTTGAGTGAAGTTAAAGAATTGCTGACCATTTGCGGTTACGCCAGGTATGAATGCTGTTTTTGTGGAACCAAAAGTTGCACCAGCCGTCATGGATACATCAAACAAATAAATGTTTGTGTTTGTGGCTGTTGTTCTCTCAAGTCCTCTAACTCTAGCACTACCGATTTGAGTGAAAGCACCAGAACCTGAAGATGAACTCAACAGCAAAGTAGGCATTGTTGATATGTCAAATCCTGTTAGATTTGTAGCATTGCCTACTGTTCCACCAGCAAATGAACCTAAAACAGATGAGAATTGCGTTTTTGGCTGTGTGTAAGTGTCTCTAGCCTTGGAAATTTGTAGTTTTGTTGGGCCTTGTGTTTCAAATTCATATCCGAAAACATAAGCCTTACCAGGATTTAGAGATGCTGCAATATTTGTTGATGAATTGCCTGTTTCAAGAGTTAAATCAAATGGCTTAACTGTGTAATTACCAGACTCATCATAGGTTCTGCGAGCAAGAGTATCTTCAATTACTGAATAATCAGGATACATTTCTTTCTTAATTGTGTATCCATCAACAACTCGGATGAATTCCAAGTAATCGCTTCTTGCAAAATTATCCAAAGAACCGCTTGTAGATCCAGCAGTTGTTGGATTAAAATTATTTCTCGCAATTACTAAATCTACCTTATAACGATCTGAACCTGGAGCAGCATAATTATAATATCCGTATGCGGGATCATTTAAACTAGAATCATCTTCTGCGGCAACAAAACTTTTACTCTTACTAAAACCAATTGAACATGTTGGATTATTGAAAACTCTAACATTAGAGCCAGCAGAGCCTGTTACAGAACATGCTGCTATTCTTTGTGCATCGTGAAGTACAAAGAATCCGTCTGTATAACGAACACCTTCATCAACTGAAATTAGCACACAATCGCCTAAAGCATTAGCCGTCACTCCACTTATAGCAAAATTGCCAGTAATTGTAGCGTTTATTGCGGCGTTTGATGATGTGGTTGCGCCAAGAACAGTATTTACCGCAAACGCTGTTGCACCACTCACATACTGAAAAAATAGAACAGGATTTGTGTCACCAGATGAAAGTCCTGCTTCTGCGTGAATTACTGTTGCTGGAGCACAATTTGTAGCGTATATTTGAGTTCCAATAAAATCAGAAATATTTGTAGTTCCAGATAGTCCTGTTACACGAGCATACTTGATGTAATTTTCTGAAATTTGACCATTCAACACCATAGACCCATCGGAAAATACATGATTTCCGAATCGTTCAATTTGACTTTGTAGAATAGTTTGAAGTTGTGTCAACTCTCTGGCTTGAACAGCATAGCCAGGACGGAACATAAGCCTCAAAAACTTTTTAGTTGGATCAAAGTCGTCGTAGTAAGGATCTGTATTGAACAAAGCGGAGTCGTAAGCCATGTGTTTCCTCTGTCAGAACTGGAAAAGAACCTTGATTTCTTCTCGTTGTGATGCGTTTCTTGCTATCGGATTCATATTCTGTATGTATTCTAGATTTCCACTCTTATATTCAAAGTCGCCTACATGACCAACAGAAGCAATAGTTGCAGTATAGTTACCATCGGCGTAAGTAAATGTTAATCCAATACCTGATAGGAATCCTGATCCTCTAACATCAAACAGTTTTAGAGTTCCTGTGGTTGTGGTTACAGGAGTCCAATCTACAACTTTACCTGAAGCGTATGCAGTTTGCCCTGTTGCTCCGTATACTGCGGAATCTAAAGTGAAACTTGAACTAGTAAACGGAGTATTGGAATCACAAACAAGACTCAGAGATGTAGTTTGATCGTACACGCTTGTTCCTGATTCTATAATTTCGTCTATTTCTAAAACTTTTGCTGTGCCTGTTAGAGAATTTGTTGATCTTAGATAATAATCAGTTTGAACCAATCCTTCTGAAATCAAAGGTCTTCCTGATGGCTGTTCAACATACAAATATCCTGTGGATAAGGATGTGGTGGAAGGTTCCCATCTGTAAATGGATCCTGTAAAACGGGTATTTCTAATTTTTTCTGTAGGATTACCTACTGAAGATATCCAAAGTCCTGTTTTAAAGTCTGATCCGCCCACAGAAAAATTACCGCCTAAAGCGGCAACTTTAAGTCTTAGTAGTCTTCTGGCTTCAGTTCCTGCCACGGTATTTTCTATTACATCTTGTATACCAAAAGTAACTCCAGTTCCGTACACAATACCGTTTTGATAGAAACTGCCGCTTACACCAGAAACAACAAGTTCTGCGGAACCTGTATAACCAGAGACTCCTGTTGCCCAATATTTAACTGTACCTGATGCGCGATTATAATTTGTTAAACCATCAACCCCTGTCATTCCTTGAGTAACTGTTGATCCTACAGCAAATGCTCCTGTTGCTCCAGTTTTAATTAAACGCAATCTGCTGGTTTTTTTAGCCAAATTAGGATTGCTTAGAATTCCAAACTGTCTGTAATCATTTTTTGTGGTTATAATCCCATCTTCCGATTGATTGAAATTTGTCACAACCATGAGAGCAGCAGCACCCAATTCTGCTGTAGCATTTGCACCATGACCATCTCGTGGAGAAATCACAACATTACCAATATCATTTAAATCACCGCCACTCAATCCTACAAAAGTTAATCCTTTAACCACCTGCAAACTTGCGTATGTGTAATTTTTGCCAGTATTGACCATTTCAATACCATCAATATAAGTTTGCTTTAAAACATTTGATTCTGCTGATGACGAAGTGACATTGCTTCCAAAAATTATGGTTGGATCTGCGCGATCAAAATTAGGATTTAGTGTGTTGCTGACAGATACTCCATCTCCTATAACTTTGATTTGCGGCAGTATAGAAAATCTACTAGTTGCAGCAGATAGACCAGTTGTGAGAGGATAATCTAATGTTACTGTTCCTGATCCAGAACCCGTTAAAGTAAATGAGGTTATTACTCGTCTTTGTCCTTCTCCAGCACCACTATCAATAGCCAAAATCATATCTTTATAATAATCGTTTTGACCGAAAAGCAGTGTGCTTGATATAACAACAGAAGTTGCTCCTGTTGGTGTATCTGTAGAAATTGAATTAGAAGCATCAACCGAGCGCAGACAGTTTGTTGTGATTAAGAATGGTTTATATCCGCTCTTAAGTTCTATGAAATCTATGGTTCCTTTTACTGCGGCTTGTTGAGTTTGCCATTGCAAAATACGATCATCATTTAGTTTCAAGAAATTCACATAATCTACAGGAATATATCCTAGTCTTTCTATTCCATTTACCGCATTATATGCGGTGTTTGTAATAAATTTTCTTTTAGATTCTGGTATAGAGTAAATGAATTTCCAACGATATCCATCAGAAAGTTTTCGGATTACCGTGTCGGTATGAGTTGGAGGAATTGTAGACGCTGAATTGTAGTTGTTATCAATACATTTATAAACTCGTTCTTCATCCACAACCACATAAAATTCAACATACGATACATCACTGTATAGATCTATATCGTTTCTATACGGAGTATAAATTTTTCCTGCTATCCAATCGTAACGAGGAACAACCAAAGAAATATTATCTCTGGTTATTTGTTTGTGGGCTATTAAATTTTGCCAGAAATCAGTTTCTGTTGTTTCAGAATCTACCGCTTCAGGAACATTACCATCTTCTGATGCTGTAGCACCACCAGACCAAGGTAAAGGTCTTCCGATTGATAGAAACCAAGTGTCATCCGACAAATTGTTAAATTTGTCAAAGAATGTGTCTACCACATATCTTTTAAGGTTTTGGCGTAATGGATCGCAGGAAATTGCCATAGTTGATTGTATTTATTACGAGAATTGATAGATGAATTCTGTGGTGGTTTCCGTATCTGTCACTTTATTATCATTTTCATCTTTAAAGTATAAAGAAAGCCGATATTTGCCGTTTGCAGTTATCTGAGTGCCATTAGACAGGGTAAATACCCCTGTATTGCCTGGATAATTGCTAAACATTCCTCTACTCAAAAGACTTTTGAAAGTGGGACTTAAGAGTATTGTTGAGGTTGTGGTGGTTAATGGGCCTCTTGTGTGTATCAGATACGAGGTAACTGAATCCTGACTCACCCAATACAGATCACACCATAATGATGCTGCCCCGTAGTATGGGATACTATCAGGATTCACTATAGAAGTAATGATTGTTAAATTTGATCCGCCCACAACAGGACTATTACCGTTGGCAAAAGTGAGATCATAGGGGATTCCTGAAGAGTTTGGTGTCTTTCCGTTTAAAGAAACTATCTGTAAATATGGCTTTGGAATAGAATCAGCAGTATCATATTTACAGTTAAATTCCTTGCCAACTTGTAAATTAAAAAATGAACGGGCTGTAATTTTACGGAATTCAGAGGCGTTGGTATATTTCAAAACAGCATATTTTGAGTCTACATCTTGTGTGAATGAAGACTCCCAATCGGAACGAATACTAGTCACCCCTTCTGCCCATTCAGGCCAATAAACTCCGGTAGTTCCTAAGAAGTCTGATTTTAAATTTTGGGGTATGCTTGCAACAACCTTACCTGTGATTTTGCGATTTGGATGCTGATACACAATCCAAAACGGTTCAGCCGCAGATAAACCTAATCCGGAAGAACGCAATTCTTGTGCATCAAACAGACCTGCCGAAACATAAGTACCTGACTGAAGTTGTTTAAATTTATATTTACTAGGAGGATACATGCCAGGATAAACCTGATTATAAATGTAAGCCCCGTCAAAAGCAGTAACGCCTGTTGCTCCAGGTATCGCAAATTGAGGAGAACCAAATAGATTTGGATTGGCGGGAGGCCCTTGATAACTTCTTCCCCAAAACCACGAGTTTCCGTCTACATCTATAGCACACGCCGCATGATAACCTGCGTCTACAGAAATAAAGTTTTTACCTGACGGAACCGTTAACTGACCGTAGGAATTACTTCCCCATCCTGTTATGCCACCATCTTTGGTTAGTGCAAGAGTGCATATTCTACTAGCAGAAACTTGCTTGTAGTTTTTATCTGAAGGAACTCTGCACTGATTATAGGATTTATCCCCCCAAGCCGTAATTCCTCCGTCTGCCATTAACCCTACAGCATGGCACGCTTTTCCTCTACCTAAAGAAACCGATTCAAATGTGACTCCTTGAGGAATTTGACTTACTGACCATGCTATACCGGCGGCCGCGTTGGTAACACCATGATCTTCAACTCTAACATACGAGGTTGCGGTTCCTCCTGAAGTTAGAGGCCCTTCTAGTTGAGGTCCCCAAACATAAACACTACAGGCTGTTGTTCCATTTGCGGGGTCATTACCAATACCTAAATTAAATACTGTAGTATTACCGCTAGTTGGTCTGCTTGGGTAAGATAACTGTGGTGGAGTTTGTAATCTTTGCCAATTTTCATTCAAAGTGAGTTTAGAATACCCAGCAGCGTTTACCCCTCGCAAGCCTATTGTTGCACCCGAGTATCCTGGTGCGGCTTTAACATAAACCGAAGATATGTAATAAGATGAAACCCCTTGTGGTAAAATATTTACCGGCTTTCCTTCATTATTTTCAATTTTCCAGAAAGCAAAATTATTATATGGTGTTGCTGTTTGTCCGGCTGCTGTAGTTAATCCTGTTGTGTAATCTATCTGAAAAGCAGTTAATCCTAATCCTGTGCTGAATCCTGCTAGATGATATGGGCCAGTGACTGAACTGCCTGTTACACTAACTGAACCGCCAGATGCTCCTATTGTGGCACTCCAAGCACTACTAGTTAGACTAAAAGTTTTAATCAGAAGATTTGTTCCTGTTTGATAACTACCTTGTGTAATGCCCCAATACTGCAAAGTTCCGTCTGATTTTACACCAATAGCACCAGCCATTCCTACATCAACAGATTTGAATCCTGTTCCTACTGGTACCGGTGTACTAGAAGTGCTAAAATATAAAGGTATCGGACTAGTGGTAGTCGCATTCCATATAGTTCCGCCAGCAGTTAAAGAACTGTCATTTAAAATTGCGGCGGAGTAATATAATCCTGCTCCAATCTCTTTAACACTAGTTAATCCCGCAACCCAACTGGTATATTGGCTGCTATGTGAGTACATGCTGTTGGAAACAGTTCCTGTTGCACTTAGAGCAAGAATGCTATAATACCCAACCGATATCTTTTTGTTTTGGTTGCTTGTTATTCTTGAAATTGGAAGTCCAGAAGGATTCCAACCCCAACCAGTAATACCGCCTTCGGTTGTGTCTTTAATGTACTGTATTCCAAAAGAAATTGGATTTCCTGTTGCTCCAGTAATTAAACTATCATGGACTCTTGGCACATAACCTGCAATATCCCCTGCTGTAGTTCCAAACCATACCGAAAGATCATCGTATGTGTTGTTTGTATACGGTGCGTAATTGCCTATTAGGGGAACCTCATAGCGAATTAATGATGATTCTTTATCAATATTTGCGTAATTGCATCTCTTTAGAAGAACGCTTCCAAAGAATCCCATACCTGCGGGATGTAGCAAACGACGAAGAACATCACGATAGCGATCAATAGTGACCTCTGTTAATAGCACATACGAGTAGTTTTGATAGTAATGGTTGTCTTGAAGTACTTTATTTGTGCTTAAACGACTGTCATTGTTTGCGTAATATCCTGCATACTGCGCCAATGCTCCAATAGTTGTGGTTCCGACAAATCCAGAACCATCAAAACTTTGAACGGTAACAGACGGAGCGATATTATAATTAACTCCAAAATTATCAATTCTGATTCGTTTTATTGCGCCAGTATTTACATCAACTTCTTGAACTGTTCCTGATGCATTTAACCCCGTATCTCCTGCCGCTGGCGTGAAAACAACAGAATCTCCAACCTTGTAGTTTGTTCCAGCATTTGTGATGTTTACCGATGATACAACAGAAAATACTCGTAACTCATTTCGCTTTACGCCATTAGCATCAGTAAATTCAATTCCGTAATTACCAGAAACAAATTGCCCATTTATGCCACTTAAACTAAATTCTGCAACATTATTTGAGCCTACTTGATATGTTGTTACATCAACAACACGAGCACTTGCAATAACATTTCCTGAACCGTTTCTCTGAATGACATTTTTTCCTGCGGCTCCAAATATTGAATTTCCTTGTAGAGCAGAAGTTTTTATTGATCGTTTTGCAATCCACTTACCGTCAGAAAGACGAAGAATATCTCGTTTTGGATAGTAAAATTCCACATTCGTATCGTAAAGAATTCTAAACAAAAATTCGTATGTTTTTTCTGTTCCTTTAGCAGCATAAAATGCTTTGATATTTTTAATCAGTTTGCGATCATCAACAGGAGCATTCGTATCTTTACTTACCGCTAAAGTTTTTGGAAAATTTAAAAGATATTCGTTTTTAAATGCGTCAACAAATTGATCTAAAGTTTTGTCTATATCTATCACAGATCCCAATTTCATTGGAGAACGAAGATAATCAGTTTGTGTATCCAACCACTCATAATAAGCAGACAAAAACGCTACAAGAGTAGGATGGTCAACCCTAACAAACTCAGGTAACTGAGAAGGTATTAGCGGATGAATATGTTCTTTATGCTGAGATGGGTTAATCATTGCGCTTTATTAGTATGGGAATCTGCTACCAGATTCGCTTTGATCTATACGATAAGATTCTTGTTCCAAAGTAATTGATACCAATTCGTTATCTATCAAAAGTATTTGATTTCTTCGTGGTTCAATATCTTTGATGTATGGTTTAACTGTAATTCTTATTTCCGTTTCAGTTTTTGGATTAACATATTGTGGGTTGAAATTTTTGAGAACAAGTTTACCTGTGGTGTAATCTATTGTACCGATAGAATACGACAAATACACTTTGGTTCCGCCAACCAATTTGTAGATTCTCAAATTTCCGTATCCATCATCATCCATATAAACATCAACAATCGGTTTAACTGTGCTTGAAGAAGTTAAGTCTTGATAACCAAAACTTGTACTTTCCAGAATACTTGGATATCCATCAATCGGGTGGAATAGTTGTGTGTCAAAACGAAGTGTATACGGAGAAGGATTACCTAAATTTGGCTGAAATCTTTTTTGTAGTTTCATCTCAACCGTATTGCTACTAATTGTTGGATTAATATCGTCAATGTAAGTACTAAATTTTGAAAGTCTAAAGTTCTTTCCAAACTTTTCTAGATTTTGCACTCCGTAATCATTTACCCGAATTTTTACCAAAGACTCTAAAGCAGATGGAGTTATAGTGGCTTTTGATGGATCGTAACGAACATTTATGCCAAGCACCAAATACAAATAATCAGGATCAACCACCTCTGGCAGAATAGACACTATATTTCTTTTTCCTAGAATAGTCTTTTGAATTGCTAACTTTTCTAGTGTGCTGATTGTAGTTCCAACTTTTGGCTTGATGGAGATAAACACTTTTCCGTACTGCGGTGGATCATTTTCTTCTCCACCCCAAATAAAGAAGGATTCTGCTCGTTCTAAGAATTCTCTAGACAAAAGAGTGGAATAATCTTCCGTAGTTACTGCTCTCTCCTGAGCCTGATAACTACGAGGAGAATAGTATTTGATACTTGTTAAAGATTCTGGCGAAGTTCCTCCATCTGAAGGAGAAGTTGTACCATCAGATGCAGCAGTTAAAGTTACTGTGGGTATTGCTCTAGACAATGGTGTATTATTACTTGGCATGTATGTGAATGATTTGCATCCGTTTGCCAAAGCACCATTTGTAACCAAGAATTCCACAAGAATAACATTTCCATTTTGAAGTGCTTTTCCAACCACTCCGTCTCCAAAATATATTTCAAAATTCCCTGTTTCAGTTTCTTGCAAAAAGTATGCTTTAGAATCAGCATCAAGAGTAGTAATATCTGTAGAACGGAACCAGGTGTCTAGCAATCCTTCGCTATCATTAACAGACTTTTGAATTCTAACAATAATTGTATCTGTGTCTATTTTATTTGATGGTAGAGTAAATTTCTGAGCAGGATCATAAGAATTATACACAAAGGAGTAAGTTCTATAACTTCCCTCGTAAATTTCTACACCTTTTGCTACACATCTTCCGCCAACATACTCTACTTTGTAATTCTTATTTGTTGTGAAGTTGTAAGACTTTCCCGTTTCCAACTTTCCAATAAAAGGTTCTCCGCGAAGTATGAATGCTGTACCTGCTGCTATGTTTGAAACTAGAGTTGCATTTGTTCCTAGATCAACATCAACAGTTGCTTTTGATGCCTTTATGGATTTTGGGGTGTAACCCAAATGCTTGGCTATAGAAACTGCACTAGAACGAACAACTGCCGAATCTAAAAATGCTTCATTTGCCACCATGTTGGCGTAAAAGGCTTGATAGTGGGTATTATAAGCCAGAAGATCTAGAATAATATTAAGACCCGATGCTTCAAAATCGTAGTCTTTAAATTGATCTTGACCTCTCAGATAGGTCTTCAGGTTGTTTTTTATCAGATCAAAGTCTAAATTGTCTACTGGAAGATTATCTTGGTTCATCTGGTTCTCTCTAACTTGATGTTAGTTTCGTATACTGCCTTTTGATTTACAATTGTGAATCTAATATTTAACACTAATGCTCCCGAATTACCCAAGACATTGTAATTCACATCTAATTTATCTATTCGTGGTTCATACTGCCTAATCGCGTCTTCCACTTTCTTTCTGCCGTGTACCGCCATAACAGGCCCTGGATTTTCAAACAACATATCGTAAATGCCTGGATCAATTTCTGGATGAAATAGTTTTTCATTTTTTCTTAAGGATAGCAGATTCCTGATGGAACGCTTTACTGCTTCATCATCAGTTTTTATTGAAACATCTCCAGTAACAGGATTACGAGAGAAATTTAAATCTAAATCTGTAAAAATGTTCTTGGTATAATCCGCCATTAACTTTGCCTCTTGATTTCTAGTTCTATAAAGGCACGATACTGTTCCAAAATTTTATGGCAATCTTCTTGATCGCTTGGTATTTCGTTTCTATCGCTCCACTCAACCTTTACAAACCCAACAAATACTTCTCCTTTTCGTATTGGAAGTATGGCAAACGCTTCAATATCTTTGGATTTGTTGTATACGCGAAGCGATGATTGTGGGTTTAGTGAATCGGTAAATCTAACTTTAGGATTGTCTTCTTTTAAAATTTCAACAATATCCCAAAAAATCGTAACAAGAACGGATTGTAGATAAGGATATTCCATAGACACGCCAAATCCGCACGATTCGTGGGATACACTAAATCGTTTCATTGGAGAGCCTTCTAAAAATTTACCACCATTATGAAACTGACCAATCTGAGTTCTGCTAGCCTCCAATTGAAGGCGCAATGCAGTTAACAGTTCGTGTATATGACTGTGTTTTTGATCTTTAGGATCAGAAATGTCTATTTCTGGATGCTCGTCTTTATGTGTTTCAAAGTATCGCTTTTTCATGTACGAGTATCCTGTAATCATGCCTCCAACCAATCCAGTTACGGCTATCCCGATATTTACCCAAAAATCCATTCCTATAGAGTTAGACATTTAGATGCTACCTTTCTACTTCTTGAGAGATCTTTATGCAAACCCACAACCAACATTAGGACTTCCAGATGCTATTGCTGAACCGCAATCAAGAGGATCGCCCACTTTTGCGCCTAGTCTACTATTCACATAAACCGAACCAAAAGCAATAGTTTTGCTTAAATGGCAAGGATGATCGTCATCACAAGTATCGCAATGGGGCCCCCATCCGTCATCGCTTCTATGCCATCCTCTACTATTCACAAAAACATTGTTTGACCAACTGATATTTGATCTTGGAGGATAGCATTCGTGACCCGTACAGATGTCTCCTGCTCTACAAACTCCCTGCATTTAATTACCCCAAAATCCTTTCTGTTTCATCTTCGTTAAGTAGTCAAGATTGTCTTTTGTCGTCACGCCATCCACCGCAAATGGGCCAGTTATATCTAGGATAAATCGGTCTCTATCACTAGACCACCAATTTGATATTCTAAAGGTATACACCGTATCCGAGTACCATCCTGTATAACCTGGATCAAATGCTCTCATAACAAAACTAGCGTGGACTATTGTTCCTAAGCCGTTTCGGTAAGCCCCTGCTGATCCTACTGTAGCATAGTTACTTTCGTTGAATTTTAAGCCTGGTGGCAGTTTAAACTGCTCAACAAACAAATCCATTTCGGACATGATTCCTGATATTTGTCCTGTTTCCATGTTTATTGTCAAATCTGGTGGAAATTCACCACCAACAACCATAATATACGGTTTATCAACACATCCCACATAGGTTTCAGAATAGCCTAAACCACCGCCTCCAATTCCTGGTAGAGTTGGTGTTCCGTAATATCGTCTCAGCACATTAAACGATACATTTTGTTTTTCTCGGTAAAGTCCACTAAATGGATCTACACTAAACAATGTTCCGCCACCAGGCCCCAATAAAGGTTCAGGGCCAAATACTATGGGACATGAGCCTGATGCGGAACCACCAGCACATCCAATATTATCTAATGCTATTGGATTTTCTTCTATTCCAGGATAATAGTAATTGGGAGATTTAACCCCGTAATGGGTATATCTGCCGCTGTAAGTTGCGTAATCTCCTGTTGGGACATTGCACGAAGGCGGTGTGTATATGAATGAACTGCCTGAACCACCCGGCATTAAAAGTCTCCACCGTCAACAGTCAAAAGTCCTTCTGTTGGAAATTGAGTTTCAAACCCAACCAAGGGGACAGCAGGAATACTAGTAACAGTTCCAACATTACTTCCTGTAGTTGATAACGCAGGACCCGAAACACCTGGATAGCCTGAAATTATGGTTGCTGTTGCACCAGGAACCGCGTAGAAGTTTTGAGTTGGAATTCCAGGAGCATTTGTTTGTACCGATTCCGAACCAGCAGGAACTGCTACAGGAGCGATGGGTTGCGGATATTGTTGTGTGGTTGTTGTTTTTGAAGATGAAGATGCAATGTATGCTGCTGCTCCTATGCCTCCAGCAACAACTAAAGTTGTAGCAATACCACCAATTGAACTTGCTAACGAAGAACTTGGAGCAGATTGTGTTGTTTGAACATTTGTTAAAGCACCACCAGAAGAATTTGTAACTTCTGTGCCTACAGATTGAATTTCATTTGTATTTACAGTTTCTACATAATTTGTTGGATTTGAGACTCCACCTAAAGAATTTGTGAGTGATCCTTCTTGAGGAAGTTCAACAAAGTTTTCTGTGGGTGTAGTTGGTAATTCGCCTGTAACTGTTTCTGCTACTCCTCCAACACCAGAAACTGCACCCAAGGAAAAAGCCCCACCTCCTTGTTGTTCTGTAACTTGATATGGAGAAGCATTTTCATCCTTTACTGTTATTTCTTCAAGTTCTGCAATTGTTTCGTCTGAGGATGAAAAGTTGATGCTTAAACTATCGGGACTTACTCCCTCAGGATTAAAATCAATACGAGAGGCGACAAACAACATCTTTCCGCCAGCAGCAACGCTATAGTTTCCGTCTACCTTATGAACAAAATCTTTTTTGGTCTCCATTATGGTGTTGCCGTTTACTAGAATCTTGGCATCACCAATAATCTCTAAAAGACCGTCTTTTCCTATTCTTATCCTTTGAGAACCATTAACATTGGTATTTTGATCGCCATTCACAAGGATGTTATCATTGTTCACTTTAATATCATAATTGTCATTTGCAACTTTTGTCACCATAGAACCATCAGGATAAATTTCAATCCATGTTCCTGAGGTGTGTCGTATGTGTATTCTTTCTGCTCCCTGTGTATCATCAAATTCTACGATATGCCCACTTTCAGTTTCCATAACTTTGTTGTGTGGATATACAGAATTATACGCTGATTTGGGCTGAGACCAAGTGCCTTCACCCATTGCGGTTTGAACACTCGTCAATTCCTTGTCTATCTTTGCAGGAACTACAGTATACTGTAGACTGTCTTCGTCGTTTCGTGCTAGACGATTAACATCCGATTCATCTCGGTATTCTTCGTTTGGATAGATTCCATACGGATCATTAAATCCATAATTGGGGTTTGACAGTTTATCCGACAAAACTTCAGGTTGAGGTATTCCGTGAAATGTTCCTAGAATTACTGGGTCTTGTGCATTAGCACCGTCTCGGAAAAATCCAATGACCCAAGAACCTTGAAGAAGACCGCTTGGCGAAAATCCTTTTCCGCTAGTAGAAGCAGAAGTATTGGGCATTAAAACTATTGCCCAAGGAAGAGATTCTGTGGGTATCAATTGCTTATCGTCGGTATGAAATTCTAAGCAACGAACTCTAACTCTTCCGATTTTTAACGGATCGTTTGTGTCTTCAACAACACCGTGGAACCACACAAACCCATTTTTTCCCATATGGTCATTTACAGTTTCCATAGTTTTAAACCGGATTTAGATTGGCTTCCTTATAATCTGGAATTGGATCGTCAAACGAATCTTTAGTTAAAGTTAAAATCATATTGTATTCGTTACGACCAATATTATGAGCGATTCTTGTTATCATATATCTACCTGATAGATAGGTGTCTCGCCATTCGTTCTTTTTTGCGGTATCTTCTTGAGACACAATATCCACCTGAACAATATCTCCAACTCGTCTTCGTGAATCGCCGGGAGCATCAATTTCCATTCCTACACTTCCAATTTGATTCATTAGACTATGGCGATTCAAAGAAAAATCCAAATACTGCTCGTTATCTTCTATTTCATCCCATTTATATGAATGCTTAGGCAAGAATTTTCTATGAGATAGAATCTTATCACTAAATGTTTCATTCAATCTTGGTAATGTTGGATGCTTTGAAACATGAACTTGATCCTCAAACTTTTGTCTATAACTGTAGATATCATATTCTATCTTCTTATAGGTAGTATCAAAAGTTGTGAGAAGTGATCCGTATGTTCCTGTGGAAAAATCACGCATCTTATCACCAAAGTTGGTTATCACAACAGATTTTGCATTGTCTGCCATCTGTTTTGTAGAATTGTGATCGGCAGGAACATGCTTGTAACTTGCAGAAACTGGTAAAGATTTCATGTACGATAGAGGCAAAAATAAGTATCTTCCCTCTAAGTTTTGGTAGAAAACATAATCACACATCTGATTGTTGCCAGAATATGAAGACCTACTAGCCAAAAAGTTTATTGCGTAGAAAGGACTCCAATTTGGCAAAACAATATTTTTCATCCCATATGTTTCAAAGACTACTAGTTTTGAGTTTCCGTTTTCGGTATTTGGAGATGCGTTTATTTCGTTATTTGGAACAATATAATCGTAAAAAATGTTTTTAACCATATCGCTGTATGGCTGAGAACTATACGATTTAGATATCTTGGTTCCTGCATTAAAGAAGAATTCTTCTCCAACAAATTCTAGAGATACCAAAACCTGATTTTGTGAACCACCAACTTTTTGTCGTGATGAGACTTTATAAACTTTAAGAGATAGTGTTATCTTTTTTCTTGGTTGATCTTGAATACCAGGAGTTGTAAACACTATTTTTAATGTTTCGTTACCTATTATTGGCATGTGCTTTGATAAGTTTAAAGCATCAATAAGAGTAACGAAACCACTCAATGAGTTTGAAAATAAATCTTCGTAAATTACAACTGATGCCAACTGTTCTCTGATATTCATAGTGAAACCAGAACAAGAAGTCAATTCTATAGTTTCTATTACAATATCACCCGGTTTTGTCCACTTATCGGTTGAAACAGAATATGGAACCATAGAAGACATATAGAAATCCTTTACAATTAAACCTTAAACAAATCCGAGAATTGCTTTATGATATCATCCAAGAACATAGGTTTAAGAATACTAATTTGACGCTTTTCTTCATTCTTTGAGTATTCGTAATTCATGTTTGATACTGCTTGTTGTGCAACAACGATTCCTTCCCCCGTGGTGTTTCCCGTTGCATCTACAGAAGGATCAGAATATAAGTTTATTAAACTTTTTGGAATATTTTGATATGGTCTGTAAGACACTCCGTTTGTTGCGTTATTTGGTGGAGCAAATTTGCATCTTGGATCTAACCAATTTCCATCAGAGTCTTCAAAATGGTGAACCGCATATGGAGTAAGTTCTGCTCTCGTTATTGTAGCAGTTATAGCATTTCCTAAACTGTTTGTTTGGGTTATTTGCGCTCCCAATTGAACCGTTCCATCACTTTTTGTTGTTTTTGTTTGAAAATCCCCACCAGTAATATTATCAACAACCAATTCTCCTAATGTCCTGTTATATGAAACAACCATTGCGCTAACCGATCCTTGGTAAATTGTTGATCCTGTTTCAAAAAATGGAATGGCTGAAGTTACTGTTCCTCTTTCGTACAGAACGCTATCGTCTCTAATATAAAGAGTTGTTCCTGAATATAACAATTTAATCATTGCTTCAAACTCTGAATCGGTTAAAGGCCATTCGTGATACGGATTAATTATGTCATTGAATAGTAATACAATCCAGTGCAAATCTGAACGATTATAGACGATATTTGCTATAGTTTCAGGTCTATCTCCATCTCTAATGCTGTATAAAAACAGAAGAGAGTTATTGGTTTTCAAGTATTCGGAAAATTTGGCACGAAGCAAAATGTTTTTTGCTTTTACCACCTTTGCTGTGTTTTCGTCTAATATGTAACCAGTAGATGGAAAATGTGTAAAGTATGACATTAGTATCCTTTCTCAATTTCTGCTTGAGTAAGGATATTGAGTTCTGTGAAGTTTAATTCCATTTTGATTTTAGTAGGTGGCGCACCTTTACTGTTTGGTCTAAATGTGTTGAAAGGCTTTTCACCATAATTCAAATCCACACTTGTTAAAGCACAACGAGATAGACGAGGAAGATAGCGGTTTTCATTGTTTCCATAATAAAATGTCAATTTAAATTCCGCAGGATAATCCAACATTCTTCCTGCATCAGTACTTCGTTTTGGATGAGAATACTTCTTGAATGTTTCAACAATAACATACACTTCTTCCATTTCTCTTTCGCTTGTTGGATAAAATTCATATCCTAGTTTAAAAGTTCTTCTGTTTGTGTTTTGGAAAAGACTCAAAATCATCGGATTAGGAACTTGTCGTGTTAATGCTTCATAATATTGCTTTGCATTAACCTTTTCCAAGCCTAAAGATTCTGTTGCTTTAGTTAAAGGTTCACTTACTTTAGGACTCAATCCTCTTCCCATTTTATCTGCAAGTTCTTTACCTAGAAGATTATAATCGGCATTGCTAGTTCCATCCAACAAACTCTTGATTGAATTTCCTGTTGTTTTTGTAATATCTGAAAATGCTTGCATTCCTGCCATATCATCAGATTCATTGTACGACTGATTGTAAGCGACATTTACAGAACCAGGAAGATAAAGATAAATTGTTTTATCTATCTTTTTATTTGCTATTCCCAATCCTGTTTTTTCTTGTGTCCAACCTAATCCAGCATCGTTTGATAGTTTTCCTATACCGGCAGAATTTGCAAGATTAGAAACTATTCCGGTTCCCATGCCAGAGGTTAACATGGCTACTCCTGCTCCAAGAGGGCCAGTTTGGCTAATATCGGCTGCGGCTTCAACTGCTGCTTTAACATTCCATGTATTACCAACAGCAGTTCCAATACCTTGAAGTTTGCTTACAACTTGTGGGGTTAATGCACCCAATCCTGTAATGAGTGCTTCATTTGAACCACCTAAAGATGAAAAAAACGATTCTTTATTTGAGTCTAGCCCACTACCACCTGTTTCAAATATCTCAAAACCGATATAATTCATATACTCGGGTCTCTCTCCAAGACCTTGCGGATACATCAACACTTGTTTTTTTGAAGCAGTTTGTCCTGGTTTTTTGTATTTAAAGTCTACACCAATACTAGCAAGCATCTCCTCTAGTGACTCGCCAGAGTTTACTTGTCCTGCTAAAGCATCAGATTTTTTTCCTACCGGTGGGGTATATGAAGATCCACCACCGCCCATGTCTTCCGCTGAAGGTAAAAATGCCATTTACTTTGCTCCCTTGTATACACCTATTTAGTATACTAAATATAAAAAAAGGACAAGCCATCGGAACCTTCAAGACCTACAAAGGAATATATAAGCCCTTAAATCCAGGCAAATACAAAGGAGATCCTAACCTTTGTGTATATCGTTCTCTTTGGGAACGCCGTTTCATGCAATTCTGCGATACCACAGAAACTGTTCTGAAATGGAGTTCTGAGGAAATAATAGTTCCATATAGATCACCTATAGACGATAAGATACATCGCTATTTTGTGGATTTTTGGGTTGAGGCTTTAAACAAAGAGGGTAAACCTGAATGCATGCTTGTGGAGATAAAGCCAAAGTCCCAAACTAACAAGCCTCTGATAAAAGAGAACAAATTGACAAGAGGCAAAATGCAGCAAGTTAAAGACTGGCTAATCAATAATGCAAAATGGGAAGCAGCAAAACATTTCTGCGAAGAACGCGGCTGGCGGTTTTTGATACTTACCGAAAAAGAGATATTTGGAAAGGAAGAAACCATCAATGGCTGATGTAAGAGATTTGATATTTCAAATGATGGCTAATGAACTCAAAGGTTCCAAAAAAGAAAACCGTATTGGCATCATTTCCAAATTTGCTAAAGACACTGCTCTTGGCTACGCTAAAGATAAGGCTAAAGAATACGCATTAAATCAATTCAAAGGTGCTAAATCTCCTCTACAAAAACAAAATATACAAGAGTTATCTCAGAATACTGCGAGATTGGCTCTGTTGAGACGAACCAATCAAAAAGATTTACTGTCTAGAAAATCAACACAACTAATAAAAGATGCGGTTAAAGATACTCGTGTCTCAAACAGAAGAACCCTGCTAAATGGTGATAAAGCAAGAACACCATCTAACATACAGATGGGAAACTTGTATTTTTTTGGTTATTTACCTGAAAGCAGAGATAAGTCTGCATTTTTTGATGAATTTCCTCTTGTTCTGATGCTTAAACGAGAAAAAAATGGATTCATAGGATTAAATTTTCATTACCTGAGAAATAATCTAAGAGCAGATTTTTTTGATGCTCTACTAGACTACTCGGATGTCACAAATTATGATGTTATACCTGAATCCGAAATGAAAATATCGTATGAAATGTTGCTATCGCCAAAATTTAAAAATTATTATAGACCTTGTATACGATCATATAGGTTTAAGAATTTCATAACAGGGTTATACGAAATAGATCCTAGAGATTGGAAAACCATGATGTTTTTGCCTTTAGAAAAGTTTTCAAAAATGTCCCGTGAAGATGTTTGGAAATGGTCAGACACAGAAGTAAAAAAGTAAGGAGATAGCATGTCATTCTTTGGTAACATCGGTGGGTTTGTCGGTAAACAACTTCAACAAGGAATTGCTGGGCCTCTTCTTGGTATTCTTGGTCTCAACACCACAGAACAAAATCCCAACAGCATTTATCAGGATGCCTTAACTCAAGCCAGATCGGTAGGATATCAGTCCTCCAATCGGTATATTTTGTTTTTTGAGCGTGTACCCAATATTGGGTTTGAATGGGATAACAAGCGTCTTTCCCTATCATGTGTAACTGCAACTACACCACAAAAAACATTTACTTCTTATGAAAGAGATATTTCTGGCCCATTACGCAAAGTTCCATATTTGGCAAACTATGAAATGTCTGGCGAATTCAGATTTATGTGTTCTTCTGATATGTACGAATACTACGCATTTAGTCGTTGGATGGATAATATTATAGATCCAGTATCAAGAATCGTGTCGTATTATGAAGATATAATCGGTAATCTAGTGGTCTGTGCTTTACCTCGTTCTATAGGAGCAGAATCCTCCGGCTCTAGTCAATTAGGAATCCCTTTCTTGGGTAACATACAATTAGGCAATAAAGAAACAAAATCTGCTCCACTAAGTTACGGCGCGGCTATAGATTTAGCCCAAGAAGGCAAAATATTTGCATATAAACTCTCAGAAATATATCCAAAAACCATAGCATTGAGCGGATTTGACTCTGGTGCTGCTACCCAATCTCTTATGGTTAATGTAACTTTTAATTTTAGAGAAGTTACCGATATTTCTCAGAACGCAGAGTTGGTTTCAGCATACATGAAGCAAATTGCTGACATGTATGGCCCTGCAATGGATGAAAATGGAAACGAGAGTGGCTTTGGAAGTTTGGTCAATTTTGGTATCAATACTGCTGCCATGTTCTCAAAGCCTTAAGTGAAAGTGAAATACATACAATTAGTGCATTGATTATTAAAGGAGAAACACAATGGCCCTGCCTATTATTGCGACACCTAAGTATGAACTAACCGTACCTTCCACAGGAAAAAAGGTAAATTATCGTCCTTTCCTGGTAAAGGAAGAAAAAGTATTACTTTTGGCTAATGAGTCAAAGGATCAAAAACAAATCATTAACGCAATGCGTGATATTATCACGAACTGCACTTTCGGTGAGGTTGATGTAAAGTCTTTGGCTACATTTGATATTGAATACATCTTCTTACAACTCAGATCTCGTTCTATTGGTGAGACTATTGAAGTGAAGTTGAAGTGCAAGAAGTGTGAAAAAGATATGCCTATTAGCGTAAACATAAATGATATAACGATAAAGCGAGAAGAAGGAATTCAAAACAATATCCGAATCGCAAACAATACTGGAATAATTTTTAATTATCCAAACTTTGAAGCCCTTCAAACTCTTGAAAATTCTAATGGAAATAACCAAAACACTGAAGAACTTTTGCGCTTTATTGGTTCATGCGTTGAATCAATTTATGATGAAAAGCAAGTGTATCCTGCTAAGGATTATACCAACAAGGAATTGGTAGAATTTTTGGAAAGCCTACCACAAACAAATTTTGTAAAGATAATGGAATTCTTCAACAAGATGCCGTACATTTCTCACACAGTAAAGCCTAAGTGCGAAAAATGTGGAAATGAAGAAACGATAGAATTGAGGGGTGCTCAAGATTTTTTTCAATCAGCATGATGCATGATAGTCTGGCGAATATGCTGCAAACCAATTTTCAAATGATGCAGCACCACCAGTATTCATTGCATGATATTGAAAATATGATACCTTGGGAAAGACAGATTTATATTGGACTGCTTGTTAATCATGTGAAGGAGCAAAACGAACAAACCAAACAACAGGAAGCACAAATGTCTTCTTCAATGCCATCAATGCCTTCGATGCCATCATTAAGAAGATAAAGGGGATAAGAACTAATGGCGGAAAATATAGGTGAAACACCCGACTCGGCATTTCCTGGAGTTCCCCCATCAATTCCAAGTTCTGCTTCCATTGATAATCTAACCAAAGAAACTGCTAGTTTAAAGGTAAGTATTTCTGAACTTACTCAAACACTAAAGATTCAAAACGCTAAAGATAATATACGAGAAGAGCGTAATGAAGAAACCAACAAATCTATGTTGGAATGTCTTCAAGAAATGCGATCACAGTTACACGCTTTATTAATTTTACAAAGAGAATCTATTGTTTCGTCCGCAGAAGAAAGAAGACGAAAAGAACCAGAGATAGAAGATGTAACTGCTGCTGCATCTGCTGCTTCAGGTAAAGGTGGAGGTAAAGGAGAAAAACCAGAATTTAAGGGTGGTGGTAAATCATCATTCTTAGATGTTGGTATGGGAATATTCTTTATTGCTGCATCTATTGCCGCTTTGGGTGTTGGTCTTAAACTAATGAATGAGGTACGATTAGGTGCTATAGTTAGATCATTCATTATGATTGCGGCATTGGGTACAGGATTACTACTATTCTCCAAGTTGGGTAGTGGAGAAGATATGAAGAAGACCGCACTATCCCTAATAATTCTAGGTGCTGGAATTGCGGCTCTTGCATTAGGACTCAAAGTATTCCAAATGGTATCTTGGGGATCAATAATAAAAGGAGCAATTGCTCTAGGATACTTGGCTGTTGTATTACCGCTTTTGAGTATGCTTGCTGATGGCAACAACCTAATCAAAGTCTCTGCTTCTTTAGTAATTCTAGGTGCTGGATTAGCCGCTGTTGCACTAGGACTAAAGTTATTTGAAATTGTATCTTGGAGTTCCATATTTAAGGGAATAGTTGCTTTAGGCTTATTAGGAACTGCTTTAGCCTTCATGGGTCTTATTGCTAAAGGCGATAACCTGATTAAAGCGGCTCTTTCTTTAATAATTTTATCTGGAGCGTTTATAGGATTATCGTTTGCTTTAAATATGTTTGCTGCTGTTCCTTTTGGAAACATAATTAAAGGCACTGTTGCTTTGGCAATGCTTGGATTTACTTTAGGAATAATTTCCTTGCTCGGTGGAGATCGTTTAATAAAGGCAGCAACAGGAATACTAATATTTGGTGCTGCTTTAATTGTATTTACTGGCGCATTATTGCTTATGAACTATGTGAGTATTGGATCTATACTCAAGATGTTCTTTGCAATGATTCTTATAATGCCTATATTTACTGCTCTAATGGTTGTAATGGCTCCTGCTATGGTAGTATTTGGTTTTGGTTTATGGTTGCTTGCAAAAGCAGTTAAAAACTTTGCTGAAGCGATGTATATTTTTGCTAAAGCGGCAATAGTTTTTGGTATTGGATTCTATATCATAGCATCAGCAATCAAATCCCTAAATTGGGAACAATTAGGTATGATTGGAGCAGTTATAGTTGGATTTGGATTGGTATTGCTTGGTTTAGGTTATGCTCTAGAACGCATGGGAGGTCAAAAGACTTTCTGGAAAACTGCTATGGCTATAACTTTATTAAGCGTGTCGCTAATGGTTCTTTCATTAGCCCTACGAACCTTAAATGGTGTTGGTTGGGAATCCATAGGTAAAGCAGGAGCAATTCTATTAGGATTCGCATTAGTTGCCAAAGTAATTGGAGAAAATGGCGGAGCCTTATTTAAGGCAGGATTGGCATTACTTGCTGTTGGTATTGGTATTATTCCTTTAGCATTTGGTCTTAAGATGTTTGCGGGTATAGAACCGCAAACTGTTCTTACTGCGGCTTTAGCCCTCACATTAGTTGGAGGAGCAGCATTTTTATTGGGAAGTGCTGGTGCAGGAACTGTTTTAATGGGTGCGCTTTCAATTGCTGCTTTAGGTATAGCCTTAATTCCTCTAGCATTGGGTCTTAAAATGTTTGCAGGAATTGATTTGAAAATGTTAGGAATGTTGGCATTGGGACTTGTGCTTGTAACTGCTGCTGCTGTAGGAATGGGAGTTTTACTTCCACTTATAATTCCTGGTGCAATAGCAATTGTGGCTCTTGGTGCTGCTCTCGTTGTTTTAGGTACTGCGTTAAGTATTTTTGATGATTTCTTAACAGATTTTAATGAAACTATCAAAGTATTTGGTGATGTTGCAGTTAACATCATTCATGCTGTTGGAGATGTGTTTGGTGTGTTTAACACAATAATTACAACCACAGGACAAGTTATAGGTGATGTTATTGCACAGATGGTTCAACTTGCTGATCCTGGTATGGGAATGGCTTTGTTGGCAACTGCTGGAGGAATAACTGCCGTTGCCGGTGCTCTAGGGCTATTGATGGCTGCTGGTGGTGTTGGTGGTGTTGTGAGTTCCGCAGCGGGAATGGTTGGCGGTATAATGCAAGGAATTGGAAACTTCTTTACAGGATCATCTGGTGGAGTAACTGGTGCTTTGCAGGCTTTAGGAATTATTGTAGAAGCCGCAAAATATGTTAACGAAATAACTCAATTATCAACAGCAATTCAAACTCTGTCTTCTGCTCTTGCAAAACTTGCAGAGACTCCGCCCATAAAGGCAGAGGTATTGCAGCAACTATCAGAAATTATTGATAAGTCTGAACGATACGCAAAAACTCAACAATTGATGGTAGGAATGCGTTCCACAAGAATGACAATTTCTGAACCCTTGACTCCTGAAAGCAATGCAAAAACTAATTTTGTAGAGTCATTATCCGCCGAGGAAATTAGTCCATATACTTCTGCATCAACGGGAATGCTGCTTAAAATGGCGGAGTCTGAAAAGGCTAACATTCAATCTTCAGGCAATCAAAAATATGGCGACAGACATGAAAAATTACTAGAAAAGATTCTTCAAGAACTAGAAGCCCGTGGAGTTGCATACAATAACATTTATACGACAAACGCCTCCTCAACCACTTACGCTGGCGGAGGAGGCGGTGTCGCCCAATTTATCCCAATTCAAACTTCAGGAAACCGAGAATCTACTTGGAAGGCAACTCAAGGCAGTTACCGTCCTGCTGGCTAATCAATCCTCTTCAGCCAACTTACGGAAGTATGACAGGGTATCGTCTTCCTCACCCGTATCCTCTTCCTGTGCTGGCTTCTTTGCAGCGGGAGCGTCCTTCTTACGGAACTTCTCGCTCAAACTCTCACGGATGGGCTCTTCGTCTTCAGCCTTCTTGGAGGACTTGATTTCGGTGGTGAGAACAGTCTCGTACCGCTCCTTCAATTCCTCGTAAGACTTAAACTTGTCGGAAGCAACAAACTCCTGCAAGGCATACTGAGACTTCCACAACTTCTCAAGGAACTCATCCTTGCCTTCAAGCAGCGGACTCTTGGTGTCAAACTCACTCTTATCGTAGTTTGCAAAACCACCAACAGTCTGAATCTTCATCTTGAAGTTGCAACCATTCCAAAAATCAAATGGATTGATTGGCTCTTCGCCAGGAAACTTCGGCTGCATGCAGTCGCTAATCTTGTCAAAAATCTTCTTACCGTAGCGGAACAAGAACACCTTGCCCTCGTTCTCGCGGTTAGCAGGATCGCTTACAACCATGATGTTTGAGATGTAAGACAACTTACGCTTGCGATTACGAGCGATATCCTTATCAGATTCAATTCCGCTGTTCCACAGTTCGTTGTTTGCTTCGCAGACAGGACACTTCTTGCCTACGGTAGTGGGGCAGTTCTCAATGAACCATCCACCCTTGCCTTGGAATCCGTGGTTAAACACGCGAACCCAAGGAACTTCTTCGCCAGCACAAGCAGGCAGGAAGCGAATGATAGCAAAACCATTGCCGTCCTTACCACGCTCGGTGCTCCAAAAGCGGTCGTCCTTATATGACTTACTTTCCGTCGTCTTTTCCAATTCCTTGGCGAGAGCCGAGACGGAGTTCTTGCTCATCTTCTTTAGGTCTGAAAATC